>Ga0315336_1006717_pt1 | contig 11567 bp, 8 predicted proteins | sample ASW5metaG_FD_204512 | JGI IMG/M metagenome (GOLD analysis project Ga0315336, IMG submission 204512) | Ammonia-oxidizing marine archaeal communities from Monterey Bay, California, United States - ASW #5 | ecosystem: Environmental > Aquatic > Marine > Intertidal zone | place: USA: California...
CCACTCATTCCCAACTCCGCATTCCCCCTCTCTATTCCACACAACCGACATTTCTCCGTTAAGCACCGCAAATTCTCCTCGTGCCCGAAACGCCTTCCCGCAGCATGATTTCTCAAAAACTCGGCCGGACGCCGCAGTTGGCGGGAACGCGCTGCCAGGTGACTGCGTCCCACCCTCAGCAACATACCATTTCCAAATCAGAATCTCGGGAGGGAGTCACTTCCATGAAATCACTCTTGATCGGGCTTGTGCAGGCAGCCGTGCTGGTTGTGCCGGGTCTTCTTCAGGCACAAATCGTCGTCGTCGGTGAACGAGCCAAAAGTGTCCAACCGACCCTGCCTCCGACCGCCACGGTTTCCACTCGCATCCCATCGGCCTATAAGATCCGTTCCGTCGACGTGCACGCCCGGGTTGACGACCAGGTCGCCAAGATACAAATCTCGCAGGTCTTCCAGAATACCAGCAGCAGCACGTTGGAAGCGCAGCTTATGTTCCCCATTCCGAAGGGGGCTGCCATCAGCGGGTTGACCCTGTTGGTCGATGGCAAAGAGTTGACGGGCAAACTGCTTAAGAAAGAAGAGGCCCGCCGCATCTACGAGGAAATCGTCCGCCGTCGGCGCGATCCGGCTTTGCTCGAATACATGGGACAGGGCCTCTATCGGACGAGTGTGTTCCCCGTGCCGCCGAACGCCGAGCGCAAAGTCGAGATTCGCTATTCACAGTTGCTGACGAAAGCGAATGGACTTGTCGATCTGCTGATTCCACTCGGTGCCTCGAAACATGCGGGCAGACCGATCGAAACTCTCGACGTTTCTGTCCATGTTACGGCCTCGGAAGCGATCAAGACCCTTTACAGTCCGACGCACAAGGTTGAGATCGAGCGACCGGACGAAACACACGCACTCGCCAAGCTGTCGCTGAAGAATGTGACCAGCCCGAACGACTTGCGGCTCTTCTACGGGACGAACAACGGGCTCGTGGGTGCCAACCTCATTAGCTATAAGCCGTCGAAAGATGAAGACGGCTATTTCGTGCTACTGGCCAACCCGGCGATCGACGCCACGCAAGTTGAGGATCTCAGCAAGAACGTGGTTTTCATTCTCGACCGCTCCGGCAGCATGAGCGGCCAGAAAATCGAACAGGCCCGCGGAGCACTGAAATTTCTCGTGGGACAGCTCAAGCCGGGCGATACGTTCAACATTGTGGCGTATGACTCGACTGTGGAGACCTTTCGTCCTGAACTCGAACGGGTGAAGGACGAAACGATACAGGCGGCCTTGGGATTCGCCGACAGCCTGGTTTCCGGCGGCAGCACGAATATTGACGCCGCCTTGCAGACCGCGCTGCACATGCTCAACGATTCTGCGCGGCCCAGTTACGTGCTGTTCCTCACCGATGGTTTGCCGACAGCGGGCGAGCAGAACGAAATGAAAATCGCCGCAAACGCGAAGCAGGCCAACACGGTCAACGCGAGGCTCTTCTGCTTCGGTGTCGGCTACGACGTCAACAGCCGCCTGCTGGACCGCCTCTCTCGCGACCAGGGGGGACGTTCGGTTTACGTCCGGCCGAATGAAGACATCGAGGCGCACGTCTCGAATCTCTACAAGAAAATTGGCTCTCCCCTGTTGACCGACTTGAAGGTGGAATTCGAATTCGATCAGCCGCAACCAGCCGGGGCAGCTTCCCCCATCTCGCGGACCTATCCCAAAAAGCTGACGGATCTGTTTCAGGGAGAACAACTCGTCTGGGTGGGACGCTACAAGCAGGCCGGCCCGGTCAAGGTGCTGCTTTCCGGTTCGAGTGCCGGTGGACACAAGCAATTCAGCTTTCCGGCCAAACTTATAGAGAATTCGACAGACGAGACACATGGGTTCGTGGAACATCTTTGGGCAACGCGGCGAATTGGTGAGATCATCGATGAACTCGACCTCACCGGTCACAATCAAGAACTGGTCGATGAACTGGTCCAGTTGTCGATCCGGCACGGCATTTTGACACCCTACACGTCGTTCCTGGCTGAAGAGGACGTCGAGCTGGCGGACGCCGACAACGTTCGCCGAGCCGGCCGCGAGGCACGGGAAGAGCTTTCGAAAGTCTCCGGCGATGCCGCTTTTGGCCAACGACGATTCAAGGGGCAACTACAACGCGCCGAGCAGGCGGCACCCGCAGCGGCCGGCGGAGGAGCTCCAGGGGACGACAACGATGGCCTACGCGAGATCGCAACAGTCCGCCGCATCGGCCAGAAAACATTCTTCCGCAAAGGAGATCGCTGGATGGATTCGGCAGTCACGAAGACACAGGAGAAAGCCGCCGTTCGCGTCGTGCAGTTCAGCGATGCATACTTCAAGCTGGCGGCGAATGCCGACGGACGACTCGCCAAATACCTAAACTTCAGCGAGCCGGTCGTTCTCAATCTGGGTAAAAAAACCTACCAAATCGACCCCCCGGCCGACCGGTAGGGATTGTTTCTGAGACGCAGAACTCCTTTCGGTAGGCTGACGGTCGATGGCTCTTATCCGATCCCTTCTCCCTCTGGGAGAAGTCCGCCACGGGCGGCTTGCCTAGGATGAGGGTCTACTTCTCCCCGTTGGGAGAAGTCCGCCAGCGGCGGTTGGTGTTGAATGGAACGAGGACGAATGCTCATTCAATAGACCCTCACCCCGGCCCTCTCCCGCTCAAGCGGGAGAGGGTGCAAGATGAGCCACCGAATATCAGTCTACGATTTCGGGATCGTGAAATCGCCGCCGGGTGCCAGGCGGTCGAGCCGAAGGCGAGCCCCCCAGTCGTAAGGTGAGTGGAGCGCCAGCGAAACGCACCATCCTGCTTGAAGCCAACGCCCTATCCGATGAGCCGTGCGTTACGCTCTCGCTACACGCACGCTACCTGGCTTCGGGTGTGCCAACATCGTACGGCTCGGTGCATTCCTTTAGCGCGGCAAAGCGGTCCGGGGCGGTCTCGCATGTCGCGATGTTCATGTGGGAAGGCAAATAATAACGAAGTTCACCGGGCACGCGGCGAACGATATTGACTTCGCCAAACCGCGCGGCCTGCGGCTACGGTGCACCGGATTGTTACGTTGATTTTCAATGATTGAGGAACAATTTTTGAGTTGTGCCCCAGCCATATTTATCACGAGTGCTGGCTATCGCGGCCATTTCCTTGAATATTGAATCAACGTCAATGCCGCGTTCTTCCGCGTCCCTGCGATAGTGAGCCAAGGCAACTATAGCGTCACGTGTATCTTTACCTTGATCTTCAATCACGAAAACGATCATGATCTTGCGAAATCCACCTGGCGAGTCGTAGTCGGCATCAAGAACCGCTGAGTGCATGAGGGAGTCATTCTGATCCATAAGATCGATGATCTGGTGACGTTGGTCCGCATCGTACGATGGGAACCGGTCAACTATTTCGTTGAACAGCGACTCTATTTCGTTGCGCAGCCCTGATGCGTCTGCGGGATGTGGGGCGTTTGCTACTTGTTCCTCCCAGTCCGGCGCCATGATGTCGATTTCTGCGCTGACGATTGGATGTAACTGCTGATTGAGTGATTCGGCGCGTCTTTTCCAGTCGACGAAGACAGATTCAAACGCGCCATCAGGCATTGCAAGTGTCCTGAGTTTCGATCGGAATTATGAAACAGAACTATGGTGTTTATCCGGATGCGGATAATCCCACGACAGATCTGGATGACGCTCAGGCGGGAATTGGGAGAAATCGAAGGAATTCCGGCCATCTGCAGGGGACCGGGCATCCGACTCAAAATCCTCATGAGCGTTGACGGGCGTCAATTGTCGTGATAGCGCGCGCAGCTGCCTTCGCATGCATCGCTTGTCCGCGAGTGCCTCTTCAGCGACGATGGATTCATTGCAACCAACTCCTGTCTGAATGTCAACTGGCACAACGCGTTGCGGGCAGGTCATGAGCATGTTGAACACTTTCGACGTCAGCGCCACTCAGGCCGATCGCGCGCGTCGGTGCGAGAGGCCGGCTCAGCTTGGTTGTTGCAGCGAACTGACAAGCTGAATCAGCTGAGGCAACAGATTCTGAGGGCTCGCTGCGCTCGACCACGAGCCACCCGGCTGGGCCGTGGGAAGATGCGACGATCTCTACGAAGTTTTGCTCGCAACGCCGCATGCTCGTCTCGTCGCGCGATGACTCTTGATGGCGGTCGAAGACTCTCGGGCGGCAAGCGGCTGATTCTCGCACGATTTTTTGTCCCTGACCCGTTCCCGGTTCGCGCACGCTTTGGAGACGTTTTCGCGCGAAAAGGCGAATTTTTCGCTCTTTTTGTGACTTTGACTGCGCGTCGCGACGTAACACGTGACAGTTGACCGTGTTACGAACCGCGCGTGCGCGAAAAAACGCGACCCGGTTCGCGATCGGGTCAGCGGGCGTGAGGACCTGGCGGCTCGCCTGCGCATCGATTCACATCTTATGAAGAACGGCCTAGACGCCGGAGCAGGCGACGAAACGGAGGACTGTAGTAGCGGGAATCGCAAGAATTCAGCCGCGGCCGGGGTCGATGGTGATTTCTCTGAACTCTTGCGAGTTCAGCTACAACGGCGGATGGGCGATTCTGCACGAGCCGACCCCTGAGCTCGCCACTAGATTTTGTTTGCGGGGAAATCGTCCGCCGGATTCGGTCGTCGCGACAGCCATGTAGGGTGCCGTGCGGCGCCAGCGCAACGCACCATTCGGCTCGCTGGATGACGGGATGAAACATCGGCCGTTCGCCGCGAAGGGGCCGTAACAACGTAGCCCAGGGCAAAGCGGAGCGATGTAGCCGCAAAGCGTCGCCCTGGGTGACTAGGCGACCGGTAAGTTCGCGGCCCCCATCACTCGTGGCGGATAACCGCTTTGCTCCTAAGTGTCTTCCCGTTGAGATAGTCTCCAGAGACAAAGCTGACTTTGTCGAAGGGAACGCCGACGGTGATGGTGATCAGATCGCGGGTTCCGCAGGCGAGGAGTTGGTTGGCAGGATCGTCGTTTCCGGGCGCGGGAGTGACTGTGATTGAGATCGAAACGTCGCCGGCGGTGACGTCAGCAGCATCTGTCAGGAAATCTCGGATCGTGGTTTCGACATCGCTGTTACTACTACCGTCGAACATAGCCAAACGTGCTCCTTCGCGGGCTGCGTTCGTGACGAGTTGGGCCACCATCATGCCACGGCCAAATTCCACGATACCGAGCGTGACGGTCACAAAGAGGGGCAAAACGAGCGCCGCCTCGACAAGTGCCGCTCCACGACGGGTCTTCTTAACCTTGATGGCTTCGCGTTTGGTCTTCATGTTCAATCTACCTGAGTGAGCCTATTTAGTTAATGAGGCGAGGTGTCGTGAAGATAAACGATTCTTCTACGGTTACCGTACCTTCGTGGGTGACTGTTGGATCCGAAAAGGGACTGAGTTGAATCAACACGTGCTTCGGATTGCCGGTGAGTTTGACATCCACAATGCGGATTCCGACGAACTTCACAATCGTGTACGTCGCGTTGTTACCGGGTCCGCTCACTTCCGTGAAGATTGGAATCGCCCGGGGCAGCCCTTTGATGGCCTCCAACTCATCCTTCATTCCGGCGCTGAGTCCGGTATCGCCGTTAATGTAGAGAGGGTTGGTGTACGAAGCCGAGATTCCATCCGGGAAATAGGAGAGATCGAACTCGTTAAGCCCGTGGAGAATTTGCCGCGAAAGATCGCTGGTGCTGTTATTGGGGGACCCCAAATCGACCGTTCCTCGATTGCCGGGTGGCATCAAGTTCGTCCCCTGCGGATAGAGGTCCATCTCGAACATCCCGTCCGAACCGTTCGAGACCTGGCCGGTTTCTGGGTCGTACGAGAAGTCGTCGTCGAACTCGCTGGAAAAGCCATTGTCTTGATCCTCAAGAAAAGTATTCCATGTCGGCTCGTCCAAGGTAATGGGCAAGATTCCCGTTGTCTGCCCGCTGCCGGGAACCACGTTGAAACCAGATCCGGGAATGAGTGCAGCCGTCGCCGTATCGATAAGTGTTGCATCGTCGTGGCCGATGACCGGTCCGAAGAAGAGTGGCAAGGAGCCATCCGGCCTTCCTTCGGCCTGATCCCGGTGGAGCGTGACTTCCACCATGTTATAGGGGGAGGTCCCCCACGATTTGATCCAGCTTCCACTGGAGGCATCCCAATAGACTTGGCCGTATCTCACGTCTCGTTGAGGATCGGCGAAGACGGTCGACTTCTCACCGGCGCGGTGCAGCGCCGCCACGTCGACGACCGCCTGATTGGCCAGTACGGTGATATCCGCGGGAGTTTTTTCCGCTCCCATCCCGAGCCCTTGAGCAAGCTCCAACGAACCGGCAAGAGTTGACGTCTCCACGGCCGTTTGCAGTTGCGCCTTGGTCAGCGTGATGAACCCAACATCTGCCGTGAACGACGTGAATCCGAAGATCATGACCATCATCGCAGCGGCGAGAACGAGAATATTACCGCGGCGCCGTGCGGCATTAGAAAGCCGTCTGGCCAGCAGTCTGCGGCGAGAAGTGAATGCTTTCATCGAACGTACTCCACTGAGATTCTGGGCCCTTGATACCGGTCGCATGGCAGCCGTCCCTTGCGTGCCACGCCTTATATTTATGTCAACCGCGTCCCTATTATTAGCCGCCAAAGTTCGCGTGGTCTTCGTGCAGGTGAACGATACGTTCGGTTGTGTCTTTAGAGAGCAACGTACCGTCCGCTGCGTAATACCGGACCTCTTTCAGGGCGAATTTTTTGACCCGGTGCCCTGCGTAACCAATTCGCGACTTCGCTACAGAAACCGTCGGACTGTAGCCCGCCAGATTGCTCTGCGGGGTAGAGATACTCGCTTTGAGGTACCCTTCCCCACCGAAGGCTCCCCAGGAGCTCGAGGATCCGTTTTTCACCTCGAATTCAAGAATCGACCCTTCCATTTTCATGGACATCGTGTAGCGGATCACTTCGTTTGCAACGTTGAGACGCGAGCCCTTGGGCCCCGGGCGATGGACGAGGTTGGTTTGATGACTCCAGATTTGAAGCTGCATTCCCCCGGCCGTGTAATCGGGGAGCGTCCGATGATTGAGCTCAAACATTGCGTGCACGTCACCCAAGTCTTGGGTCGACGACATGGCATTGATGATCTGCGGCGCGTGCCCGTCGGGATCGGGCGATCGCATCTCAATCACCCAGTCTTCTTCGATTGTGACGACATTCGAGTCGGTTGCCTGGGCAGAAAGAGTGCCCGCAAGGACGAGCATCGCGGCGAGTACGTACGGCGAACGGCGGGAAGTGAGCTTCATCACGGCACCCCTCTACTAGAAATGAGTTGTCGGCAGCCTGGCGATCTCGTTTTCACAAGACCCATGGCTTTGCGTGTCCGCCTCGCGACGGAGTTGCCTTTATCGAGAACCCTTTTCAGAAAGGGAGCTCGGCGGCTCTCTTAGAGAACCCTAATATTGGATGTCGCCGCGGGGAGGACGGTGACGAATCATGTCAACGATATGGGGGAGATGTGCTCAAAACTCTGACGGCTGCGTTTTTTGAAAAGGAGGAGGGCCAAATACCAGAAACCGGTTCGAAACCCTCACACCTTTTCTCGCAGGTAAATCGAAAATCGATAATTCCGTCATTCAAACGTAGGATCCCTAGCGGAAGCGTCAAGTAAAAAGATCTTTCCGTTTGAACTTTTTTCCGAATAGAAGGGAACAACGTCCTGGTCAGGGGATGTTCGCCTGCAATCAAGGGTGAAACGTCTTCACGGAGTACCCGGCCAACGCCGACCGCAGCAAGAGGGCAAGAAGAGAATGCCCCGCTTGAATCCAACTCAGCAGCCCTTCCGGTCAAGCATGGTGGTCGTGCACCCGTCGCAATGGCAGTTGGGAAGAGACCGTACAGGATCATGGCGGCGGGGGCAGGTCACGTGGTCTCGCGGCCGCAAGCGGTTTCGCCCGTTGAGCCGCTGACCGGAACGGATCGAACGACGACCGCACGGCCGCAAGTTGGGCAAGATTTTCGGGTTCCTACGGTTTTAGGAATTGTTTGGTCCGCACCTGCCGATGCTGTTGATGTACGGAATTCCCTCGATGAGCTTGCGCGCGTCAAATGCTTCTGCAGCCGCTACAGCAAAACGAGACGGAGCCTAGTCGTGCGATTTGCACCTCGACACCAGCCATTCTTTATAGCGCATGACGTGCTGGCACATCCGTCCATCGCATTGGCGGTGGTTGTGCTCGCACTCTGCACACTGGCCGGCTGCCATGCTTCCCAGAACCGCTGTCGCCGTTGTGAAGTTTCGACCGAGTTGGCGACCCGCATGGGACAGCCGCTGGGCGACACGACCTGTCCCGGTGACACAGCCATTCCGCCGGGTGTCGACCTAGCGGACGGAGTGAGCGAAGAGGAAGCGATCGCATTGGCGCTTTGGAACAACGCCGCCTATCAAGAACTTCTCGCTCAATTGGGGATCTCTCAGGCACAACTGCTTGATGCCGGTTTGTGCAGAGACCCGCAGCTCATTACGCTGTTTCCATTGGGACCGAAACAGCTCGAGTTCACGCTCTTTCAGTTCGTCGATGACCTCTGGCTGCGACCCGTCCGCGTGAGAGCCGCTGAAATGGGCCTCAGCCGCGTGGCAGAGCAGATGATACAAAACGGCCTCGACGTGATTCGAGACGTCCGCCTGGCCCATGCGGAGTTACTGTTCGCCCAACAAAACGCTGAACTCGCAACCGAAGCGGAGAACATTCGTCAAGGGATAGCGGAGCTGGCACAAAAGCGACTGGATGCGGGGGATATTAGCGAACTCGAAGCGAATGATTCTCGCGTTCAGTCTCTGAGCGCCAAGGCAGATGCGGCTCGATTGTCGCTCGATGTATCGCTGGCGCAACAACGTCTGCTTGTGCTGATGGGGCTCGCCTTGGACAACCGCCAGGTGATTGCGGTCGAATCGCCCGAACCCGTTGTGCCGGTGCGGGACGAAAGCGATCTGGTCGGCGAAGCGCTGGCGATGCGGCCCGATATACGCGCTGCTGAGGTTTCGATTGCACAGTTGCAAGAGCGGACGAACCTGGCGCGCAGGCAGCTTCTCTCCTTTGAAGCGGGAATCGACGCGAACAGGAAGGGCGTGGATGGATTCGAAGCAAGCCCCGCGATTCGGATGACTCTGCCGATTTTCAACCGCAATCGTGGCAACATTGCCATCGCCAAGGCACAGTTACAGCAAGCGATTCGCCGGTACGTAACCGTCCGGGACCAGATCGCACTCGACGTGCGGACCTCATACGCGACCGCTCAGCAGGCGGACGCGAATCTAGCAGCGGTCCGGCACGAAATCCTGCCCACCATCCAGCAGGCGGTGGGACTTGCCCGCAAGAATTATCTCGACGGAGGCACCTCCTATTTTCTCGTCCTGCAGACGACCAGCCAATTTCTCGATACACGCGCCCGCGAAATACGGCTTTCGGCGGATCTCCGCCGAGCCGTTGCAGAACTGGAGCGAAGCGTGGGCCACCGGTTTGTCACAAACATCGGCCTGGACCAGCAACTAACCCCGGAGGTTCTCGAACGACCGACTCTAGATGCCGGTATGACGGAGGCGTCGCAGGTAATCACACGGGAAACCCTGTCGGACCATCCACCCGTCGGGACCGTTCCGCCGCATGAGTTGGTATTCGTACCGGCTGCGATGCTATCATCGGCCGATGGTGATTTTGGACGCACTAGCGAGACGCCAATACATGACCAGAGGACAGACAACACTGAGTTTGATCCTCGGCTTATGCTTGAGCGGTTGCGGCGATTCGACATCTCAGCAAAGCAAGCCCAAGCAAGCTCCGGCCAAAGTCGAGAAGCATCCCAGCGAGAGTGATATCTATCGCATTACGCTGACGCCAAAGGCGGTCGAGCGGCTGGGAATTTCGATTGCCCAGATCGAGCGAAAGGCGATTGGGCGGCAGCGAACGTTTGGTGGTGAGGTCGCCATCCCGGTCGGCAACGCGATCGTTGTCGCAGCACCGCTCCCCGGAACGTTGCGAATTCCCCAGAAGGGAAGCATTCCGCCGCCCGGCAGTCGCGTCGTGGCGGGGCAAGCGGTTTTTTCGCTTGTCCCGTTGCTCTCGCCGGAAAGAGACGTACCGACTCCGGCCGAACGCGTGCAGATGGCCAATGCCCGGGCCTCGCTCGTCTCTGCGCAAATTGTCGCCGAGGGGGACGTGAAACAGGCGCAAGTCGAGGTGGACGCGGCTCAGATTGCAATGAGGCGTGCCCAGCGATTGCTGCAAGACAAAGCGGGTAGCGCGCGAGCTGTCGATGAAGCGAACGCGGCCTTCGAAATTGCGCAAAAGAAACACGAAGCGGCTCGAACCCGGAAAAGGGTCCTTGATTCCTTAACGCTCGATGCCGAGAAGGGAGAGCTGCGCACGGTGCAGATTGTTGCTCCGGAGCGAGGAATTGTGAGAACCTTGTCCGCAACGAGGGGCCAAACCGTCACCACAGGAACTCCGCTCTTCGAGGTCGTCAATCTCGACACCGTCTGGATTCGTGTACCGGTTTATGTGGGGCAACTCGACCAGATCGTCACGACGGCGGACGCGAAGATCGGTGATCTCAAGGGGGGATCGGAAGCAGATCTTCAGACAGCAAAGCCAATTGCCGCACCGCCGTCCGCGGATCCACTCTCTTCGACAGTCGACTTGTATTACGAGTTGTCAAACCGGAAGGGTACATTGCATCCTGGCGAACGGATCGGCGTTACACTTCCTCTGAAGGGGGATTCCGAAAGTCTTGTGGTCCCCACTGCCGCGGTGTTGCGAGACATTCATGGAACTGCTTGGGTCTACGAAAGAGTCGATGCTCAGGTTTTTCGCCGCCGCCGAGTGCTCGTAAGCTATACGTCCGACGACCTAGCCGTGCTGGCGTCCGGGCCTGAAGCCGGCACCGAAGTTGTCGTCGACGGGGCAGCGGAATTGTTCGGAACGGAATTCGGTACGGGAAAGTGACGGAGGGATGAGGGTGAAGCGATGAGCGATAAGAAATCGTTCGCGCCGCGAACGATAAATACCGTCCGAGAAGGTATCAGATGTTTGGTTTTGAGAAACTCGATGCTTGGCAGTCCGCGATTGACTATGCCGGGCAGATCTATCTGCTGACAGAGAAGCTGCCAAACGAGGAAAAATTTGGTCTGACGAATCAGATGCGCCGGGCAGCCGTATCCGTTTCTTCAAATCTCGCAGAGGGAAGCAGTCGGTCATCGCCGAAGGATTATCTCCGTTTTGTTGAGATCGCGTACGGATCGTTGATGGAAACAGTCTCACAGGCTCACATCGCCAAACAGCAGATGTTCGTCAACAACCGTGAGTTCGAGAGACTCACTGAATCGGCAGACCGACTCGCAAGAATGCTGAGCGGCCTGCGACGACATCTAATCGAAAAGCAGCACGAAAAGTGATTCGATAATCCTCTAGGCGGAGGAATTCCCCCTTATTTTCAAGCGGCTCATCGATTGCAAACAGATTTTCAGACCAGCGGAAACCTCATCAGCAATGCTCATCACTCAACACTTTCCCCTCAACCCAAAGTAAT
>Ga0315336_1006718_pt1 | contig 11565 bp, 9 predicted proteins | sample ASW5metaG_FD_204512 | JGI IMG/M metagenome (GOLD analysis project Ga0315336, IMG submission 204512) | Ammonia-oxidizing marine archaeal communities from Monterey Bay, California, United States - ASW #5 | ecosystem: Environmental > Aquatic > Marine > Intertidal zone | place: USA: California...
TTTCCAGTTAGAGGGCATTAAATCTTTTCACCCTTACATCGCGATAATTCTCAATATCACACCAGACCATCTGGATCGCCATAAAACCTTTGAAAAGTACGCGACCCTTAAAGGGAAGATTTCTGCCTTTCAAACTAAAGAAGATATTCTGATCCTTAACAACGACGACAAAAATGTGAAGAAACAGGGTAAAAGTAGTAAAGCGAGAAAAATTTTTTTCAGTCTCCTTGGCGAAGTTAGCGAGGGAGCTTACCTAAAAAATAATCTAATAATTACCTGTTTTGGTCAAATAAAACAGAATTTGCTTTCTGTGGATGAATTACACCCAGCGATACAATGCCAGGTCGAGAACTTATTGGGTGCAGTCGCTGCGACCTCTATCGCTAACGCAACGTCGAGTGATATCGCGATTGTTGCCGGCGAGTTTGCAGGACTTGAACACCGCATCGAATGGGTGCGAACGTTTCGTGGAATCGATTTTATAAACGATTCAAAGGGAACCAATGTGGGGTCAGTTAATAAGTCGTTAACGAGTTTTTCACGCCCTGTCATTTTGATCGCAGGCGGCAAGAATAAAGGGGTAGACTTCCGAGCCCTGAAAGAAATATTCAAGGAGAAGGTCAAGCACCTTATTCTTATCGGTGAAACTAAAAACCAGTTCCGGCAAATTCTTAATGGCTCATTCAGTTACGAGGATGCCGAGAGCATGGAGGATGCCATAGAACGCGCTGTGAAAAAAGCACAGGCAGGAGACGTAGTGCTACTCTCGCCAGGTTGCGCCAGTTTCGATATGTTTAAAAATTTTACCGAACGTGGCAACCGGTTCAAGGAAATCGTGAACCGGCTTTAAACAAAATTTGGCAGTGGTCTTCGCTGTTTTGCAGAAGTGTGAGGTGGGTTGTCATCAAGCTATCAACTAGGACCACCCTTAGTTGAGTCTTCAATAGGTTCGGGGTAATGATCGGGAGTTGCCTCGGACCTATTGAAAGGCCACGCTGAAACAGACAACTTTATTGAGGACCAGGATCATGTTTTGTGGAGAAAACATTGAGCCGCTCAAAATTAAAAAAACTACATTGCGATTCAATACTTTTTTTCACCGTTATCGTACTCGTTTTAATCGGTCTAGTAATGGTATTCAGCTCCAGTGGGGTATATGCGATGGAAAAATACGACGACCCTTATTATTTCCTAAAACGTCAAGTCTTGTGGGCTGTGCTGGGAACCTTAGTAATGCTCGTGACACGTAAGATGGATTATCACTACCTGGAAAAATACACCTACTACATCACGGGCATAACCTTCCTGATGCTGATTGCGGTAATGATGCCCGGTCTAGGAAAAGAGGTTGGTGGAGCCAGACGTTGGTTGGTTCTTGGCGGCTTTACTTTTCAACCATCGGAACTTGCCAAGTTCGCCCTAGTACTGTTCATCGCAAAGTCACTGGTAAAGCGAGCCGATCAGTTGAAAAATTTTGCTTATGGATACCTACCCAAGTTGATCGTTCTGGGTTTTTTCTTCGTGCCCATTCTATTTCAACCTGATTTTGGGACGGCAATGATCATATGCGCAGTCATTTTCACAATGCTTCTAATAGCAGGACTACGTGCAAAATTTTTAGTCTATTCGGTTTTAGCGATCATCCCTTTTATTGCCTCAGCAATCATGAGTGCAGAATATCGCACGCGAAGAATTATCGCTTTTCTCGATCCATGGCAAGACCCATCGGACATGGGTTTTCAAGCAATCCAATCGTTTTACGCGTTTGGACGTGGAGGGATATTCGGAGCTGGGATCGGCGCCAGCCATCAAAAATTGTTTTATCTCCCGGAGGCACATACAGATTTTATTTTCTCGGTGATCGGCGAAGAACTTGGCTTTATAGGAACGTTACTTATCGTTCTACTATTCTCAGCACTAATCTGGAGAGGATTTATTATTGCCTACCGCGCCAAGGATTCTTTCGGCACCCACGTAGCGATTGGCCTGACGCTTTTACTTGGTATTCAGGCATTCATAAACATGGGAATAGCTGTAGGTTTGCTTCCAACAAAAGGGCTGACGCTTCCGTTGATCAGTATGGGAGGGTCGTCGCTGGTAGTGCTGATGCTTTCAGTAGGAGTGCTATTAAACATTTCAGAAAAACCCGTCCAACATTGATACATGGGCCATGGGAAGAAAAGTTGTCATAGCAGGCGGAGGTACCGGAGGTCACTTGTATCCCGGCATTGCACTCGCAAAGGCACTCAGGAGGAGTGATATGGATATTGAAATTAGTTTCGTAGGGACTAAACAGGGAATCGAATCGAAAATCCTTCCTAGGGAAGGATTTAATTTAAAAACCATTCTTTCTTCCGGATTACTGGGAAAGAAAGCAATCAACCGGTGGATTTCGTGGTGCAAGCTTCCGGTAGGCACGGCGCAATCAATGTGTTTTCTTATACGCAATCGCCCCGATCTCGCTGTCGGTGTCGGCGGTTACGCTTCTGCCCCATTAATCCTTTCAGCCTGGCTTTTACGTATTCCGATCCTCCTTCATGAACAAAACGCGTTTCCCGGAATGGCAAATAAATGGTTGGGAAAAATCGCCGATAAGATAGCGGTATCGTTTGAAGAGACGCGACACTTTTTCCCTAAAAACAAGGTGGAAGTAACAGGCAACATGGTAAGCGAGGAACTTTGCCGCCCGAGAGAGGAGTTCTCGCCACCCTCAAAAAATCTATTCAACATCCTGCTCCTAGGGGGAAGCCAAGGTGCACACTCAATCAACTTGGCGATGATCGAAGCACTGGATCTTCTAGCGGACCGGAAAGACCGTCTAAGTATAACGCACCAGACCGGCGAAGCAGATTATGAAGCTACTAAAAATATGTACAATAAAAAAGGCTTCACGGCCGAAGTCCTTCCATTTATAAAAAATATGCCTGCGAGATATCGCCTAGCTTCCCTTGTTATCTGTCGATCGGGGGCTACAACACTCGCTGAAATAACGGCGGCGGGGAAAGTATCTGTTCTCATTCCTTTCCCTTATGCGACTCACAATCATCAAGAACATAACGCGCGTATTGTTGAGGCTGCCAACGCGGGGGAGCTAATTTTAGACAACGAGTTATCTGGTAAGCGGCTCGCTGAGTCCATCAAACGGGCGATGGATGAGCCAGAACACATTCAGGCAATGGAAGATAATAGCTACCGTCTCGGGAACCGTGACGCCACAGAAAAGGTGCGAAAAATTTGCATGGAACTGGTGGAAAACGCGAGGAAAACCTCAGGAAATGATAATGAACCCAAAGGGAAATATGTTTTGTCATGTTTCTAGGAAAAACCAAAAGAATCCACTTTATCGGGATTGGGGGCTCGGGCATGAGCGGCATTGCTGAAGTGTTGATCAACCAAGGGTATGAGGTGAGCGGATCTGATAAGGTGAAAACACCAGTTACAGATCATCTAGAACGGCTTGGCGCAAAAATCTTCTTGGAACATGCGTCTAAAAACATCGAGAACTCACAGGTCGTTGTGGCCTCTAACGCTATAGGTTCAGATAACGCGGAAGTGATCAGAGCAAAAGAAAGTCTGATTCCAGTTATCCCCCGTGCAGAAATGCTGGCAGAACTGATGCGCATGAAATACGGAATAGCCATCGCGGGAACTCACGGCAAAACAACCACGACTTCCCTTGTATCTACAGTTTTGGCTGGAGGGAAATTGGACCCAACCGTGGTCATCGGAGGGCGACTAAAAAATATTGACAGTCACGCCAAACTTGGAAAAAGTGAATTTCTGGTGGCAGAAGCTGATGAAAGCGACGGATCGTTTCTACGACTATCGCCTACTATTGCTGTGGTTACCACACTCGATGAAGAACATATGGAATTTTATCAAACATTAGAAAACATAAAAAATACTTTTCTTGAGTTTATCAACAAAATTCCATTTTACGGTTCCGCGATCCTCTGCCTAGATGATCCCAACATACAGTCGCTGATTCCACGCGTTGAAAAACGATACATCACGTATGGATTAACCTCTCAGGCAGATTACACGGCACGTAATATTGCCATAGAGGGGTTGAAAACATATTTCACCGTATACCATCGAGGCAAAGAACTCGGTCGCATACTTTCTGGAGCACTAGGGCGGCACAATGTACTCAACACACTTGCGGCAGTAGCGGTAGGAATGGAGTTAGATCTCGACTTCAAAACAGTAGCAAGTTCGCTCACGCAATTCGAAGGTGTCCAAAGGCGATTCGAAATAGTGTTGCAATCTGATGAACTGATCTTGATAGATGATTATGGACATCATCCTGCTGAAGTAAAAGTAACCTTACAAACAGCAAAAGAAACCTGGCCTAACCGTAGGTTGATCGTTGTGTTTCAGCCGCATAGGTATTCCCGAACAAAGTTACTGATGAAAAATTTCTGGTCTGCTTTCAACGACGCGGACCACGTACTAGTAATGGACATCTTTCCGGCAGGCGAAACTCCTATCGACAACGTGCACGCACGTGACATCGTTCGAGGGGCACGCGAATGCGGACACAAAAATGTTGAGCATATTGAAAGTAAAAATAAGTTGAATAAACATCTATATCGACTTCTCAAACCCGGCGATGTACTAATGACGTTGGGTGCAGGTGATGTATGGAAATTGGGTAAAAATTTTCTAATCGCTTGGTCTCCTGGAAAAACCAATTATTAATTAAAGGAGGAATCCACCCCTATGCTGAGCAGATCTTGGAAACAACGGCTGATACGCTACGCAAACACAGGAACTGACCATAAACTTCCCACGAGAGATAGTATGGGTTTATCTAGAACTATTCTGGGAAGAAAAATTATACAGAGAAAAAATATGAACTCTTCTTTTTCTTTTCAAAACAAAATCAAAGGCGAGGTGCGGTATGACGAAATCATGTCTAAATACACCTCAATGCGAATCGGTGGCCCAGCAGATGTATTTGTTTTGCCCGCTAGCTTGAAAGACCTACAAATAATTTTAAAACATCGTGGTAGTTGTCCCGTCTGGACTATTGGAGAGGGAACCAACCTTCTTGTTCGGGACCAGGGTATTAGCGGCATTGTAATATCACTCAAGAACTGTTTTAAATCAATCAAACGCCCAGTGTTTTACAAAACTCCTGGTGGAAAAGAGCGCGCTATTATCCAAGTGGGTGCAGGAGTGAAATTATCCTACCTTGCCAAGTACACCGCACGTTATGGTCTAAAGGGTATTGAAACTCTGGTTGGTGTTCCAGGTTCCATTGGCGGAGCTATCGTAATGAATGCCGGAGCAGAGGGCACTGAAATTGGACAGGTTGTCCACAGTGTTAAACGTATAACTCTTGACGGAGATATTGAAACATTCAACAAAGACGAGATTATGTTCACTTATCGAAAGACCTCGTTCCCATCGGAAGGTGGAATCGTCATAGAAGTCGAACTGGATCTGGAAAAGGGGGAAACGGCTGACATTCACCGTGCGATGGACAATCATCTATCACGCAGAAGCTTAACACAACCGTTAACTATGCCGAACTCCGGCTCGATTTTTAAAAATCCAGAAGGCAAGAGTGCCGGGCGCCTCATTGAGTCCGTTGGATTAAAAGGCTATCGCATCGGTGGGGCCGGTGTTTCTATCAAGCATGCTAATTTTATAGTCAACAAAGGAAATGCTTCAGCCGAGGATGTGATTAAACTAATTAAACATATCCAAACTGTTGTTGAGGAAAAAACAGGGACGAAGTTGGAGCAGGAGATTGTAGTTATAGGATAGTAGAAGCATAGCCAAATTACTGGCTTCCTATTTTCTAATATATTAAGAGGCCTGCTTATATAAGGTACCTTTCCTTAATATGATCCGGCTCTGTGGTCGAGATCGAATGCGAAGTTTTTATACATAATTTGATTTGTAACCGCTTAATGAAACTGAAAGAAAAAAAAATTGGAGTTCTCATGGGAGGTTTGTCATCCGAACGCGAAATTTCTCTCATTTCTGGAAATGCCATATTAGAAGCGATAAAAAGAAAAGGGCTGGATGGAGTCGGGATTGATGTAGACAATAATATCGCCTCCACCCTGCTAAAAAAAGAAATTAACTTGGCCTTCATAGCCCTTCACGGAGTTTATGGAGAGGATGGATCAATCCAGGGGCTTCTGGAATACTCAAAAATACCTTACACCGGACCTGGAGTTCTAGGTAGCGCGTTGGCTTATGACAAGGTGAAGTCGAAAGAAATTTTCAAATTAAGCAATATCCCAACAGCTGACTATCAGGTTTTTTATCGCAGTCAGAGAAAAAATTTGAAACGTGCATTTGATCTACCCGTAGTCGTAAAACCATCGAATCAGGGTTCGAGTATCGGGATCAGCATTGTGAGAGAAGAAAAAGAATGGGAAATAGCTATGGATCTGGCTTTCAGTTATGCAGAGGAGGTCCTGATGGAAAAGTTTATTGAAGGCAAACTTTTGGCTATCGGAATGGACGGAGAACAACCTATGCCGATTGTACACATCCGGCCCAAATCCGTATTTTATGATTACGAAGCCAAATATACCAGCGGAAAGACAGAATATACCTGTCCTGCTGATCTCACCTTAAAAGAAACTCAAAGCTGCCAAAATACAGCAATTAATGTTTATCAGGTTTTGCGAGGAAACGGGACACCGCGAATCGACGTAATACTGGACTCCAAAGGTACACCGTATGTGCTGGAAATGAATACGATACCAGGAATGACAGCGACAAGTCTTTTGCCAATGGCAGCAAAGCAGTCGGGGTTGGAATTCGATGACTTGGTTATTAAAATTTTAAAATCGGCACAACTTGATTACGAAGGGTGAAGTTTCATTATGGATTTAGCAGTTCTAGAACAAAAAAATTTGGCCAACGCTTGGAGGCAGGCGCAAGCCCGCCAGCGTAAGAGCCGAAAAAAAAGCGGGCCTGTTGGCAGAAGATCAAAACAAGGAAAAAACGATTTTGATCTAGATAAATTTTTAAAAATCTTAGCAACAGGAGTGGCCAAAGCCATTCTGATAGCCGCATGTTCCTTTGGGGTATTCGCGAGTTACAGGTTCATAAACAGTTCACTCTATTTCAATATTAATAAAGTTAATTTGCTCGGACTTCAGCGCTTATCAACTAAGGACTTGACTTCATGGGTTGGGCCTATAATTGGTAAAAATATATTTCAGTTGGACCTCAATCAAGTCTCTCAAAAACTGGCCGAGCACCCATGGGTACAAGCAGTTTCAGCAAGAAGGGTTTTTCCACAAAGCCTTTATATTGAACTGAAGGAACGGATTCCTTTCGCCAGAGTTCAACTGGATCAGGTTTACGTTATGGACAACTATGGAGTTCTACTTGGGCCTGAGGAGGGGAAATTTAATGAACTGCCTCTTGTCACTGGTATTTCGGCAAAAAACCCGAGGCCAGGAAACAACGTGGCTGACGAGAGAATTATTCGCGGATTGAAAACGATGTACTACATCAACCTGTTACCCATGTTTGAAAATAATCCAATTGACACCGTGCGGATCAGCAACAGATCGAGAGTTACTTTCGTTACACACAATGGAAATATGGAAGTCCATATGCGGCCAGAAATGGCACAGGAAAGCTTTAAAAACCTAATGTTGGTATTAGGCACGATAGGAGAAGATGAAAAGAATTTGAGCTCTATCGATCTTTCATTCAAAAATAAGGTCGTGGTTAAACATAATAAAAAAAATCAAAAGCAATTCAGAAAAAACTAAAAAGCCATAAACCTGGAAAGGGAGAGGACGCATGTCCAAGAAAAATGATTACATAGTAGGCCTCGATATTGGGACCACAAAAATCTGTTGCATCATTGGAGAAATTAGCCACGATGACCAGATAGATATAATCGGGTTAGGCCAGTACCCTTCACGCGGTCTACGTAAGGGCGTGGTGGTTAATATAGATGGCACGGTAGAATCTATCAAAAATGCGGTCGAGGAAGCGGAGTTAATGGCAGGATGTGAAATCGATTCGGTGTTTGTTGGAATTGCCGGAGGTCACATCAACAGCTTAAACAGTCATGGAATCATCGCCGCCAAGAGCAAAGAGATCAGCCAAAAAGATATTGACCGTGTCATAGATGCGGCAAAAGCAATTGCCATCCCGCTAGACCGGGAAGTTATCCACGTTCTGCCCCAAGAATATATTGTGGACAATCAGGATGGAATAAAAACTCCCTTGGGCATGGCAGGGATAAGGCTGGAAGCCAAAGTACATATCGTTACTGCCGCAGTCACTTCAGCACAGAATATCGTTAGGTGTGTCAATAAAGCAGGGCTAGGTGTCCAGGACATCGTGCTAGAGCAATTAGCGTCGAGCGAATCGGTATTGTCCTCAGACGAAAAGGAACTGGGTGTGGCGATGATCGATATCGGAGGTGGAACTTCTGATCTAGCAGTTTTCTACCAAGGGGCAATCAAACATACGTCTGTTCTGACTATCGCTGGCTCCCAAATGACAAACGATATCGCCATTGGGTTGCGCACGCCAAATCAAGACGCGGAAAAAATAAAACATACTCATGGGTGTGCCCTTTCCGCATTAGTAGGAGAAGATGAAACTTTAGAAGTCCCGAGCGTGGGCGGACGAGAAGCTCGCACAGTATCTCGAAAAATTTTAAGTGAAATTTTAGAAGCCCGCGCAAGAGAAATGTTCGAAATACTCAATCATGAAATCAACGTTTCAGGGTTCCGAGATATTATTTCTTCAGGCATTGTACTCACAGGTGGTGCTGCGAGTTTGCCTGGAATGGGGGAACTGGGTGAAGAAATTTTTCAACTCCCAGTTCGTGTTGGAACACCAACCAGACTGGGAGGGCTGGCGGATGTTGTAGGCAGCCCAATGTATGCGACGAGTACAGGGCTTATTCAATACGGCATGAGAAGTTACAAAGCAGGAACGACCCGTGAACTACAAGGTCGGCACCTTTTCGATAAAATTTTCAGTCGAATGAAAGACTGGGCTGAAGAATTCTTTTAATTGATCCGGAGGAAATTATGAGTTTAATAGAATTTGAATCAAATAATAAATATTCTGCGTCCATCAAAGTTGTTGGTGTAGGAGGCGGAGGGACCAATGCAGTGAACTCCATGGTGCGCAACCATATTATGGGTGTAGAGTTCATCGTCGCTAACACCGACATCCAATCGTTGGAAGCATCTCCATGCCCGGACAAGGTTCAATTGGGTGGCAATTTAATGCGCGGGCTCGGTGCCGGAGCATGCCCTGAATCAGGTCAACTTGCAGCACAGGAAAGCGAAGAGCATATTCACGAAATCCTTAATGGAGCGGACATGGTATTCATTACAGCGGGAATGGGTGGAGGAACAGGAACCGGTGGTGCTCCAATTATTGCAAGTATTGCCCGCGAAATAGGCGCGCTTACCGTTGGAATCGTGACCAAGCCATTTTCCTTCGAAGGAAACAAAAGGATGATGCAAGCCGAAGTGGGTATTAGAGAATTGAAGGACTCCATCGACACTCTTATTGTAATTCCAAATCAGAAATTATTGAGTTTTGTCGGCAAGCAGACTTCATTTACAAGCGCGTTCTCGATTGTTGATGATGTCCTGCAACAAGCGGTATGCAGCATCTCCGATCTCATCGTCATTCCAGGCTTAGTCAACCTTGACTTCGCGGACGTAAAAACTATTATGGGTAATATGGGCAAGGCACTCATGGGAAGTGGTAGTGCCGCAGGAGAAAACAGGGCCGTTGAAGCCGCCGAAAAAGCAATCTCTAGTCCACTACTTGACGACGCTTCTGTAGATGGCGCTCGAGGAATTCTTATCAATATCACTGGCGGTGAGGACATGACCCTAGCCGAGGTGGATGAAGCAGCAACGCTTATCCGGAATAGTGCTCACGATGATGCCAATATCATCTTTGGCTCGGTTATTAATGACAATATGGAAGGGCAAATGCGGGTCACAGTAATTGCGACTGGATTCGAAATGAAAGCAGAGACAGAACAACCGATCCAAAAACCGTCGAGAAGAAACCCTGAAAATTTTGAGGAAAAACCGATGCGCATGGCTGTCGGGGATGATGGATATCGTCATCTAAAAAGTCTAGCGAATGAAATTAAGGAGGAAAATCCAGAAACACTTAACTCTTCAGTCAATCTGGATATTCCAACGTTCCTAAGAAAACACGCGGACTAAAGGTAATCGCCTCATCAACTATCTGGGTATGAGGTCATACGAAAGTTTTAATGGATAACCTACCAGAGGGAGCTGTCATTCAATCTCCAATTATACTCCATGAAAAAAATACGTGGGCTGGAATTTTTCAGCACTTGTCTGTCATTTGGCTCAACGTAGGGATGAATAAATTTGAGTACTCCGCCACGTGATCTAAAATCTTCTTTAAACCAATCAAAGATCGGTGACAGAAACACCCTTTTGCCATCAGCTTCCAGCCTCATTCCCTTCCCCGGGTTAGCCAAAAAACCTCTCATTTGAGTATCGAGTTGTTCATTGAGCCTTTCTGGCCTGAACACATCTGTTGCCAGGTCAGGACAACTTAAAGAAGCACAAACAATGGCGACATGAACCCTTGGCTCTCCCATTTTTCGTAAAATTTTATGTTCGATCTCGTCCAGAGCGTATTCCCTGCCACCAATAACTCCCGCCTTATGCTTCCAAACAGATTTAAAAAAACCACCTATATCCTTGATGCTTTTCAGTGGATAATTTTCAGTCACAATTTTTACAGCGAACACGTTATACACGTTAATCCAGAACGCCAGCTTTTCTTCATGGGTTTGGAGCTGTGAGGGATGAAATAATCTCAGGCCACTAACCAATCGGGGAAATATGGGGTCTGACTGCAACTTCCCATAATTAACTGTATTCAGCCGGATTCCATCTACTATGTTCGAGTCAACATACTTTTTCAGAATCGCGTCCCAATCAGCAAAATCAAAATTTTTGGCCATTGCAGGATCAGGTGCAAGAACTGCAAGCAAAATCATCAACATCAACCACATCCTAAAAAATCCCGTAATCTTGCGACCCATAGCTTCACATAAACTGGTTACTGTTTGTAAGATGTTCATCTAAAAATATATTCGTAAAGGTTCCAGGTAGATAGCTTGACATATGCCTCATATCATTAGTATAACTCGGCAAATTCAACTTACACACATTTCAGCACAATATTAAAAACAATAATTCAATAAGCTCAGCATGGCTCTTGAAATTAAGAAATGAACCCATCTTCCCAAAAGACCTTTTCTACCATCGATCCTCGAGAATTGCTTTATGTTTCTGATCTCGATGGCACCCTCCTCGATAGTAACGGACAACTTCCAAAGAAATCATTACAACGGCTTAATAGACTTATTGACAAGGGACTTAATTTTTCTATCGCAACAGCACGCAATTATGACTCGGCCTACCCTCTACTGCGCGGACTCAACCTTAAGTATCCTGTCATCCTTTTCAATGGGGTATACTTAACAGAACTGCATACTGGGAAAAATATTTTTTTTTCTAACTCCATTTCACCAAAGATTATAGACAA
>Ga0315336_1006719_pt1 | contig 11563 bp, 8 predicted proteins | sample ASW5metaG_FD_204512 | JGI IMG/M metagenome (GOLD analysis project Ga0315336, IMG submission 204512) | Ammonia-oxidizing marine archaeal communities from Monterey Bay, California, United States - ASW #5 | ecosystem: Environmental > Aquatic > Marine > Intertidal zone | place: USA: California...
GCGACTCCGGCATCCACCTCTCCTCGCCATCCGGAGACCCAATCCGTAGTACCGGTACGGTGGCGCGACCGCGCGCGCCAATCAGCTCATCGCGATATTTCTGATCTGCAAAGATGTCGCGCAACTCGACGTCAATACCAAGCCGATCGATTGCAGCGATCGCAATCGCGCAATAAGGGCAGCCGTCGAAATAGTAAAGGGCGAGTTTGTCCTGCGCCGGTGCAGCTGACGGTGCGAAGCGCTCGATGAAATGTTCTGCATAGAACGCAGTCCAGTCGCCATCAGGCTCACATGCACTGCGTTCGAAATCGGCAAACATCAAGCAATACACAAGCTGGCTTCTCGTAAATTGCGCTTGCAGCAGCTTGGACAAAGGCGCCTGCAAATATCCGGCATACCAGATTGGCCAATCCGGATCAGCGCCGTCGCTGGCCAAAAACGCATTGTGATGCGCCTTACCGGTCTCGACCATGAGTGACGCGAGATCTTTCCGAAGTTCAGTATTCATTGCTTTCCTCTTGCGTGATTCCGCTTCCAATGCGGGTGTGTTCAGCGAACCCTCTTGCACTTCAAGAAACGCGCGGGACCGGCGGACAAATTCCGATTAGCTCCGCCAGTAAACCGGTCGGCGCGCGATCTGAGCGGATTGTACGTTCAGCCTGGTCCGGACTGCCGAAACCAGGACATGAGTCGAAACTGTCAGCAACAAGGACTGATGCGAAAAGGAATGCGAGGACACCCCGAAAGAATCTGACGACACCGGAAACGCATTCAGAAATTCCTCCAAGACAGGCTGTTCGGTCAGTCAAGTTTACTCTTGTAGACGATACCGTCCTTCATTATGAAATGGACGCGATCGCGCTCCAGGGCCTTGAGATCCAATCACCGGTTCAAATCGACGGCTGCGCGGTCTCGCAAAAATGGACCCAACAATGGACCGCTGGATGCATGTGCCTGGATCGCTGCCAGTCGTAATCTTCCAACCAGTCAAACAGACAGGTAATGAGCGATACAAGTGCTGCACGAAGCGCCTGACTACCCGAGCATGGGCGGGTCTGCAAAGTACCGAATTCGCGTTCACGGTCGCCTTACGCCCCAGCTGTCCGGCCGCCTCGAGAACATGAGTATCTCGAACCTGTCTCGAGATGACGGTGAAGTGGAATCCGTCCTCGAAGGGATACTGGTCGATCAGTCCGCGTTCGCCGGTGTGCTGAAGACGCTGTACGAGTTGCACCTGCCTGTGATCTCCGCCGACTGCCTCGGCGTCGTCAAAGACGGGCAAGACAAAATTTGAAGCAAGAGGTCAAGAGGAGAGGATGATGAATACAAGATACAAATCGCAACGAGCTAGCCTATTCATCGTGGTGCTCGCAACGGCGTTACTCGGGATGACTCAGAATGCTGTCGCACTGCAGATTCTGATCAAAAACGTCAATATCTTTGATGGCAAGAATGGCGAACTCGCGATGGGTCAGAGCGTCTTGGTCGAGAATAATCTCATCAAGACAATTTCCGCGAAGCCGATCTCCGTCGGTAATGGCATCGTTGTTATAGATGGCAAAGGTCGCACCCTGATGCCGGGACTGATTGACGGTCACGCACACGTCATGATTAACCAGAGTTTTAGCACCATCGAGGCCAACTTGGACGTCACCGATCTCGCGTTCAACGCGACCCTGGTGGCCAAGCGATATCTTTTTGATGGCTTTACATCCGTCAAGGACAACGGCGGACCCGCTTTCGGGCTGGCAAGAGCCATCGACAACGGCGTCGTACCTGGACCGCGCCTCTACCCTTCTGGGGCCTTTCTTTCACAAACTTCCGGGCACGGGGACTTCAGGGACCGCGGCGACGTTGGGTTCAGCATGCAAGAGCCAGGCGATCTGTCCAACTTCGAGCGTATGGGTATCGGTGCTGTCGCTGACGGAGTGCCGGAAGTGCTGAAGGCAACTCGCACGAATCTGAGGAACGGCGCAACGCAGATCAAGATTATGGCCGGCGGTGGCGGTTCTTCCCGCTTCGACCCGATTGATACGACGCAGTACTCGGTAGAGGAAACTTGCGCCATCGTTGAAGCGACAGCGGATTGGGGTACCTACGTTACTGCGCATACGTTCAACGATCGCTCGATCAATCGTCTGCTGGATTGTGGTGTGAAGGCCTTCGACCACGCGTTCTTCGCGTCTGACGCCACGTTGAAGCGGATAGCGAAAGAAGGCGGTTACGTCGTACCTCAGATGTGGGGCCTTTCACCGGACCTGGCGAAGAATCCGCTTATGCCAGCGGCAAAGCTGCCGATGATCGCGCTTCTCCAGAAAAAATACGGAGACTATGGTCAAAGACTTCTGAGATATAAAGTGAAAGTGGTCTTCGCATCGGATTACATCGGAGAGTTTGCGGATGCAGAGCGCGCCCGCCGGTACGAGATCTGGTGGCGAACCCAGGCCTTTGGCAGCAACTTTGAAGTATTGAAACAGATGACGTCTGTTGCCGCTGAATTGCTAGCTCTGTCTGGTCCCAGAAACCCTTACAAGGCCGGTCCGCTGGGTATCATCCAGGAAGGTGCCTATGCGGATCTCCTGCTAGTCGACGGGAATCCCCTGGAAGATATTTCTGTAATCGGCGGCAACAAAAAGTGGTTCGATGCCGATCCCAAATACAGGCAGATTCCCACGATTCATCTCGTGATGAAGGGTGGCAAGATCTATCGCAACGAGATCGACGGCTACCTGTCCCCTGAGGCGCTGTCATTCCCGGGCACGAAGTTCGAGGGAATCCTGCGCGACTATGCGCCGGGAGGTTGACATGTTTACGAAACTTTATCGTTCAAAGCGGCAATCGGCGCGCCTCGCCGTTTCGACATTGATCCTGTTGCTAGCGCCCCTGTCGACGTCGGCACAGGAAGGCGACTGGCAGCCTATTACCGGGGCGCAGGCACTGAAGGCATTTATGAGCGGGCGCGTCGTGACTGTCCAGGAAAGCAAAGACAGCGTGCGGCGCGGAGAATACCGGGCTGATGGCACAGGCACACTGTACGCCTGGGGCGGGGAGTTCGATCGAAGCTGGGAGGTGAAAGGCGAAGATCAGGTTTGCGTCGAGGGTGACCCGGTCAGTGCTTGCTATCGTTTCGAGAAAAACAGTAGCGACCCACTGCTCTATCGGGCGACCGATGTTTCGACCGGGGCAGTGACTGAATTACGGGAGGAAGCACCCGGCGGCACATCGGTTGTTGCGGGTGCTGGCCCGGCAGACCCCAACCAGGGCGGGGCCGCCGCCCCCTCTGCCACCGAACTGGCCGCGAAACTGGCCAACCCGACCAATCCGATCATGAAAATCGGCAACAACTTCGATTACACGTTGTACGACGGCGACCTTCCCGATGCCGGCAGCCAATCCGCGGTGCGCTATGTTTTCCTCACCGTGTTTCCATTCAAGCTGGATAATGGGAAGAGTGTTCTTGTTCGCCCCGGCATTCCGGTCCTGTTCAACCAACCGGTCCCGGATGGGCAGGCGGGGTTCAGCAAAGAAGGAGTAGATATTGGCGACTCTGTTTACGACGTGTTGTACGCCGGCACGAACAAAGAATCCGGCCTGATTTCGGGCCTTGGCGTTGCTGGCACCGTGCCGACCGCGACGAACGACAAGTTGGGCAAAGACCTTTGGGGACTGGGACCGGAAGCCGTGTTGGGCGTGGCTAAAAAATGGGGTGTGGTTGGCGGCCTTCTGTCCCACCAGTGGGACGTTGGTGGCTCCGGTAAAGGCAGTATCAATACGACAACGCTGAACTACTTTTACTCCTTCCCGCTTGGCGGCGGCTATCAATTCGCTTCTGCGCCTGCGGTCACTTACAATCACGACGGCGCAAGCGGTAACAAATTGACATTACCTATTGGGTTAGGCATTGCAAAGACTGTGGTCCTGCGCGGCCGGCCCTGGACTTTCCAGCTGCAGTACTGGAATAACGTGGAACGCCCCGATGCGTTTGCGGCCGAGCACACCATCCGGTTTACCGTGCTGCCAGTGATCTCGGCGCCCTGGAACAAGTGAGGTTGGACGAGCTTCCCCGGGCGAAAGTTCGGGAAAGCCCTGCCTTACTGAGCTAGCAAGCCAAGGCCGGCCGCTTTAGCGACCGCTTCATGACGGTCGCTCACGTTCAACTTCTCGTAGATGCTGTGGGTATGGCGCTTGACGGTAGCCGGTGAGATGAACAGGCGTTCGCCGATCTCCTTGTTGGATAATCGGTTGCCGAGCAGCTCCAATACTTCCTGTTCGCGTTGCGACAGCAACTCCGGCAGGCCGACCGCCTTGCCAGGATCGACGTCGGCCAGAATCGTACCTACAAACCTGAGCCTATTCTTCTGGACATCCAGGCGATTGAGCAGCGGAACGATGTCGGGACCCAGATCAATGAATAGTCTGAGCAATCCACTTGGCTGGGCAAGATCTAGCGCCCTCGACATTGCTGACAGCGCTGCATCGTCTTCGCCTGTTCTCGATTGGTAAAGCGCGCGCAGCGCCAAGGTCTCGATAAGATACCTGGTGTTGTGCGTGGACTCGTAGAACTCCTGGTACACACGCAGCAGATTGTCTGCCTTCTGTAGGGCTTTAGTGGAGTCGGATGCAACAAGTATTCGCGCTGCGATCAGTCCCGGAGCTATGAGCCCGTAGCCAAGAAATGGTACTTCGAATGACTCGTTGAGTGCCCATTTCACGGCCGGGGCGACGTCCCCGACAGCAAATGCAAGTTCCGCCTGAAGCGCCTGGACATCAGGCAGATAGGTTGTACCGCGCGCAGAAATGCACTTCTCTGCGAGCTTGAATGCCAGTTGCTGTGCCGCCTCCGTATCCCCACGCGCTGCGTGCACCAGTGCCTGGATGTGGACGCAGCTCGCGTGGGCAATGAAGTCAATCGGCCACAGATCTTCGGCCACTTCGAGGACTACCGACTCTGCGGCATCCAGATTATTCTTGAGATACATTGCCGCGCCGCCCCACCAGGACGCCCACATGAATGTCTCGCGCAGTTTACTGTCTTTCCCGAGGCTTCGAAGCGACCTGGAATCGCGATCCAACCCTGCGAGGTCGGCATTTGCCCAATGAAGAAAACACATTCCATAAAGAATTCGCGCAGCTTCCTTGTCGTTAGCCGCGTTCTGCAGCGCTATCCTGAGAATCGTCATTCCCTCCGATCCACGGCCAAGAGTCTGCAATGCGTACCCTTCTCCAAACGTCGCGAGGCCTCTTTCATAGCTGAACGTTTGCGGGAGGACATCGAGAGCATGCCTGGCGAACTTGAGTGCGGCCTCCGTTGTACCCAGGTGCAGTTCGGCCAAGCATCGTGCTGCAGATATCTGGCCGTGATTGATACGGGACTGCTCGTTCGCTTCTGCGTGGCTGAGCACTTCTTCTGCAAGCTCTGTCAGTTCGATCGCATGTTCGACCCGACCAGCCTTGTCTGAAGTCCAGACGAGCAACATTAACAAATCAACGTTGTCGTGGATCGTTTCCTTCGACAACATCGCCAATAGGCGGCCCAGGCGCGACCATTGCTGGGACTCCTGTAGCATCGCGCCTCTACGGATGATGACCTCACCGGCACGGGATTCGTCGTTCTCCTGCAAGCAGTGATAAATCGCGTCTTCCGGAAAGTCATTCGCGTCGTACCATGCGGCGGCTCGCCTATGAAATGACCGGATTTCCTCCCGGGAAAACCGATCATTCAAGCAATTGAGTAACAGGTCCTGGAATTGACGGTGGTAACGGAACCACTGCCCATCCCGGCTAAGGGGGATGCAGAACAACTGCTTTTCTAAAATTGTATCGACGGCTTCCCGTCCCGACGGGCCAGCAGCATTCGACTCGCCCAGCAGTGCGTCGCAAAGTTCGGGAGAGAATTGCTTGAGAATCGAGGTCCTGAGGAGCAGTTCCCAAATCGGCTCAGCGAGTGCATTGAGGACCTCTTGTGTCAGGTAATCCTGTATTTGCCAGATATTGCCATCGAAAGACTCCAGGTGCGATGAGATATCGCTGTCGACTGGACGCGCATGCAACAGCAAACGAAGCCCAACTGGCCAGCCGTCGGTAATCGAGTGGAGCTTGTCCAGCTGGTCCGGGCCAAGTGTCATGCCGGTTATCGCCTCTACGAGTACCCGCTGGTTTTCCTTGTCAAGCCGCAAGTCAGTCAATCGGACGTCTGCCACGAGACCCCGCGACCGAAGTCGCCCCAGTGTCAGCGGTGGCGTGCTTCGACCGACTATCGCAATCTGAAGAGTCGGTGGCATTAGCTGCAACAGCGAGTCAACTAGCTCGTGAATCTGCTGGTCGTGGATCGTGTGATAATCGTCGAGGACAACGGCAATCGGCTTGGCGAAGTCCTGGAAGTCGGCCGACAGCCGGCTCGCGATGAGTTTCGCGGGTGGGAGTTCCGGAGCCTGACAATAGTGCAGGAGATGTTCGGCTGCAACAGGGCAGTGGTCCGCGAGCCCGACGGCTAAATATTCGAGAACAATATGGAGATCATTGTCCTGAACGTCCAGTGATACCCACACGCAGGGATGGCCGATCCGTTCTACCCAGCGGCTGGCCACCGAACTCTTGCCATATCCGGCGGGTGCGGCCACTACAACGATAGGAGGAGCCCCGGGACGACTCAGGTCGTTTTCCCAGTCTCCTCGTTCGACGTAGTCGCTTGCGACAGTTGGACGGTACAGCTTGTGCCTGCTACGAAAGTCTTGTTCTTCTTGCTGCTCCATTGGGGCGCGCGGATCCGTTCGCATTCTACTGTCGTTTAAGACTAGCAGAAATGGCCTTGCGAGTGGCACCCCGTGGGGTACTGTTTACAAGTTGATACGCGCAGTCCTCCGGCGGCTGGCAGCCTCGTACGGAGCGGCTGGCACGCGTTATCGGGCGCTGTCGGTTTCCAAATTGGACCTCCTATTGGACCGCCGGGTACATGCCGCTCGGTCTGTGCCCTTGTAGTCTCTGTACGAATGAGATGTTCAGCTCAATGGCTGAATGAAACGGTGAGCGAAGACGGCACCAAAGACCCGCGCAGGTTGTTTCGCTTCAAATGGGAAGGCTTCGACGCCTTCGCTCAAATACATTTGTGCGGCTCACCGTCTCGCCAGTCTTAAAAGTAGCGTGGGTGACATAGCGTTACCGTAACGCGATCGTCGGAACCCGGAGCACTACAGCGGATGACCAGGAGACTTCACAAGTCGCGTTATGGCTGCCCTTGGCTTGGTTTAGCCGCCATCATCCTGGTAGCGAGTGCATCGGCGCTTGCCGAGCAGCAATCGTCTGGTGCTAGATTCGGTGGTCCTAATGCAGTCGGCAACCAGCTCGCGGACGATGCCGAGCCTATACCGGCCCTGGTCAAGGAGAGGGTTCTCGATCCGTGGTTCGATTGGAAAAAGGAGTTGCAAGACAACACCGGTATCTCATTAGGCATCGACTACACGGCTCTGGGGCTGTATGCCAGCGACAGCCCCGGTGAAAGCAATGCGTCTTCCGGCATGGCTCGCTTTTTCGGTTCCTGGAACTTGGTCGGCCGAGGCACACCGAATACCGGTGCACTGGTATGGAAATTTGAACACCGCCACCGCTACAGCGATGTAGCACCCAAAGGGTTCGGCTTGACACAACTTGGCTACGTGGGCGTAATTGGCGGTCCGTACAGTGACCAGGGCGCAAGGGTCACGAACCTTTACTGGCGTCAGCGCTTCAACAATGGCGAGTCATCCTTTGCCGGTGGTTATCTCGATGTCACTGACTACCTGGATACTTTTCTCGGCGCATCACCCTGGATGGGATTTACTAACCTCGTGTTCAGCACCGGGTCGGCCAGTATTTTTCTGCCCGAGGATGCAACGCTAGGGGCGGCGCTTGGGACCATGGCTACCGACAACCTTTACGTCGTCGGCAGCGTGACCAATGCCTTTGCTGATTCAACAGATCCATTCGATGACAGCTTCGATCGGCTGTTCAACGACGGGGAACTGTTCACGTCACTGGAGGTCGGCTGGACGTCATCGGACGAACGAATCTACCTGGACAATACCCACGTCACGCTTTGGCATGTCGATGACAGCGTCGATGCGGGCACCGTCGGAGGTTGGGGGGCAGCATTCTCCCATGTCCGCCATATCGGTGATCGCTGGATGCCATTTGTCCGCGGTGGCTACGCCGATGATGGTGGCAGCCTTCTGCAGAAGTCCATCAGCGCTGGTTTGCTCTACCAGAAAAACCCGGGCGCAGATCTGCTCGGCGTGGGTATCAACTGGGGTGAACCGAACGAAAGCACGTTCGCACCTGGTCTCAACGACCAGTGGACGACCGAGGTTTTTTACAGCATCCCGGTTACCCAACAAATCGTTGTGACACCCAGTATCCATTATCTGAAGAACCCGGCACTCAATCCCCAGAATGATGACAATTGGGTGGTAGGCCTGCGTGCGCGAATAGCGCTCTGAGTCTGGTAGTCTGGCCTTTGTGCTGAACTGGACTGCCGTCCTTATCTTTCTTACGTCTGTCTGAATTTAGGGCGATGCGCATCGCGCAAGCGAGAACACAAGCTGTTGGCACGAATGTGGCGGGCGTGCTGCCTTGTGCAACAGGTTTCAGTCCATATGATTGGAATCCAGACTCACTGCCTTGGGTCAGATCAACAACCTCGATCCTCCCGCTGCGATGACCACTAGCAATGCTTCTCATCGTCAGTTTCGAAAGCCAATATTTGCCATAGGGCAAGTCTGCCGATCACATCGGCGGATTGTTTCGAAAGTGGGGAACCCATCGCTAGAGGAGTAAGGAATCGATGCGCGAGCTGATTCAGTTTAATTGGAAGGAATTTAATCCGTTGGCCGGCATAAAGGTCGGTGTTGGCCTGATGATCATGTTGCTGCTGCAGACCCTGACCGGAGAATCCTGGCTAACGACGGGCCTGATAGCCATGTTCGCCTGGTTGACGAATATTCCGGGACCGATCAAGGATCGCATCGGCGGAATGCTCTCATTCGCAGCGGTTGCCGCCATTATGACTGTTATCTTCGGGCAGATAGGACTGGAGATCTGGCCGAACGTTATCGCGATTTCGATTATCGCGATCTTGGGGACCTTAGCCCTGGCGTTGGGTATGAGAGCGTTCATGGTCGGCTTCTCATTGATTTGCTGGGCTATCTACGGCCCATTCATGGTCGAAACGACCAGCGTAGAAAATTGCCTGCTGGCTATTATGGTTGGCACCGGGGTTGTTGCCATTGTTAACGTCATCGGCGAGATTCTCAGTAAAGCTGATAAAGGGACGGAGAGTTCGGGTGCAGGCGAAGCCGAATCGCCGTCGTCTGGAGCGGACATGGGCTACATCGTCGCATATGCGATCTCGGTTGCACTTGTCCTGGATCTTACGACTTACTACGGTTGGGTCGAGCTTCAGACAGATCCGACCATGATGGCCGGCGGTGCATTTTTCGTCATCGGCTTCGATGCCCGAAAGACCTGGATTGCAGGTGTTGCCCGGTTGCTCGGGCTGATAGCGGGTGCGTTGACCGGATTATTTCTCGCCAGCGTTCTGGGGTCGGGTATCGTTCTGGATGCCTTAATGATAATTGCTTGCGGTCTGAGTTTCGCAGCCATAGCCGTGCATCCGGGCGCCTGGATGTACTTTTTCATGGTCTTCGTCGCGATCGGCTGGCAAGGCCTCGACCCGGAGGCGTTTAACCTGACGGTAGCAGAAAAGCTCTATGGAGAAACCGCCGGCGTAGTGGCCGCGATGATGGCGATCATGTTCCTCCAGTGGTGGCAACAGCGGCGGGACAACCGTTGAAGTAGTAAACGGCCAGCGGCGCAAAACGTTCGACAAATTAATCTGCGTAGAACTCGTTCCAGTCACTGTCAGGCGCGCATGCACTGCATTCGAAATCGGCAAACATCAAGCAATACACAAGCTGGCTTTTCGTAAACTGCGCTTGCAGCAGCTTGGACAAAGGTGCCTGCATATACTCTACATACCAGATGGGCCAATCCGGATCGGCGCCGTCAGTGGTCGCGAACGCTTTGTGGTGCGCCTTGCCGGTCTCGACCATGAGTGACGCGAGATCTTTCCGAACTTCAGTTTTCATAGTTCTCCTCTTGCGTGATTCCACCTCGAATGCGGGAGTGTTAAGCGAACGGTCTTGCGGCTGATGGGCACCCAAATGGCAGACGAAGGGTGATTGGCGCGACCAGTAAACCTGTCGGCGCCCACGGTACAGCACACAACAATACGGAAAATCATACTGTAGCCATTCAAACGACGACGCTAGCAGGAGCGCATGAATAGCTGCACCGGCGCAGGCGTCAGTCACACGACCGTATCGACAGACCGGCCGACTATGACAACAGAATACAATGACTTGCCCAACGAAAGCTTCAGCCCGACGAATCTCATGTCATTGACGATTTCGTCATCCTAGTCAGCCTGCTCGAAGGCCGCCTTGTCCCGAAACAGTACATCGGCCTTTGAGCTTTCTCACCCCGGTCGTTCGCACTTATGTTGGCGACCGGGGTTTTTTTCGCTTTTGCGTCAGGGCGGGATTGGTTGCGCTCAGATAACCAGAATAGCGGTTTGGTATTATTACTGCGAACACACCGCCCCTGGCCAATGCGATTTTGGGAAAGCGGTGCTAGTTCGGCCTGACCCACTGTCATTGCGCTAGTTTCCCGAAACTGGGGAATTGACGGTGTTCGGTTCATCGTCCGGTTGAGCTGATGCGTGACCCCCACCCTGTGAAAGCGAAATCCCGACACTTTATCGAATGACCTCAGAATACGGTTCTTGCCAATGTGGCCGCGCGCGCTTTTCGCATCAGGGTGTACCAATCGTCCGGTTCTACTGTCACTGCCGCATTTGTCAGTCGTTTTACCGACAGCCGTTTGCGGACGTGACGATGGTTCACACCAGCAATCTCAGCATTCTCGATATTGAAAACGTCGAATTTCGCCAACATCGACCACCGCCTGCATTGCACCGCGGGGCGTGCCGTCACTGCGGATTTCCTGTTGCCTCTTTTCTGCGATCGGTCCCGTTTGTGCGCGTGGCGTCAGTGCCAAGCATGAATTTCGCCGATCAATCCAGTTTGCCGGAAGCGGGCTTTCACATTTTCTATGATCGTCGTGTTGCTGATGTTGCTGATGAGTTACCCAAATACAGCGGCTACTGGAAGAGCGAGTGGGCTGCGACTAAACCCATAATTTCGACGTTGATGCACAAGCGCAGCGCGTAACAGAATCTTTGATTGCATTGGAATCGCATCCATCCATCACGATCACCCGCGCCGACGCTAACGACGGAGAACTGCTTGCGCTGGTAGGCCGGGAAACGTTTCTGGGCGCATTCACAGGCCGCATCCAACACGATGACCTGGTCGCCTTCGCTGATCAGCGATACGGGGTCACTCAGCAGAAAGCGGAACTCGAAGATTCGAGCGCTACGTTCCTTATTGGACGCGCCGGTGACGCCATCGCCGGGTATGCAAAGCTGGCCGAGAGTGCTGCGCCGGCATGTGTATCGGCGAAGCACCCGGTA
>Ga0315336_1006720_pt1 | contig 11562 bp, 8 predicted proteins | sample ASW5metaG_FD_204512 | JGI IMG/M metagenome (GOLD analysis project Ga0315336, IMG submission 204512) | Ammonia-oxidizing marine archaeal communities from Monterey Bay, California, United States - ASW #5 | ecosystem: Environmental > Aquatic > Marine > Intertidal zone | place: USA: California...
ACGATCAAGGTAGAGCAATTCCTTGGCAAGAAGCAATCCAGCGACTCGGGGCTTGCCTTCCATTGACCTTGGAACTGCGACCATGGTTGCATGATTACGATGCGCTGTCCCAAAGGCATCGTTGCAATAAATGTCTGAACCCCTTGCAAATTCTTTTGCAAACGATTCATTTCCATTTTTTTCTTCGGCGTGAAATCGTACATTCTCTTTAAGAACGATTGGTGATGTTGAATCTTCATCTGAAAACGAAACGGGAATCTCTAACAATTCACTGAGGCGAGTTGCAACTGGAGCTAAACTCCATTCTTTTTCAAAGCCCGTACCTGAAGGTCTACCAAGATGGCTCATCAGGGTCAAAGACCCACCACGATTCAGTACGCTTTTTATGGTCGGCAATGCCATCTTAATTCGGCGATCATCCGTAATCATCCCATCTAGTAATGGCACATTAAAGTCCACCCGCATCAGAACGCGTTTCCCATTTACATCAATATCTTCGATGGTTTTTTTCATCTGCACTATCTTATGCTCTTAGAATGAAAGAGATGCGACCAATCATCCTTATTCTTGGACCCACAGCTGGTGGGAAGACCGCTCTTTCGATTGCACTTGCCAATGCACTTCCTGGTGGTGGTGAGTGCATTATCGCTGATTCCATGCAGGTCTACCGTGGAATGGATATCGGTACTGCGAAACCGACAAGGTTAGAGCAATTAGAAGTGGACCACCATCTCGTCGATATCGCGGATCCTTCAGAAGACGGATTTACTGTTGACTCTTGGCTCACGAAAGCAGAAGAAGCGATCCAAGAAATTCATTCCCGTGATAAATGGCCAATCATTGTGGGTGGAACGAATTTGTACGTGCAATCATTCTTGTTTGGCTTGTTTGATGGGCCAGATTGTGACCAAGAAAAGAGAGAGGGGCTTCAACAAGAATCAAATATCGTGCTCCAAGAACGACTCAAAGCCCTTGACTCCGAAGCTGCAGAGCGAATCCACATCAATGATAAACGAAGGCTCATCCGCGCAATTGAAGTTTGCGAGGCTACGGGAGCGCCACTTTCCTCGTTGCAATCGCAGTGGGCGGGACCAATGCCCCGTGAGGATGTTTTAATGATTGGGCTTTCTTGGCCAGTAAAGACAATCAACCGCAGAATCAATTCGCGAGTTCGTGCAATGTTTGATGAAGGGCTTCTTAAAGAGGTCGAAGCACTTAAAGGCCAACTTGGTCAACAGGCGTCAGAAGCCCTCGGATATAAGCAACTTCTTGCTCATTTTCGCGGGGAGTGCACAATGGATGAGGCATACGAGCGAATCAAAATACTCACAAGACGGTATGCCAAACAACAACGAACTTGGCTTCGCAGGTTTAAAGCCATGCCTTCTGCATATTTTATTAATATGGACGAAAAAGGCATGCAATATGCTGTGGATAAAGCACTTACACACATTTTTTCAGTTTCTTGAAATTCGTTATATAGATGTTTTGGCTTGACAAATCAAAAAAAGTCGTTCAAATGCTCACCGATTCCGCATGATGAATTGTTTACTGTGCCGATTGAACTCGCGTAAGAGCATAACGAACCGTATTTGGAAGACCCCTTCTTGGCTAAAAAGAAAACGACAAAAAAGAAAAAAACGAAGATAAAGAAGAAGCAATCTGTTCCAGATGCGACTGGTAAACATCTTGTCATCGTGGAATCCCCCGCTAAAGCGAGGACAATTAATCGATACCTTGGTGATGATTATGCAGTAACTTCTTCAGTTGGGCATGTTCGAGATTTGCCCGCGCGTTCACCAAAAGGGGAAAAACAACCCGTTCCCGGCGTTGATTTAGATCATGACTTCAACCCAACGTACGATGTACTCAAGGGCAAAGGCGCACTCGTCTCTGAGTTAAAAAAAGCAGCGAAGGTCGCAAAAGATATTTGGTTTGCGAGTGACCTTGATCGCGAAGGGGAAGCCATCGCTTGGCACCTTGCTGAACTTTTAGATGTCGATCCCTCAAAAGCAAAACGAGTAATCTTCAACGCGATAACAAAAAAGCAAATTGAGGAGGCTTTTGAGCATCCTCATCCAATCAATATGAATTTTGTCAATGCTCAACAAGCAAGAAGAATTCTCGACAGAATAGTTGGGTACCAAGTTTCGCCCCTGCTTTGGAAGCGTGTCGCTGGAGGATTAAGTGCAGGCCGAGTGCAATCTGTAGCCGTAAGAATTATTGTTGAACGCGAAAAAGAAATCGAAGCCCACATCCCAGATGAAACTTGGAGCGTCCTTGGACGCTTCACTCTTGATGAAAGCACAACAGCTACTCTAAAAGATTCATGGCAAGCGTTCATCGATACAAAAGATGAAAAAGGCAAGGGACCAACGCGAAAAATGATGAATGCATTTTTAGCAGAACACCGTTCCATTGAAGGGTCGCTTGTAAAGTTGAAGGGTGAGCCATTTAAAATATTCCGCGCGTCGGATTGCGAAGATGGGTTAGATGAACACAAGAAAACTTTACTCTCCGTCGCACAAGGTGTAGGAATAGATCAAAGTGCAGTTCTAGTTGAGGAAAATGAACTGGGCAAAGGGCCCTCAAAACATCTCATCACCCTCACAGGAGAACTTGCACAAGGTGTGCAGTACAAAATTAAAGAGATCGAACAAAAAGACAGTTCAGTACGACCTCCAGCACCATTTATTACTTCTTCACTGCAAGCATCTGCCTCAACAGTACTTGGATTTGGTGCGAAGCGAACCATGCGAGCTGCCCAAGCACTGTATGAAGGCGTTCGCATTAAGGGTGAGGGGCAAGTGGGTCTAATTACCTATATGCGTACTGACTCAACGCATCTTTCCTCGGATGCAATTGCTCAAGCGAGAACGTACATAGGTAATAAATTTGGTGATGCCTATTTGCCTGACAAACCAAAATTCTACACGTCATCCAATGAATCCGCTCAGGAAGCTCACGAAGCAATACGGCCTACAGATGCAGGGCGTCACCCAGATACGCTACCGGCGTCACTCGACGAAGACCAACGAAAACTCTACCGCCTTATCTGGTCACGGTTTGTAGCTTGTCAAATGACTGCTGCAAAATGGCATCGCACCGAGTTCTATTTTGAACGAGATGACAAACCAACAGGTGCAATCTTTAAAGTCGCTGGTCGAACTCTTGCTTTTGAGGGGTTTTACAAAGCGAGTGGTGTTCCAAGTTCTGACTCAGAACAAAATTTGCCCGACCTTTCCGTTGGAGAATCTCTGTTCCCTTTCAATATTACACCCAAACAAACGTTTTCGTCACCACCTTCCCGGTACAGCGAAGCGTCGCTTATTAAGAAATTGGAATCCGAAGGAATCGGAAGACCCTCTACCTACGCATCCATTATTGATGTCATCCAAAATAGAAACTATGTAGAAAAGATAGATCGTTCATTCCACCCAACAGATTTGGGCGAAGTCGTTACTGATAAACTGATTGAAGCATTCCCGATTCTAATGGGTGTAGATTACACTCGGTCTCTTGAAGAGCGTCTTGATAAAGTTGCCATCGGTGACGTTGTTTGGACAGCGATGCTTCACGATTTTTATGGCCGTTTTAGCAAAAGACTCGAAACCGCATATGAAGAAATGTCTCATGCAAAAGCTGAGATGCAACCTGCAATTTATAAATGTCCTGAATGTGGAAGTAAGACTGCTTATCGATTCGGCAAGAATGGCCGGTTTTTAACTTGTGCAAGTTATCCGGATTGTAAATACGCAGCTCCGATTGACAGGCAAGGAAGACCAACCTTGCCAGAAAGAGTTGATGTTGCTTGCCCTGAAGATGGTTCGCCGATGGAAAAAAGGACTGGGCGTTTTGGACCGTTCCTCGCTTCTGTCAATTATCCAGACATCAAAACTGTTGTAAACCTCGATAAAAAAGGTGGAATCAGATATCCTTCTCCACCACCGCTACTTGTAGAGTCGTTGCACTGTGAAAAATGTGAAAGCCCGATGAATTTACGCAACGGCAAACGTGGTCCATGGCTTGGGTGCTCCACGTTTCCAAAATGCAAAGGACGCATGGGCTGGAAAACTCTTGATGAAGATGTATTCAAAGTACTCGAAGCAGCACTTGAGGAACACGAAAAAGAAAACCCTCAAGTGATTGTAAAAACACTCAATGGAAAAGTAATTCCTGAGGGTACACCGATCGAAGACCTTCTGATGGAGGGTGGCGTGATGGAACTTGAAATCTACTAGCGACGGATCTGAACCGAGTTCCTTGCTTTTCAAAGCTCATTCATGTCTCCCGCTCTTACAAATCCAACCAGTTGAGTACAATACCGCTATGCCACGTAGAAAAACAAGGCAAATTCGCGTAGGGGACGTCATCATTGGGGGCGATGCTCCGGTTTCTGTTCAATCGATGACTTCTGGGTATACCCATGATGTTGATCAATGCGTTGCTGAAATTAACACGCTTGCACATGCTGGTGCGGATATAGTCCGAGTCGCTGTTCCAGAAAAAAAAGACACTGCTGTACTTGCAGAAATTATCTCTCAAGTCAACGTGCCAATCGTCGCCGATGTGCATTTTCATTTCAAGCGAGCATTAGAAGCCATCGAAGCTGGCGTGCACAAAATTCGACTGAACCCTGGAAATATTGATGATGTCGAGCAGGTAAATGCCGTTATTGATGCCTGTAAGAGTGCGAGCATTCCAATTCGAATTGGAGTCAACGAGGGGTCAGTTGTTGAACGAAAAGACAAACAAAAAAGGCAAGAAGAACTCGCTTCATTTTTTTCGGACAGAGCACATGGTCACTTGCTTGCGATGATGATCGCTAAAGTTGAAGAGTACCTTGAAGTTTTTGAAGCACGGGATTTTCATGACATTTGTTTGAGTGCAAAGTTAATGGATGCTCGACTGGTCATCGATATCTATGAAGAACTTTCAAAACGATTTGATTACCCTCTTCATTTAGGTGTGACTCATGCAGGACCTAGAGAAACAGGTTCCATCCGTTCTATTTCGGCACTTGGTTCATTACTTTCACACGGAATTGGTGACACCATTCGTATTAGCTACGCGAGTGACCCAGTATTTGAAGTTGAGGACGGCGTCGAGTTACTGAATTGCCTTGGATTAAGAGAGCGAGTTGGAGCTGAATTGATTGCGTGTCCTAGTTGTGGAAGAATTCAGGTTGATTTGTTTTCTTTAGTCGACAACGTTAGAAATCAACTTCAAAATGACATAGATGTTCCAATTAAAGTTGCAGTAATGGGCTGTGTCGTAAATGGACCGGGTGAAGCAGAGGGGGCGGATGTTGCTGTCTTTGCTGGTGACAGGCGCGGAATCATTTATGTGCAAGGAGAGCGAGTTGCGAATATTCCAGAAGATGAAATTCTTGAGAGGTTGCTCAAAGAATGCAAAACATTGCAGGAAAAAGTTCGCTCGGGTGAAACAAAACTTGGTGACAAAGCAGTAACAATTGTTGCGCCACCTGATTCCGCTGTAACCATTGAAGGCCAACACCAATGAATCTAAAAGTGCGCCGTGGATTCACTATTGTTGAAATCATTGTTGTCGTTGCAATCATTGGAATACTTGTTGCGGTACTCGTACCTGCGCTCAGTGGGGCTCGAATGCGGGCTCAAAAGATTGCTGAACTGAATTTGATTTCGCATGTCGGCAAGGCCTGGACGATGTATATCGGTGATCATCGCGATAAATTGCTACAAGGATATCTCAGCACTGAAGTGCAAGCCCATCAAGAACTCGCTTGGGCATTCCCTGATGAAACACTTGTGCCACCTGCGCCACTTTATTCAAGTTATATGCCAAACGATGCGGGGCCATGGACGTTTCGGCTTCTTGACTATCTTGATTACGATTGGAGATCTATCCTTTTTTATCGAGATACAGATGAATGGACAAGCGCCGAACTAAGAGAGTATGCTGAATTTTTGGCGGTAAACCCCGCCTTTGGTTACAACGGGTATTACATCGGTGGCTGGTGGCTTATGGATAATCACACGCAGAGACCGACGACCCTCTTTCGTTCCGTAGTCCTTACAGATGGAGAGAGAACTAGTGTTGTTTCAACTACAGGGTCACATATTCGTAATCCCGCTCAACAACTCATCTTTTGTAGTACTTTTTTTGCGCATCGAGGCATGCATCATCACTTAGAAGATGACACACCAGGCTCATTTCTTGCAAGCCCTAGTGTCGTCGCGCGTGTAGAAAAGTGGGTGCCCCTGCCAGGCAATCAAATCGAAGCGAGATTCGATACGTACGCCCCACTCGGTCGTTTTACAGGCATGCCGGCAATCTGTTTTGCGGATGGTTCTGTGAAGTCTGTTGAGCTTGAAGAATTACTTGACCAGCAGATGTGGATCCCAAAAGCAAGACAAATTGGTGATATACCTGCGAGTGAGTTTTCACACACAGCGAATTGATGCTACGAGTCTGACCCTAGCTTATTCTCGTTGGGATGCGTATAGGACTCGAAGGGTTGCTAATCCCCTTCACCGCTCGGCTCAAGCTTTCTCTTCTCTTTATCTGCCTTGTACATCTGAAAACGCAACATGAACCGCATTCGTTTCATATCAGCTTGGTCGAGGAGTGAATTATCGGGGTTAACGCTCATTGCGACCATCCATCGTTCTTCAACTGAAACATATCCAAAGAGTTCATTCATTCTCTCAGCTAAATCTTTCATGTGCCCCGCGCCATAGAGCACTCCAATAGATGAAACATCCTCTACAATTTCAATAGTTGCAGCAATGTCTGCAAGCACTTCGGTGTTTCGATCGTCAATGATGACCTTTGCAAGTTCGGGCTCAACACCGTCCATCATTTTCTCTACATCTGGCGTCGTTAAAATTTCTATCATCAACAATCTCGCTGTTTCTTTCACGCTCCCGCCAGCCAACATGTCAAGCATTGGGATTAACTTCATCATTCCACTTGCAATTTTTGCTGTGAATGCCTCGCCTGTGATTGCTTTCAAAATTTCTGAATCTGCACCTCGCTCTTCCAACTTTTGTTCAACTTCGCCAATTGTCAAATCGCTACAAAACCAATTTGGTTTTTCGTAAGAAAGAGCATCAAGTTGAAATTCCAAACCAAGTGCATCCGCCATTTCGGCCTGAATTCCTTTGTCCTCATCATCCGTTGGCAATATTTCTGGAATTAAAATGTTTCTGCGAATAACAATATCTTTTGCACTGCCTTCGCCTCCGAGTTTACCATCAGAACCAAAGCACCAGATAGACATTAAATCTCTTTCTCGGTTGACCTGCATTGCGTATGGACGACCCCACGCTCCTACAGAAGCGTCTTCAACAAAACTCGCTAAACGCGAATCTATAAGAAGTGCATGAGTAATGACATCTTCGATGCTTTCAGGAATATCTCCCGTTTCTTCAGTACACCGTTTCGCGATATCGGCAACGAATTCCATCGATAGCGTTGTTGATGCAATTCGTTCCTCATCAGTGCTGCCACCCGGAGGTCTTGAACCTGTAGGGCGAACAGATTCATAGAGCACGATTTCCATACCGTCTAATAGCGACGTTACTTCTTCATAAAAAGTAGCGTTTGCTACATGTGCGACGCCAACGAGCCAAACGTCTGGTTTTCCTTCTGCTTCATATCGACGAGAAACTAGTTCAATCGAAACATTGTTCTGGGTACTTGTTTTGCGAGTCCACTCTTGAGAAGGTTCCTGGACCTCAACTGGTTGGTTTTGTAAAAATACCGCGAAGCAAAACATGAACAATGAAATCATGCTTCTTCTCCCTGTTGCGCTGCAGCAATCACAGCTTCGAGTCTGCCTATCGCCCTCGATGACCACCCTCTAAACAACATATATGGAAACAACGTCACCAATGCTACTATTAAGCCAAGTGCCGTTGTCAGCAACGCAGCCGCTATGCCCCCCGCAACATCTGAAGGGTCTGTAAGTACTGCTTGTTCGCCAAGCAATCGAAACGATTGAATAATTCCAAGCACAGTTCCAAGAATACCGAGTAGTGGAGCAGCCGTAATTATGGTTGAGAGTGCTACCATGAAACGATCAATCCGAGGTCGTTGTAATTCAACTGCCTCCATTGCAACTGCGTCACTGGGTCCATCATCAAGCATTGCTTTTGCAACAATGCCATAAGGCGACGAGTCTCGCTTTACCATCTCTTTGGCTTTTGCAGTCTCGCCTTTTCGTAATACAGCATTGAGTTTCTCAAGCCTTCGCATTGAGCCCCTGCCCCCTACAAGTAACCAGAACCAACACCTTTCTAAAATCAAGGTAACGCTGATAATACTCAATACCAATAAGGGAATCATGACGTAACCGCCCTTCTCGATGAGGGTGGAGAGATCTTGCATTACTTCGGCTTGCATATGTAGATTGTAGGTTTAGAGCGTACAATCTGTATTGTGAATACGTCATCAACTCAAACACCTCCAACTTTTCTCCTTGAAGCCGCTCTTCGTATCGAAGAAAGTCTTGATACGTGGCTAGGGGAGGTGGATTTGCCCTCCCACCTTTACGATGCGGCTCATTACGCGGTCGTCAATGGGGGAAAGCGAGTTCGACCAGCGCTTACGCTCTTTTGCGCTGAAGCAGCCGGTGGAACAATGGAGCAAGCAATGTCTGCAGCGATTGCAGTGGAGTGTATCCATTGTTTCAGTTTGGTCCATGACGATTTACCCGCAATTGATGACGATGCTCTGCGTAGAGGCAAACCAACCCTGCACATACACGCAGGTGAAGCTATGGCTGTCCTTGCTGGCGATTTATTACTTCCACTTGCGTTCACCCAAATTTATGAGGGAACATACAGCCCCGAGCAACAAGTCGAGTTAATGAAAGAACTTGCACTCGCGACGCGAGATATGGTAATCGGGCAGGTCTATGACACCCTTGGTGGATTAGATTCTTCACTTTCTCCAACAGAATGTTTAGAACTTATTCATAAAAACAAAACAGGGTCGCTCATTCAGTGCGCTTGTGTAATGGGTGGGATTTGTGGAAATGCCACTGCGAAGCAACAAAATGCCATTACTGAGTTTGGCGAAATCGCTGGACTCATGTTCCAAATCGTTGATGATTTAATCGATTACCAAGGCGACACTGCACACGTAGGTAAAACAACTGGGAAAGATGCGGGCGCTGGAAAAACAACGTATCCCGGAACGATTGGCGTTGAAGCATCAAAAGCAGCGGTTTTTGAACTGCAAACAAGAGCAGACGCAATATTGCAGTCGCTTGGAGAACAAGGAGAAACCCTGCGTTCTTTCAATCTTTGGATGGCTCACCGAACGCGTTAAGCATACAATACGTACCTAAAAGATCTATCACGATGCAAACCCCGCTCCTTTCCACAATTCAGTCGCCAGCGGATCTTAGAAAGATTCCTATCGAACAGTTGCCAGCTTTGGCAACTGAAATGCGCCATGTCATTTGCGAACAAGTGAAACGCTCTGGTGGTCACTTGGCCCCCAACCTTGGCGTTGTGGAGTTAATGATTGCGTTACATTATGTATTCGATTTTTCAAGTGACAGATTGCTCTTCGATGTCGGGCATCAATGCTATCCACATAAGTTACTCACTGGCAGACAACCTCTTTTTGGCAACTTGCGCCAACGAGGTGGCATGGCTGGATTCCCCTCGCCTGATGAATCTCCTTATGATCTCTTTTCAGTTGGCCATGCGGGCACATCCATTTCAACTGCGGTAGGGATGGCACGAGGCGATACTTTAGGTGGCGAAGCGTACGAACCCGAAACAAATCCAGATGGTAGGCGAGTGGTCGCATTTATTGGTGATGGCAGTATCGTCAACGGTGTCGCCATGGAAGGACTCAACAACGCAGGGACCTTAAAAAGACAAATGCTCATTGTGCTCAATGACAACGGAATGAGTATCGCACACCCTCAAGGTGCTATTGCGGATTACTTTGATCACCTTCGTGTTGGCGAAACGTATCGCTCAATGAAACGTGCAGCCAAAAATGTCATGAAAGGTTTACCCGGTGGCTCACTCCTTGAAGGCATGTCTCATCGGATGACTGAAATGCTAAAGGATGCCATTTTTGAAGAATCATGGTTTGAACATTTTGGCATTCTGTCAATTGGACCCATAGATGGTCACGACCTCCCTTCATTAATTGACATGTTGGTTGAAGTTCGGAATGTTGATCGCCCGCTCCTCCTGCACACACACACTGTGAAGGGCAAGGGCTTTGAATATACAGAGAGCGATGCAACAGCATTCCATTCCCCTAAACCATTTGAAGTCAGTGATTGCGCCGTTACTGTGCAAGCATCTGGACGTTCGTTTACTTCTGCATTTTCAGATGCGATGATAAACTTGATGCAACAAGATGAAAAAGTTGTTGTTGCATCTGCTGCAATGCCTGATGGCACCGGAGTTGACCAAGCAATCGCACAGTTTCCCAACCGCGCTTGGGATACTGGTATATGCGAATCGCACACGATGGACATGCTCGCAGGCATGGCAAAAACTGGTTGCAAACCATTTTTCGCTGTCTATTCAACATTTTTACAACGAGCATACGACCAAGCATTCCAGGAAGTTGCGTTGCAAGGATTACCCGTACGCCTTTGCCTCGATCGCGCAGGAGTTGTCGGAGGTGATGGCGCAGTACACCATGGATTCTGTGATATTGCTCTACTAAGAGTGTTACCGGGTGCAATTCTTCTCGCTGCCATTGATGAACAAACACTCAAGAATGGTCTGCAATTCATGCTCAACTACAACGCCGGACTTTCAGCAATTCGTTACCCAAGAGACAGTGTCAGCGATGCTGTTTCTGATGCACCAACATTCACACTTGGAAAAGCCCATTGCATTAAACAGAGTTCAACTCCTAAATGTGCCATCCTTGCGTACGGTACACCAGCGATTGATGCATTAGATGCCATAGAGCGAGTCGATAGCGACGCCATTAGCGTGTATGACGCTCGGTTTGCGAAGCCAGTGGACGGGGAACTTATTGAAGAATTACTCTCTGCATCTATTCCTATCGTTACTGTTGAGGACCATTCCGTTATCGGAGGCTTCGGTTCGGCTGTCATCGAAGAAGCCGTAAGGCGAAAACTCGATACAACACTAATCACAGTTCTCGGATTACCTGACCATTTCATCGGACATGGCTCTCGTAAAGAACAACTCGAGGAAGCAGGAATTGACGCCGTTTCAATCGCAACAGTCGTTGCAAGAATCCTCAGTCCAACTGCAAGCGAATCCCCTGTCATTGTCACAACATAATTTCACCAGAAAGTTACCCTACACCGATGTCTATCCTAATCATTGAACACAGCAACCTCACTGGGTCCGACCGTCTTGGTGAGCGACTTCTTCAAGATGGACACAGACTCATAACAGTACGAGTGCATTTAGGCGAACAGTTACCAACAGACCTTGACGAAGTTGATGGAGTGATTAGCTGTGGTGGTCCACAAGCCCCTGACTGCAATGAACCGTGGGTAGAAAAAGAACTCAAACTTCTTCGTGAAGCAGATACCTTGCAAATTCCTGTTCTTGGAAT
>Ga0315336_1006721_pt1 | contig 11560 bp, 11 predicted proteins | sample ASW5metaG_FD_204512 | JGI IMG/M metagenome (GOLD analysis project Ga0315336, IMG submission 204512) | Ammonia-oxidizing marine archaeal communities from Monterey Bay, California, United States - ASW #5 | ecosystem: Environmental > Aquatic > Marine > Intertidal zone | place: USA: California...
CCTCGTTGGGGAGATCGGTAATGACCTCGCCGTCGACGGGGTCTTTGTCTTTCTTGCAGCCACCGATGGCGAGGACGAACAAAAAGGGGAGGAGTCTCTTCATAGACTGCACTCTATGCCGGCGGCCTCCGATCTGTCGTAAGGTCGCGTTGATGCTCGTCGCCCTCGCCATTCTGACTGCGTGTACCGCCGACCCTCCCGCCGAGTCGCCGCCTGCGCCAGCTCCCGTCACCGAGCCGGCCCCGACGAAACCTGCAGGCTCCATCGGTGGAGAGCCGATCCTGCCGAAGCCGGTGGTGGTCGGCGGCATCGAGAACGCGGCGGTCGAAGAGGTCATCGGCAATCACATGGCGTCGATCAACGCCTGTTTTGAGGCGGAAAGAGCCAAGGACCCGAAGTTGCGGGGCAAGGTGCTCGTGAAGTTCACGATCGCCAGGGACGGGACGGTTTCCGGGTCGTCGACCCGCTCGACGAGTCTACGGAACGAGACCGCCGAAGCGTGTGTGAACAGCGCCGTGACGAAGGCGACGTTCCCGGCGCTGCAGGGCGGAAAGGTGGCCATCGTGCAGTACCCCTTCGTCTTCCCGATGCCGATCTAGTCATGAACAGCTGGCCCCTGGTGTTGCTGACCTTCCTCGTGCACGCCGCGCTCGCAGCGCCCGCCGACAACATCCAGGCCCCGCGCCCAGAGCCGTGCATTCCCTTTGATCCCGATCCAGAAGAGGGGCAGATGATAGCGCCGTCCGGCCTGTCGTATCCAGAGGTGAAAGAGGCCTTGAACGGCGTGATCCAGCACGCGCTCCGCTGCGCCCGCCCAAAGGGATTCGACGCCGTCCACCTGACCTTCGACATCACGGTCGGCTGCGATGGGGTGGTCTCGAAGATGGAGACCATCGACGCCGGAGGCGCTCCGGATGCCTACGTGCAATGCGTCTCCGATGTCATCGCCAAGGCCGACTTTCCGGCACACGATTTCGCGGATGGATTTCCGGTCACGTACCCGGTGAACGTGAACTGGTAGCGGCCTGGGTGAGCGGGTCCCAGAAGACGACGAACATGGTGTGCATGCCGAGAAGGGTCCCATGGGGGAAGATCGGCAGCGACATCATTGCGGCAACGACGCCGACCACCACTGTCCAGAGCTCATCGGGGAACCAGGCGAGGCCGACGGCGGCGATGAGGTTCATGACGAAGGGGATGGCGACCAACCCGGCGATCACGAGGCCGAAGAACAGGAAAAATCCCCCTCCAAACACGAGCGGGATCTGCAGCGTCGCGAAACCAATACCGCCGAAGAGCAGTCCAAAGCCGCCGAAAACGACGAAGAACAGCAGCGCGCCGCTGAGGTTGAACAGTCCATAGAGGGCGTTGAACCAAGCACTCAGCTGGAAGTGGGTCTTCTTTGCCGACCAATCCATGAAACCCCCGTTCAATGGTACGTCGTTCCTTGGCGGATCATTCGATCTATTAGAGCATCGCCTGAAGCTGCACTCGAGCCTGGTTCGTTCCAGTGCTTGGACCATCCGAGCCCCACGCGCGCAGGTAGTCCGCCTGGAGCTTCATCTTGTTTCGCGCGCCGTTCATGTACCAGGAGAAACCCGGTCCGACCTCTGTCTTCTCGGACATCGCCGTGCCCTCGGTCGGCGTGTTCTGGCCAAATCGCAGCGCGATCCCCAGGGGCTGATGGGGGATGAGCATGCCCGGCTGCACGTAGTAGCCGGTGCCGACCTCGGCGAACTGCTCGAACTGGTCGCCGCCCATGCGCATGAAGAACGCCGTCTCGGTGGAGAAACCAGAGGCCTTGAAGAGCACGTCGGCGGTCATGTTGTGGTAGTCGTAACTGGCGTTTTCCGGCCCGCCGTCGAGGATGCTCTTCGAGCCAGTGGCCCCCGCTACGTACGCATATGCGGCGCCGACAGACAGCCGTGGCGCGCCGCGGTCGAAGTCCTGGGGCTCGTAGTCGTTGAACGTTCCCATCGGGGTGAAGTTGATACGGCCGAGGTACATCAGGCCGAAGTCGCCGGGCTCGAAGCGGCCGCGGCCCTCTCCAGCGTAGACGCCGAGGTTGTACTGCATGATGCCGGCGCCGCCGAGGTCCTTGGACCCGATGTCGAAGCCGATGTCGCGGTCGAGGTTGAACTCGCTGTTGGCGGCAGAACGGTCGACCATGGCGAGCTTGCTGGAGGAGACCACCCGCTCGCGGTTGTAGGGGATCTTGTACTGGCCGACCCGGAACTCCAGGTCTCGCAGCTGGGCAAAGGTGTTCTGCCAGGTCAGGAGCGGGGTCTGGGTGAGGTCCCCCTCGTCGTCGACCTTCTCGTCCTTGGGAGAGACGGCGAGCTCGACCTTGTACTTGTTCTTCTTGTGCCACATGTTGCCGACCAGCGTGACCCGGGCTCGACGGATCATGATCTCCTGGGTCGAGGTGGGTTCGCTGGGAATGGCGTCGGGGTCGTTCTTGAGCTGGTAGAGGAACATGCCGCGCAGTCCGAGGGCGAGGCTGTATTTGCCATCGACGGACTTGAAGGTCAGCCCCTTTCCGGGCTTGTAGTGCCCACCCGCGGCATCCACTGGGTGGGAAGTGTAGTTCTCCACCTCGAGCTCGGGGACGAGAGGGGACGGGGCGTCATCTTCTGCGTGCGCTCCCGTCGTCAGGAGGGCGGTCAGTGCCAATGTGAGCATCGTTGGGCTCCAGGTGGGCGTGATGCCGACGGTCTATCACCGACTCCCAGCGCCGCACGTGACAGTTGTATGACCAACGCGTGACATAGGAGGGAGGAGGATTATTCGCCGATTCCAACGATGCGCAACAGCGGACCCTGTGGGTTTGTGCCGTCTTTGAGATCGACGATCCCGTCCAGGGACCACCCATCCTCCTCGTCGTCATTGAGGAGCTGGCTCACCCGCCAACGGTGGGGCTCGATCTTCTCGATGACCGTCATGTGTCCCAGCTTGCTGCGCCCGTCGAAGCGCAGCGGCCCGATCTCCTCCACGTAGGGCCGGAGCTGTTTGTCAAAGTCCGAAGCGGTGAACTCGGCTCCATCGTCCTGTCGGACCGCGCCCGCAGCCTCGTCGAAGTCTCCCACGGAGAGGGCGCGCACCACGGCGTGCATCTCGGCGCGGATTCGCCTGCGGAACGACTTCATGTCGGCGGAGATGTCGATGTTCTCCGGGGCCAGCTCGCCGTCGCTGGCGAACATCGCCTCCCAGGATCGGAGCAGGCTGTCGTCGGTGCGGGCCATCAGCGCCCGCAGGTAGTCCAGCGCGTCGTCCAACTGCTCATTGCCGACCGCATCGGGCACGTTCTGCACGATGGTTTTGTACACCTGGCTGATGTAGCGGAGGAGCACACCCTCGGAGCGCTCGATGCGGAGCTCTTTGACGAAGTTCGCGAACGAAACCTGTTTTTCGATCATTTCGCGCACGATGGCTTTCGGCCGGATGTGTTCCGACTGCAGCCACGGGCGGGTCTCGGTCCAGGTGTTGAATGTGCGATAGATCCACTCGGCGCCGGGCTTGGGCCAGGTGACGTCGTCGAGGAGTTCCATTCGCTCTTCGTAGGGCACCCCGTCGGCCTTCAGCTGAGCAATGAGCTCTCCCTTCTCCCGCTGAACCAGTCCGGACAACACCGCGCCCGGGTTCTCGAGAATCGCCTCCACCAGCGTGATGACGTTGTAGTGGTGGTTTGCAGAGCTGTCGTCGAGCATCTCCAGCCCATGGAGCAGGAACAGGGACAGGGAGTGGTGAAGGCTGAAGTCGTCCTGCAGTTCCCGGTCGATGGCGTAGCGGGGCAGTGCCTCTTCGCCGTTGTCGACCACGACTCGGGCGCCAACCAGCTCCTCCAGCCGCGCGTCGGCCTGTTCTCGGAAGCGCGCCTTCGCCCTCTGTCCCGAGTGGGAGCGCTCGATGAGCTCGTCGAGCTCCGCCATGCCGTCACCCAGCGTCTCGTCTCCCTTTTGAAGCAGCGAAAGGACCAGCCCGTGATCGACCCGGAAGCGGCTCTTCAGCTCTTCGGGAGCGCGGGCGATCAGACGCTCGAAGGTCTCCTCGTCCCAGTGTTTGTAGCCGCGGGTCGGCGGCTTCTTGCGCACCGTCTTCTTCTTTTTCTTTCCGGTGGCTACCGCCTCGGCGATGCGGTCGTTCTCGATGACCCACGCCGGTGCCTGGGCGACGACCGTGCCCTGGTCGTCGAAGCCCTTGCGGCCGGCGCGTCCCGAGATCTGCTTGAAGTGGCGGATGGAGAGGATGCGAACCTTCTCGCCGTCGAACTTGCACAATTGGGTGAAGAAGACCGTGCGAATCGGAACGTTGATTCCGACGCCGAGGGTGTCCGTGCCGCAGATGACCTTGAACAGGCCCTGCTGCGCCAGTTTCTCGACCAGCATCCGGTACTTGGGCAACATGCCGGCGTGGTGGATGCCGATGCCGTGCAGCACCAATCGGCGCAGCGTCTTGCCGTAGGGAGACTCGAATCGGAATCCCTTGATTACGGTCTTGAGATGGGCCTTTTCCTCCTGAGTGCAGAGATCGGTGCTCAACAACGCCTGCGCGAGCTCTGCGGCGGCCCGTTGGGTGAAGTGCACCGCGTATACGGGCGCATAGCCGGTCGTCACCAGAGAGTGGAGCTTGCTGGTCATGGGGGTGCGGCTGTAGACGAAGTCCAGCGGAACCGGCCGGGTCTGACTCTCGACCACCGCCGCCTCGACACCGGTCCTGTTCTCGAGATCGGTCTCGATCTTCGCGGTATCGCCAAGGGTCGCGGACATGAGCAGAAACTGCGCCTTGCTCATGGTCAGCAGTGGCACCTGCCAGGCCATGCCCCGGTCCCGGTCACCGTAGTAGTGGAACTCGTCCATGACCACGGCCTCGAAGGGCGTCTCTTCGCCGTGGCGGAGCGCCATCTTCGACAGGATCTCGGCCGTACAACAGAGGATGGCCGCGCTGCGGTTCACGGTGCCGTCGCCAGTCATCATGCCGACGTTTTCCGGTCCGAAGAGGTCGCAGAGGGCGAGGAACTTCTCGCTCACCAGGGCCTTGATGGGCGCCGTGTAGATGCTGCGGCGACCGGCGGCGAGCTCGCGAAAGTGCAGGGCGATGGCGACCAGAGACTTGCCGGAGCCGGTTGGCGTCTTCAGGATCACATGGGATCCGGCAAACAGCTCGAGGATCGCCTCTTCCTGTGCGTCGTAGAGGGTCAGACCGGTGCCTGTCGCCCAGGCCAGAAAAGCGTCCAGGGTCTCGTCATCGGAGTCGAAACCGCCCTCGGGAATGGCCAGCTGCAGCGACATGCCCACGGTGTAACGGGTCATACTGGAGCCGGAGGCGTCATTGCGGTTTGCGCTCGGGTGGTCGGTGACGGGGATCGCTGCTTTGGCGTTCGCCTGGCTCGTCACTCCGCCCGACATCCTGACCGTCATCCTCGCGAGCGCCGTGGGGTTGGTCTGTTCGTTGGTCTACCCGATCGGGTGGTGGATCGGTCGACGGCTGCCGGCGCCAGTGGTCAATTGGGGTGCGGCATTGTTCGTTGGCGTCTTCGGACACGCTCTCGGCGCTGCGATGCGCTTCTCCGTCGAGCGTCAGCTCCTCTCCCACAGCGCCGATCCGAGCAGTCAGCTCGCGATCGCCAGCCTGACGGCAATTGTCATTCCAAGCCTTGCAAGCGCCATAGCGTTCGGCTTGGCCTTCAGCTTCGAGAGCGTCGACGAGTGATCCGGGTCCGTGAGGGGATGGATGTGGAGCTGGATGGATCCCGCGATGGCGGGTAGATTCGCGGCGATGGACCGCTTTCGCACCCGGTTTGCACACCTCTTCCTCTTCCTGGGGCTGGCCACCTGGGTTGTAGGGCTGGGTGCGCGCCAGCTCCACGCCTTCGAGTCGGTGCACACCATCTGTCCGGAGCACGGCGAGCTCATCGACATGGAGCCCGGTTCAGCCCAGGCCCATGCGGCGACGGCACAGATCTCGGCCGAACCCGCCGCCGAAGATCACGGGCACGACTGCGCGCTGCAGGCCGTCGTCACCTTTGCGACCGTCATCACCCCGGTGCCGGTGGTCACTCGCGGAAAACGAATCCCACTCTCGTCCCCCGACACCCGATCGGATCCAGCTCGGGGCCCCCCGCTGGCCTACGCGCCCAAGACCTCACCACCGCTCGCCTGAGACCACGAAAACAACCTTTTCAACGTTTCAAGCGAGCTTGTCGTGTTTCAAATACTCCTGGTCGCCGCGGCATGGGCCGCGGACGACCCTCCGGATGAACTTCCGGATCCCTCTGCCGGTGGCGATCCGCCTGGCCTGGAAGAGGCCGTTGGCGCGCTCCAAGCCGAGGTGCAGAAACTGCGCACCGAGCTCGAGCAGCTCCGAATGGACCAACTTCTCGCCGAGGCCGAAGCCCTCGCGACTCCGCCTCTACAGAGTCAGTCGGCGCCCCTGTCCCTGAATGCGTTCAATCCGCGATTGACGGCCTTTGGCGACATGCTCACTTCGGTGGGCATCGACGAGGGCCAGGTCGCGCCGGAGTCGGGCCCCTGGTTGCGCAGCCTCGAGCTCGACCTCCGCGCCGACGTCGACCCGTACGCCAAGGCTGTCGCCATCTTCGCAGTGCATCAGGATCCGCCCCTGGGAGACGCCCACAGCCATGGCCCAGAACCCGAGCACGCCGAGGAGGAACACTCGCCTTTCCACGCCGTTCCCGAGGAGGTCTATGTCGACTTCGTTTCGCTGCCTGGGGGATTCTCGGCCCGGGCGGGCGCGTTTCGACAGGCTTTTGGGATTGCAAATCGCGCTCATCCCCACGACTGGCCGTGGCCCGACGCGCCCGCTGCCCTGGTCCACGCCCTGGGACCTGAGGGGTACGCCGATGCCGGTGCACAGGTCACCTGGCGTGTTCCCAACCCAATGGGCACCGGGATCAGCTTCACTGGTGGCGCTATGGACGGAAGCCTCTTCGACCCCGATCGAGAGACGGCTGTTCCCGAGTGGGTCGGCCGTGCCGAGTGGTTTCACGAGGTCCGATCGCTGGACTTCGCGGTGGGCGGCTCGGGCACCGGACTGGGGGATCAGCGGGTGCTGGGGGCCGACGCCATGATCCGGCTGAAGCTCGACGGCTGGCGAAGTGTCCTGTTCCTCGGGGAGCTCATCGGGGATGCCGACGATCTCGGTGGATACGCGGCGGTCCAGGTTCAGCCCACACGTCCGCTCTATCTGGGGCTTCGCGGTGACTTCAGCGAGGGAGAGCCGGCTCTCGGTGCCTACGCCTCGTACTACACCTCGGAATTCCTCCGGCTCCGGGCGGGATCCACCATCGATGAACACCGCATTGCCGCCCATGCACAGCTCACCTTCGTCTGGGGTTCCCACCCGGTCGAGCCGTATTGGGTGAACCGATGATCGCCTATTTTCTGCTTCTCTCCTCCGTCTTCGCCACCGAGGTCGTGTGCACCCTGCCTTGGCTGGGCGACCTCACCCAGCGCATCGCTCCCGATGCCGAGGTGACGGTGCTCGCCCGCGCCATTGAGGATCCGCACTACCTGTCTCCGACTCCCGCGCTGATGGCCAAAGTTGGCCGCGCCGATCTCTACGTGGAGGTGGGCCTGGGCCTGGAGCTGTGGTCGGAGCGCCTCCTCGATGGGGCCGGAAACCCGAAGATCCGCGTGGGTCAGAGCGGGTATGTGCGCGCCACAAAGGGCATCTCGCCGCTCCAGGTTCCCGAGCAACTGACGCGGGCGCAGGGGGACCTGCACCCGGGTGGCAATCCCCACGTCTGGCTCGATCCGCTCAATTCCATTGTCGCCGCGAAGAATATTTCCGCCGGTCTCTCCAGAGTGGACCCCGACAACGCCGCCGACTACGCGAAGCGATCGGCCGCCTTCGAGGCCGAGGTACACCGTCGCGTGTTCGGCGAAGACCTCGTGGACTTCATGGGAGGAGAGCTCCTCGATCGGCTGGCTCGCAGCGGCAAACTCATGCAGTTTCTGGAGTCCAAAGGGCTGACCGAGCGCCTCGGAGGCTGGTTGAAGGCCGGCAGCCCGCTGCGCGGCAAGTCCGTGGTCTTCTACCACCAGAGCTGGATCTACTTCGTCGACCGCTTTGGTCTCGAGGTCACGGGATACGTCGAGGACCGGCCGGGAATCGCGCCGAGCGCCGCCCATCGGCAGGAGCTCGAGGCGGCTATGAAGAGCGCTGGAACCGGCGTCATCGGCGTCACCTCCTACTACGACGATCGACTGGCCGGGGTGCTCGCCGACAAGACCGGAGCGCGCGTGGAGACGCTGCCGGGTGATGTGGGCGGGACGGCCGCCGCGACCGACTACTTCGCTCTCATCGACACCCTCATCGCCCAGGTCGGTCGTCCATGACGCTCGGCTGGATGGTCCTGCCGGTCCTCGCCTGCCTGATGATGGCGGTTGCACTGGGCTATTTCGGACTCCATGTCCTGGAGCGCGAGGTCATCTTCGTCGACCTGGCTCTGGCGCAGGTGGCGGCATTGGGAGCGACCTACGCCGTCTTTCTCGGTCATGAACCCGACGAGGGAATCGCCTACACCATGGGCTTCGCGTTCACGACAGTCGGCGCACTGGTGTTCGCCCTCGCGCGCCGCTTCAGCGATCGCGTTCCCCAGGAGTCGCTGATCGGCATCGCCTACGTGGTTTGCGCGGCCAGCGCCGCGGTGATGATGGACTTTGCGGCCGATCCCCACGGCGCCGAGAAGCTGCAGCACCTCATGGTCGGCAATGTGGTGTGGATCCGCGGCTCGGAAGTCGCTGTGATCGCGGTGGTGTGCACGGCCGTGGGGTTGTTTCACATCGCCAGCCGAAAGTACTTCCTCCAGGTCACCTTCGATCCCGACGGTGCCGAGGCAGCCGGCATGCGGCTCTGGCTCTGGGATCTCGCGTTTTACCTGACCCTCGGCATGGTGATTACCTCCCTGGTGCACGTCGCCGGGGTGCTGCTCATCTTCAGCTACCTCATCATTCCGGCCGTCATTGCCCGCCTGTTCGCGTCCGGTGTCGGCCACCGCCTCCTGTTGGGCTGGGGCGTCGCCATCCCCATCTCGATGCTCGGCATCGCCAGCAGCTACGAGCACCAGGCCGGCCCCCAGATCGTCGTCATGCTCGGGCTGGCCCTGGTCCTGGCGTTGATGGCCATTGCTGTGCGGGAGGCCGAGAACCGGCTGGTGAGCATCGGCGGCATCGCCGGTGGCGTTGGGGCGATTTGCGCCCTTCTCTACGTGTTCTCGATCGTCGAGGTCGCCCATGACCACGACGCGGCTATGCACCACGACCACGTCGATGCGACCTTGCACGACGACCTGCCGCGGGACGCCGACGCCTCGACTCGCGAGGCGTGGTATCGCGGCCACCTCACCCAGAGCCGGGCACTATCGGCCGCGCTCAGTCGGGAGGAGGACCTGTCCTTGCGGCTGCTCCTCGCCGTGGCGCTCGCCCGAGAAGGAGAGGAGCGCGGCCTCCAGGTCCTCGCGGAGATAGCGGCAAGCGAAGTGCCGTTTTTGAGGATGGAGGCGGACGATCGCCTCCGTGCGATCGCCGTTGACAACGCTCCGGCCGGGGACCCCCTCGAGGGGCCTGTTGAGGGTTGGAACGGCTGGACTGCGCCTGCGAACTGGCGTCAGTCTGCGGGAGAACTCGCCCTTCCTTGAGGTAGAATGCGTGGCACTGGAGATCCTCATGAAGATTCGACATGCCCTCATCTTGTTCGCATTTGTGGCGTGCTCCTGCGATGGGACGGCGGCGAAGATCAGCGACGAGGCCGAGACCAGCGACGAGTGCGACGAAAGAGACGACGACTGCGAAGACGGTGACAAGTGGGGACCGGGCGACGATGACGACGGCGACAGGGACGATTACGGCGAATACGGCGAGTACGACGACGACTACGACGACGAAGATTGGTCTCCGGAGGACGAGTGCTACGAGCTCCACGAGTGGTGCCTCGAATCGGGAGTCTCTGAAGAGACCTGCGATGCCGTGCTCGACGAGTGCCTCGAGGGCATGGGTGAGCTCGAAGAGGACTGCGAAGAGGAGTTCTGGGGCTGCATCGACGAGGGCAACGACCTCGCCGAGTGCGTCGAGATCTACGAGGAATGCCTCGGCGGGGAGTGACGCTACCGATCCGAATGTGACCACGAGACGATGGTCAGGGCCAGCACGGCTCCGATCGCGCCCACAGGCCACAGCGATCCAGCAACGTCGACGGCCAGTCCGATGAGCGGCGCGAGCACGACGGTGGCGAGGGAGCCGGCCTGCGCCTCGACCGAGAGCAGGGTCGCCCCGAACCGCGGCTCTGAGTGGTCGTCGAAGCGACTGACCAGGATCGGTCGAAATACGTTCTGAAGGACTGCCAGACACACGAAGATCGCGATGGCGCCGCCGTTGAGCCCTCCCCAGAGGAGCCCCGCGAGGGCCCCCAGGGCGGCGACATAGATCCACCAGATCCGCTGTGATGCCGTCTCGGGCCCGGCTGCGGCGACGAGGTGTGCGTTTCTCGATGCCACCGCAGCGAGGGCAAACAGTGCGGAGTAGACGGCGCCAACCAGCAGCGCAGTTCGCTGCACGTCGTCCACGGCGACCAGAATGGGAAGACTCACGGCCGCGGCTTGCACGACCGGTTGCAGGAAGTCCTTGCTGGCCACATAGGTCCCTTGAAACGCCATTCCCTCGACGACAAGCCGGCGGAGGGCCGAGGTCTGCCAGATGTGTGTCGCGGCCTCTCGAACGTGGCCCGACGCGGTCCTGGCCTGTTCGGTGTGAACCGCATCCAGGGTGGCGGGATAGGTGGCGAGATTCGCGATGTTGGCCAGGTAGGGCACCGCTGCCAACCAGAAGACCCAGGCGAACGATCCCGTGAACCAAACCACCGCTGCGGCGATGGGCGCCGACACCGCCGAGCCGATCTTCGACCAGGATCGGGTGTACCCATAGACCTGTACCTTGTCCTGTTGCCGCCCCTCGATCCGCAGCCACTCCAGGATCATCGCCTTGTGGGTGCCCGAGCGAAAGGCGTCGCCGAAGCCCCACATCGCCATGGCCGCCACGAAATGCCACAGGCTGGCGCCGAGCCCGAAGACCCCGAGGGCGACCACGTAGACCACGAATGCAGCCACCATGCTCCGCCGTCGACCGTAGACATCCGCGATGACTCCCGAGGGGATCTCGAAGGCGTTGGCGGAGAGTTCCCGGGCGGCGATGCACAGCCCGATCTCGGTGAAGGACAGTCCCCGATCCAGCAGGGCGAGCACCAGAAAGGGCTCGAAATACCTCTGGTTCTTCAGGAATCCATACAATGAGAAGCGAAAGAGGATGCCGACCTCCACGCCCTATGTGACGCGTCGGCCCACCACGAACCAGGTGCGCATCTGTCCCTTGCCCTTCACCTCGATGGCGCCGCGCTCCTCGAACTCGAAGCGATGGTTGGCGAGATCGCGGGTGGTCTCGCCGACCTGGATTCGACCGGGCTCTCCGTGAGACTCCATGCGACTGGCGACGTTCACGGAGTCACCCCACACGTCGTAGTGGAACTTGGTCCGTCCGACGACACCGGC
>Ga0315336_1006723_pt1 | contig 11559 bp, 9 predicted proteins | sample ASW5metaG_FD_204512 | JGI IMG/M metagenome (GOLD analysis project Ga0315336, IMG submission 204512) | Ammonia-oxidizing marine archaeal communities from Monterey Bay, California, United States - ASW #5 | ecosystem: Environmental > Aquatic > Marine > Intertidal zone | place: USA: California...
ATGCGGTTGCGGAATTCCTTGAATTTGCCCATATCACGCGCGTAGTAGGTGGCTATGTGGGCGTTCGTCGTTCGGTAGCTACTGTCGGCCGGGTTAAGGGAAACATTGTATTTTGCAGCGAGTGGCTTATGGTTTTTCTCATAGTTCTTAAGGTTTTCCCCGGGTTTACGCTTCTTAAATTCTTTCTCCGGAGGACGGCCCTCCCAGCTGACCCATTCGACTTGGACATCGGGGTCTTCCTCGATAACTGGCGTGCCACCCACGGTGGCTACATAGCAATAGGGTCAGGTAAAGTCTGAATATTTCACGATGATGATGGGTTCCTTCAATTCGTCCATTGGAGATCTCCTGCAAATATAAACGGCCTTTGTGGGGACCAGGATTTAAATTGATTGAAAAGGATCGCCCTTTTTGTCCGGCAGAGCTCTGAACTTTTCTATACCACTTCTGCCCTATCGTGGTCGATTGAACCGTCCCCTCCGGGGTCGACCCAGATTCCCCGGGCTCTAAGATGCGCTACTGCCTCGGCGATGCTGCTTGGATCGCCTTCGAATTCACAGACCTGCCATCCCGAGGCGCTGCTCACATCCCCGCGAATGATGTTTATGGCAAAGGGGAATTTTTGCCCCAATTCCCAAAGCACCGGTTTTCGCACCTCCTGAGCGGGAAAAGTACAAACCAGCCTCCGCGTTTCAGGGGGAATTGAAATTGTGTCGATTCCGATCGGCCCATTTCTGTCCAGACGAATCAGGAAGTCGCTCACAACCCGAGTAAGCTGATCAATTTGGACAAGAAACGCATCGTGCCCGTAAGTGGACTCAATGTTATGAAGCTCCACCTCTCGGCCAAGTTTCTGAAGGGCTTCGGCAATTTCGATGCTGCAATGCGGGGGATATAGCCAGTCCGAGATGAAGCAGACAAGCATGCATTTGGTTCGCAGTCGCTCGAGGGCGGCTTCAAGGCTGGAATGGCCAGCCGATGCGTCGTAAAGGTCCATCATCCTCGAGAGGTAGAGATAGGAGTTGGCATCGAAGCGGTCCACGAATTTTTCACCCTGGTAATCGAGGTAACTCTCCACCTCAAATCGAGCTGTGATCTCGCTTAAAAGTTTTCCTTCGTCTCGGACCCTCCGCCCGAACTTTTCCCACATGATAGCCCCGCTGAGGTAAGTGATGTGGGCTATCATGCGGGCCAAGCCTAAGCCTTTTCGGGGCCCGGCATCCGACTTATAAGTACCACCGCACCAATCAGTATCGGCCATTATGGCTGAGCGCCCAATTTTATCCCAAGCGACCCCCATTGGTGTCAGTCGGGCAGCTCCGGCTACCGGGATGACTGAATCACAAAAATCACTGTAGCGCAGTCCCCATTCGAGTGTTTGCATTCCCGCCATAGATCCGCCAATGACCGAGCGGAGGCGCCGTACTCCAAGTTCATCTAGAAATATCTTTTGAAGACGGACCGTATCCTCGACGGTTACAATCGGAAAATCTGTTCCGAACGGTTGGCCCGAGTCCAGATTGATTGACGAAGGCCCTGTTGTCCCGGAACAGCCTCCGAGGTTATTCGTGCTGACAACGAAGTACCGATCTGTATCGATAGCTTTTCCGGGGCCAATCATGGGGTCCCACCACCCGGGTCGCGGATCGTCCAGATTATGCACCCCTGCCGCATGGGCATCTCCTGTCAAGGCATGTATGACGAGCAAGGCGTTGTCCTTGGAGGCGTTTAATTCTCCATAGGTTTCATAAGCTACACGGACACCGGTGAGTTCTCGCCCAGATTCAGTCTGGAACGGCTCGGACAGAGCGTGAAACTTTGTTTCAGTTAGACCCACAGAGCTGGGTTCGGCATTCAAGTTTAAATTCCTCATTTCCATAATATTCGCCCCCCGAGAGGCGGTGCATTTAACCGCAGGGAGTGGAGTGAACCACACTTACAGATGAATTTTCCTCCCTTTTGCCTTTCTCATCAAGAGCCCGGGGATTATTGTGTAGGGTGAGGCTCCTTTGGTTGGTGCGAGACAAGATATCTGCTTGGCCAGCACGGAGTGGACTGATACATTTGGCAGATATAGGAATGCATGGGCGAGGGGACACATGTTATTTGTGACCTCGCTGTCTGAAGGCTGAGGCGCATCTTATGATAGTCCGAAAAACGAAAGATGGCATTCGCTTGATCGCCCAGCATGATCATGCTCGGGTGGCAGGGTCTCTCGTCCGCCATTGGGCAGGCGTGGAATCGATGCCTCCGCCCTCGCTTGAAATTAAGGAGTCGGTCTGGTTCGCGGTGGACAATCATGATGTAGGCTGGTGTAAGACTGACGAATCGCCCTTGTACGATCCGGTGACTCAATTGCCGTTTAGTTTTTTCGGGATTACTTCGGATGAGGCTACCGAGATTTGGTCCGAGAGTATCGCCATCTGCGCTAATTTCCATGTTTTTTCGGGTTATCTGGTGAGCGTCCACTTTGGGCAACTTGCCGAGGCCGGTTGTCGGGGCGCACCGCCCGGTGCTTTGGGTCGTCTCAAGGAGTTTTCCCGCTTCCAGACGATGCGGCAGGCAAATTGGATGAAAGAGTTTTCTTCGCTGGAACTGAAGATGCGGGAGAGTTCGTCGCGACTTCTCCGTGCGTGCGATACGTTATCCCTTTTAACTTGTAGGGCGCCCGAGATTAGTCCTCCAACTGGACAGGTCCACCCTCTGACTCGATGCAGCCTGAAGGTTCGACCCACGGAAGAGGGTGGCCTGGAGATATTTCCCTGGCCGCTGGACGTAGATTGTCTGGAGCTTCAGTTTCCGGGAATGACAATTCCCGGTGAACGTTTTGAGAGCATAGAGAATATGGAAGACGCGTTGGAGCGTGCTGAGCCGGGAGTATTTGTCAGCCAGGTGACCCCGCTCTCCTGAAGCGCGGGTAGAGGACATGGTTACCCAATCTCGGTCGAGTACACAGGTTGCTGCAGGAATCATCCGAAACGAGGGGAAAATCCTCATCTGTCGACGTCCGGTTGGCGCGCATTTAGCTGGCAAATGGGAGTTTCCTGGGGGCAAGCTGGAACTGGGCGAGACGTATGAAGAGGCCCTTCTCCGGGAAATTCGTGAGGAGTTAGGTATTGATGTAAAAGTGGGTTCTCTTCGGTGGAAGACGCGGTACGCCTACCCTGATCGAATCGTTTGTTTGCATTTTTACGAATGTAGTCTGTTGGATAGCAGTCGTAAAGTAAACAGGGTTGCCACGTATGAATGGGTTCTCCCCGGTGATCTGGGCCGGTTCGATATTCTGCCTGCCGATGAGCCTTTAATTGAAATGCTTACTGAAAATTCTGTTGCCGAGCGAGCGAAAACCCCTCAACCGAATTTAGAGGATTCTTATAGGGCCTGTGCCCAGATGGCCGCCGCGCACTACGAAAATTTCCCAGTGGCCTCGCGATTTTTGCCGACGCGAATGCGTCGTTATGTGGCGGCAGTGTATGCCTTTGCGCGGTGCGCTGACGATTTTGTCGACTTGCCCGGGGCTGGGACGGAGGATGAGTGCCTCGCAAGGCTGGATGATTGGGAAAGGAGACTGGAGGCCGCGGGCGATGGCCGAGGCGAGGGTTTTGTGTTTACCGCTTTGGCTGATGCAATTCACGCCCTTGACCTTCCCCTTCAGCCGTTCCGGGATCTAATTGCGGCTTTCCGGCAGGATGTCACGGTTTCACGGTACATGGAATATTCTGGACTTCTTGACTATTGCCGCCTATCGGCGAATCCAGTGGGCCGCATCATGCTGATGCTCCACGGGGTCCGAGATGCGGAAGCATTCCGGGCCTCGGACGCCATTTGCTCCGCCCTTCAGATTGTCAACCATCTTCAGGATGTAAAGGAGGACTACCTCCAGGGAAGGGTGTATCTTCCTCAGGCCGATCTCGTGACTTTCGGGGTATCGGAAGAAGAATTGGGAGGCAATTCCGCAGGAGCAGAGCTTAGAGCCCTGGTAGCTTACCAGATTAGGCTCACGCGAGGACTTTTCGCCGAGGGGCATCCCCTACTCGGGCGAATTGGTGGTGCATTTGGGCGGGAACTCCGGGCAGTGTTCCGCGGGGGACTTGCCGCTCTTGAATCGATCGAGCGGGTGAATCACGATATATTGGGAGGTTCGCCGCGCCCGACGTTCGGCGATAAGGTAGCCTGCTTCGCCGCAGCCTTCCTTCCGCCTGGCCGGCTTGAGAGGCGCATCAGCCCCGGTGTAAATGCACGGGCCGACTGGAACTATTGCCGTTGGTATGTCCGTGCCAGCCGTTCGAGTTTTTCTCTGGCCTTCCTTTTTCTGTCGTCTGCGCGCCGCCGTGCCCTCTCTGCGATATATGGGTATTGCCGGGCGGTGGATGATATCGCCGATAATCCTGGTGATCTCGCCGAAAAGCGCCGCCGCCTGGATGATTGGGCGGACTCCGTTGTTCACCTTAAGGAGCACAGCCATCGTCACCCCATCCTCCGGGAGCTAAAGTCCGCAGTCTTGGCATACGGCGTTTCCATTTCGGACCTGCTTGATGTTTGTAATGGCGTTGGGATGGATTTGGAACAAAACCGCTACCAGAACTTCGAGGAGCTCTCCGTCTATTGCGATAAGGTTGCCTCGGCTGTCGGTCTTGCATGTCTCAAGGTCTTCGGGGAAAATTCAAATTCTGGACTCGAGTACGGTCGCACCCTGGGGCGGGCCCTTCAACTTACTAACATTTTGCGCGACTTGTGGGTAGATATTGCCGAGAACAGAATCTACCTGCCTCTCGATGACCTTCGCCGCTTTGGGGTGGCAGAAGAGACCATTCTTCGCAGGGAGTGCAGTGAGGCGCTCTCCTCGCTTTTGTGGTTCGAGGGGGAGAGGGCTCGAGAGCTATTCCAAAAAGCAGATGAACTTCTCCCCAAAAATAACCATTGGGGTCTTTTTCCGGCCAGGCTCATGGGCCGCGTCTACCGAAAAATTCTCGAAAATATGATGGCGGCTAATTTCCCGAAGCTGGGTTCAAGGTACACTCTCTCGAGATGGGCAAAAGTTCGAGAGGTATTCCTCTGCCTTCTCGGATGGTGAGTGCCTTCAGTCAGGGGGAGACCACGCCCATTGCTGTAATTGGGGCCGGTTTTGCCGGTGCAGCAGCAGCATTGACCCTGGCCGAATCCGGACTGAGCGTTCGCCTGCTTGAAGCAGGCCGTTTTCCCGGTGGCCGAGCAAAGAGTTTTCTGGACCCGCGTTCCGGGCTAGAGCTCGACTGGGGTCCCCATCTGTTCATGCGGGCTAATCCCGCCCTTCGGGATTTCCTCGAACGAACTGGTGCATCCGGACAACTTCTGTTTAATCGGTCCCTTGACCTTACTTACCGCATCGCGGACAAAAGTGCTCCGGGCGGCCTGCGCCGGACGCGATTAGCTCTTCCTAGTCGGGGAGGCAACTTGGCTACACTTTGGGGTTTTTTTCGGTGGACCGGGCCAAACGTCGCCGCGAGGGTTTCTATCCTTAGGGGCTTGGCCCGACTCCTCTGGGAAATGCCCTCTTCCGGGACCCAGGGAGAAACGGTGGACCGCCTTCTGGTTAGATTGGGCCAGGGAGAGTCCGAGCGCAAATGGTTTTGGGAGCCTTTTTCGCGTGCAGTTCTTAATGTCCGGATGGAGGAAGGAAGCAGCGACTTGTTTCGGAGGGTCATTGCGGAGGCATTTGGCGCGGGACCTTCGGGAGCAGCTCTTGGATTGCCTGATGTGCCGATGGGACCCTTTTGGGGAGATCGGGCCTGTGATGCGATTCGCCGGTGGGGTGGTGAGGTGCGGTTAGGTGTTCCCGTGCAGAAAATTCGGGTGGAAGGGGGCGCGGTGCGTGGGGTAATTCTTTCGGGAGGCGAACCCCTGGATGCTGCCCAGGTGATTGCCGCTGTCCCACCCCCGGCCCTGCTCGGGATGTTGCCCGATGAGATTAAGGGCCAGCACCCCTGGAGCGCCCTTTCCCATCTGAAGCCGGGCCCAATCGCGAGCGCATACTTGTGGCTGAATCGCCCCGAGCCGGGTCCGTCTTTCGAGGCGGTTATGGATGAGCCTTGGCAGTGGCTCTTTCGTCCGCGGCATCCTGGAGAAGAAGATGCACCTATCGCTCTCCTATGCGGGGGGGCGGATTCCCTCGCCGCTGCATCGAAGTCTGAGCTGGCTTTGTCGGCCGAAAGGACAGCTGCAAGAATCTTTCCTGGAGCCAGAATTTGTCGAGTCTTGATTATTCGTGAGCGGGCAGCAACTTGGGCCAACAGTGCCGTGGATCAAGCCAGACGCCCATCTGCAAAAACGCCTGTTAGGGGTCTAATTCTTGCTGGCGATTGGACGGCGACACAGCTTCCGGCAACTTGCGAAGGGGCGGTCCGGAGTGGCACTTGGGCCGCTGAGGAAGCCCTGGACCGAGCTGCAATTTAAAGGTGGGAGTTGATTGAGCAAATTGGTCCGCAGGAATAATATGAGAGGGTTACACAAAATTTACCGGATTCGCCCCTAGGGGCGAACATGGGGGGTCTGCCGTGAATTTGAGCGAATCTCAATTAAATGCGCTATGTAGTCTGTTGGAGGAAGAGCACCCCGCGGCTCTCCAGGCCCTCGACCGTCAAATCGCTGTGATGGGCGATGACGATCAGGAACGACTTTTCGAGCGTTTGTCGCAGTCTGAAGGATACCAAAATTCCATTCCGCCGTCACTTGAGGAGTTCCACCGAGTCCGCCTTGAGCGGGCATTTTCGAACTTGGTAGTTTCAGGCCGTGACGGCTCCCAGCTGGAGGATGGAGTTTTCCTTTTGGCCTCCTTTGGATATCCATTCGAGGATTTAAGTAAGTGCGTCGCCGACTTGGATCAAATGGCGGACGAGATCCGCTACCGCCTGGAGGGCGTTAGCGAACCCCGCGAAATCGTCCGCGTCACGGCCCGCTATCTTCATGAAGAACTGGGGTTCAAAGGGGGAAAAAGAAAGTATTATAATCCCGAAAATTGTTATCTCAACCGGGTACTTGCTCGGAGAGAGGGGATGCCCATTGTCCTTTCGGTAATCTACATTTTGATAGGTCGGCGCCTGGACTTACCTTTTCGTGGGGTAGGTATGCCCGGGCACTTTCTTTTAAAGTATGAGGTTCCAGACGCGCCGATCTACATCGATCCTTTCGAGAACGGGGAGGTTGTCTCGGTCCAGGATTGCGCCGATATCGTGGGTGGTATGGGATATCATTTTGATATTCGATTTTTGAAGGAAACACCAGACCTGCGTGTAGTTGAGCGGATGCTCAGCAATCTAATCGGCATATTTCACCGAGAAGGTGATGAAGAGCGCTCCCGGCGGCTCGTACGCTACCGGGAAATTATCCAACGAGGTTAATTGAAAGGCCGCTTCAGGTGGGACTACGGCGCCAACTTATCCCCAAGGAGTAAGCATGGACAAGCATTCTGCATCCGAAAACATATCTTTTGGTTCCCAGCCGACTCCAGAAGATCTCAGGGTACTTGCCACCAAGGGAGTGAAGACCATCATTAACACGAGAGCACCCAGCGAGGACCAAGGTGAGCTTCCGCCGGAGCGTGCCAAGGCTGAGGCGGAGGCGCTGGGAATGACTTATCTCAATATTCCGGTGTCACCTTCGGAATTCAGCAATGAGTCCCTCGCCGAGGTAAGCCGTGCGCTGAGCGGGGCGTCCGCTGACGGTGAAACATTTGTCCACTGAATGGCTTCTGGGCGAGCCGGGATTTGCTCGCTGGTGCACCTTGCGGAAATGAACAATTGGACAAGTGAACAGATGGAACAGGCGGCTGATGCGACGGGTTACAATTGGCGTGAAGCGAGGCTTTCTGACAAATTCCGGGAATTCATCGACAAGCGCGGATGAGACCAGGCGTATCTTTGTGGTTTAAATTTCTAAGCTAGGAGGTTAGCCGAATGCCGGAAGAAAAAACCCCCTTGAATAAGTTCAGCCGGCGCATAACGCAACAGCCCTCGCAGGCGGCCTCACAGGCCATGTTGTATGGCGCTGGGCTGGACGAGGAAGACATGGGCAATCCGCAGGTTGGGATTGCTAGCATGTGGTGGGAGGGGAATTCGTGCAATTTTCACCTGAATGCATTGGCGAACCTGGTCAAGAAGAGCATCAACGAAGGAAAAAAGATGGTGGGGCTCATCTTCAACACTATCGGAGTCAGCGACGGAATCTCAATGGGTACCGAGGGGATGAAATACTCTCTCCAGTCACGGGAGATCATTGCCGATTCAATTGAAACTGTGGTCAGTGCCCAATGGTATGACGCGGTTGTAACGCTGCCGGGATGCGATAAAAATATGCCCGGCTCAGTTATCGCGATGGGAAGGCTAAACCGGCCAAGCCTTATGATATACGGAGGCACTATCAGTCCTGGTTTTTTGGACGGAGAAAAATTGGACGTTGTGTCCGCTTTCCAGGCTTATGGTGAATTGTTCAGCGGAAAGATTGACGAGAGTCGTTTTCAGCAGGTCATACGCCATGCATGCCCGAGTGGCGGTGCTTGTGGCGGAATGTACACCGCAAATACGATGTCCTCCGCCATCGAAACGCTGGGGATGAGCCTGCCTTATAGCTCCTCGAATCCAGCCATGAGCGAAGAGAAACGGAGCGAATGTCTAAATGTGGGCGACGCTATCTACAACCTCATAGAAAAAGACATCAAGCCTTGCGACATTATGACGAAGGAGGCGTTCGAGAATGCGATCGCCATTATTATGGCCCTGGGTGGTTCGACCAACGCGGTGATGCATTTGGTCGCCATCGCGAAGACGGTCGAAGTGGACCTGAGCATCGACGATTTTCAACGCATCAGCGACAAGACTCCTTATTTGGCAGATTTGAAACCAAGCGGGCAGTACGTGATGGAGGACCTACACGAAATCGGAGGTGTGCCCGCAGTGCAAAAGCTTCTCCTGAAGGAGGGGTATTTGCATGCCGATTGCCTCACTGTGACAGGGAAGACGCTGGGGGAAAATCTGGAATCCGTCCCGGGTTTGCAACAGGGGCAGAAAATTATCTCCTTGCCGTCGGACCCGATCAAGAAAACTGGGCACCTTCAGATTCTCTACGGCAACATTTCACCCGAGGGTTCTGTCGCGAAAATCACTGGAAAGGAAGGGCTCCGGTTCGAAGGACCTGCACGGGTATACGACTCCGAAGAGCACACTCTCAAGGGCCTTGAGCAGGAGGAAATTCAAAAAGGAGATGTCATAGTTATTCGATTCGAAGGGCCCAAGGGAGGCCCCGGAATGCGAGAGATGCTCACGGTGAGCTCGGCCATCATGGGGGCGGGGCTCGGAAGCGACGTTGCCCTCATTACCGACGGACGTTTTTCGGGTGGGACTCATGGCTTCGTCGTCGGCCACGTGACGCCCGAAGCTCAGGCTGGTGGTCTACTTGCCCTGATAAAAAGCGGCGACAAAATTACCATTGATGCCCAAAGCCGGACGTTGGAGGTAGACTTGAGCGAAGAGGAAGTTGTGGACAGGCGAAAAAAATGGACTGCACCACCGCTCCGGGTTAAGAGGGGTACTCTACTCAAGTACGCTAGGTGTGTATCTTCGGCTTCAGAGGGATGCGTTACGGACGGGTAAATTATCGGATTGGAGGTTTGCTGTTAGTGGGTTAGGTTTTTGTCTGATTTCCTTCCGTTGAGAAGAGGCGGAGGGACACGTCCGGAAATCCGGTCACGCACCCCGCGGTACCGACTCTTCTTCCTGTCGAGGCTACGTCGACACTTTTTTCGTGGACCGGGAAGCCGGGGGCTTTGAAGGGGGGGGGAGCACTGATTGCGAGGGTCTGTGCCCCGCGTTACCTCGAAGCTGTCCACATAACCGTCACGGTCACTGTCCGAGTGTTTCGGGTTCAATTTGAGATATAGAACTTCCTCGCCATCGCTTAGAAGATCGTTATCGGTGTCGAAATGCAATGGATTGGTGCGGTAGCGGCGGATTTCTTGGCCGTCGGATAGACCGTCTGAATCCGTATCGGCGCTGTTCGGATTGGTTTTGTGGCGGCGGACCTCATCGATGTCTGTCAGGCCATCGCCATCATTGTCCACACATTTTCTGGATGTAAACTGCGACTGTGCTGAGGTCAGCGCCCTTCGTGCCCGAAGAATGAACCGGGTCATTTGTGCCATGCCAGCGTTTTTCTTCTCCTCAAGTGCCTGGTAGACGGCGAATCTAGCTACAGCGAAGCGGACCGGTGCGCACAGCTCCGTATCGCCCTTGCTGTCCTTTGAATCGAAGTCCCGGATGAGGAGGTCGAATTCTTTCTGAATAGATTTCTGGAGAATTTTTGCAGAAACTGGATTCGCCGAAGTCTTGAATCCGTATTCAGCGCATCCGCCGATCATGGTTAGGACAATAAGCCAGAGAAGGGAGGGAAATAGTAGGTGAAAATGTGAAAACATTAATTGGATTTCCCGTTCATGGCCTAGACCATAAATTTTGGTTCTATTGGACCGATTAATAATGAGACGTGACCACCTTATCACCGGGATACCCGGGATGCACTTCTTCATGGCCCCAGGGATGGGTGCATTTGGGGTATCCCTAAAATGAAGGAAACTGGTTTTGCCCGAAGCCTATAATTTAGATAGCATTATTACTCGCGCCTCCGGGTGGATTCGCAGGGCAGAGAGGGTCGTTTGCCTGACCGGCGCGGGGCTCAGTACCGAAAGCGGGATTCCCGATTTTAGGTCGCGCGGCGGGGTCTGGGATCGGTTTGATTCCTAAGGACTTTGATATACGTCGCTGGAAAGCCTCCACGGAGGTTCGCCGGTGCTATTGGGCTGCCACTCTGGAAACCTATCCCCGCGTCCTGGGGGCGATGCCCTCTGCGGGACACATGGCCCTTGCTCGGCTTGCCGAAGCGGGGAGGCTTTCCCTTTTGATTACGCAGAACACAGATGGCCTTCACCAGAAAGCCGGGCACAATGTGGAGCGGCTCGTCGAGCTTCACGGAACGAGCCATTTCTGTGTTTGCGTCAGTTGCGGGGAGCGCACGAAGCGAGTTGCCGTTAACGACCGAATCCAGGCTGGAGAAGTGATTCCTTCATGCGGTTGTGGTGGTTTTCTCAAGCCAGACGCGGTATTTTTCGGAGAATCCATCGCCCCGGATCGTCTGATCCGGGCGGTGTTGTTTTCCAAGTCGGCCCAGGTATTCTTGGCGGCGGGCTCCTCGCTTGCTGTCCGTCCGGCTGGAGCGCTGCCCGAGAAGGCGCTCCAGGGTGGGGCCCGGTTGATTATTGTGAACGACTCGCCCTCCCGGCTCGACAATTTGGGTGATGCCCTCCTGCGGGGAAAGACGGGTGAGATTCTGCCCGTTTTGGTGAACTCGATCTTGAGTTGACGAGGGTTAGGGAGGTATTTTTTGACCTCCCCAAATTCTGGTGATAGAGTCCTTCTGGACTAAAACAAATCTAAAACCTTATCCAGTAAAAAGTATTCCGTACCCAGAGGGCCGCGTGCTCCGGGATTTTTGTAGAAGTCTTGAGTCAATCCGCCGAGCTTGAGAAAGGGGGTC
>Ga0315336_1006724_pt1 | contig 11557 bp, 7 predicted proteins | sample ASW5metaG_FD_204512 | JGI IMG/M metagenome (GOLD analysis project Ga0315336, IMG submission 204512) | Ammonia-oxidizing marine archaeal communities from Monterey Bay, California, United States - ASW #5 | ecosystem: Environmental > Aquatic > Marine > Intertidal zone | place: USA: California...
CCCTCGAAAGTCAGCCCTCGAGTGACGTTCAGGTTGTCCGTAACATAGAGCGGGTCGTCGAAAGCAAGGAACTCATGACCAACGACGGGAGCGAATGCTATCGCCGTGACAATGGCCAGGACAGCGGCGATGCAGAGGCGGTGGGTTTTCTCGACAGACATAATCTATGGGTCAAAGGTCACGCTCCGTTCAGCACGACTCTGAATTGCAGCGCCCAGGTTGTCGATGGCGAGCTGACTATGAGGTTGAAGACTGACCGCCTTTCGAAAATGATCAATAGCCCGATCCAGTTCACCTATCGTGTACAGGGCCGTTCCCAGGTTGACATGGGCATCGAAAAATTCGGGACGAAATTTCACTGCACTTTCGTAATGCTCGATGGCTTCTTTCACTCGACCTTGATTGTCCATTGTCAGGCCAAGATCATAATGAGCCTCGGGATAGTTCGGCCATAGCTGCAACGCACGGCGATAAATGTTTTCCGCCTGTCCGAGCATATCTGCCTGGATAAACAAGTAGGCAAACCCCTTTAACAGTGCCGCGTCTTCCTGATTCGCGTTGAGCGAGTTAAGATCGCGGCCGGTGAACAATCTGAATACGATTGAGTACTGTCGCTCAGCTTCGTCCACGTTTCCGTTTCGCTTCAGCGCATCACCGTACCGAAACCGAAAAAAATCGGCATTAAAGTCCGGCGCAATCCGGTCAACGGTCTCAAAGTGCGAAATTGCCTGGGGAATGCTTCCCTGCAAATAGGCGAAAAGCCCCAGGTTGTAAAACGCGTCGGCGGATTCCGGATTCTGCTTCAGTGCACGTTCAACCAACGGACGCGCTTCCTCAGTCCTGCCCAATTTGATCAGCGTGTGACTAAGCGTGTTCAAGTACAGGACATGGTATGGGAATTCTTCCACGGCCAATTCAAACTCGCGAACCGCGCTTGGCAGATCGTCATTGGCGAGGTGCACGGCGCCCAGGTTGTAGTGAAAGTGAGACGCCTGAGTATCGTCGATATCAAATCGTTTCGAATAGGACAGAGGAAGAATGACGACGGCAACAGCAACATAAAGCATAACCTGGTTCGTCTTTAGTGACTTGCCATTTACGAACAGGTAAATCAGTGCGTGCGATGCAAACATAATCAGGAAGGGTAGAAGCGGAATACGAAAACGAGCCGTTACAAAGAACAGAATTACGCTCACCGCATAGGCAGCCATAAACGCATAGACGAGCAGGTATCGTTTCCAGTTGCGTCGGTTAATGAGAATGTCCATGACAAATAAGCACAGCAAGACGCCGAACACATTGAACTGCAGAAATTTCAATGGGCCGGAATAGTAGTTCCAGTAGGTGGTCAGCGGCTGGTTGCTGGGGATCTCCGTTGCGTTGAGGAAATAGTAGGTTTTCCTGAACATCAATCCAATCCAGCGGGCAGGGTCCTGTCGTATATCGGACAACGCCTTACGCAGCCAGTACGAGGAGACTTCAGATTGACTAAGGTCTCGTCCCGATTCCTCTAAGGCTTGCCGAGTGTAGCTCAACCAGACGGTATCCAGAACAAATGGATGATCGCGCAGTTCCTCCGGGGGTGGAGCTGTGTCCTGGCCTGGAAATGAAACGGCTTCGCGCCCGTTGGCCGCGAGGTTGTTCCCAATATGAAAGTTGATGCCGCCTTGCGACGGGAGCCACGCGATGGTGCCCGTCACTGCACGATTTCGAATCGCAAACAGGCTCATCCCAATAGCGACAATCAGACAAACGACACCGATTCTTCGAATCGTCGATGCCCAATCGATCCTTTCAACAGATCGAGATTGGTGCCCAATCCAAATCAGCAATAGCGGCAGAAACAACAGAATGTTGGGCCGCGTGTATAGCGCCAGGACGAAGACCACGCTCGCGCAGACAAGATTTTTCAATGCGCATGGCTGAGGACCGGTGAGAAAATAGAACAGCAGTAGAACCCAAAAAATGTAGAGGACCGGAATCAGAAACTCGCCTTCGAAATAAATGAGGATCCACGAACAGGCGCAAAGGAATGATGCCAGCAGGGCCGTGGGCTTATCGAACAGCCTGCCGGCAATCTTGTACACGAGGACGTTGGACAGGCTGCCGATGATGAACTGCGCAAGATGCAAGAGCAAAAAGTTTTTCCCGATGAGCGCCAGCATGAATGCCAGGAAGTAGGGGTAAACAGGCGCTCGGAAAAATTCGTGAGTATCGGAAAAGCGGTTGTTGACGAGTTGCTCGGCCCAATTGAAATGGGTAAACGCATCCAGCGTGAGCGAGTCGAAGGTCGGGCTGTTCCTCATGAAAAACAGATAGACGACCTTGATGAGCAGCGAGAACGCGAAAATCAGGAGCATGACGAACCATTCGCGTTCGTATAGTTCCTTCAGCGGATCAAGTTCTTGCGAAGCGGGGGAACGGTCTTTGGCCTGCTGCTTGGTGCGCTGGTTCATGAATTTGCTCAAGTTCGTCGCGCCCATCCGAGAGGGGCGACACTAACAGAAGTCTGCGGTGGTTCGAGTCAGGAAATGGCTATCCGTCGTCAAGGGTTTACTACGTTGATGGGTCGGCCATCCAGGAAAGCGCGAACGTTGTCGACAGTGGTGCCCATTAGGCGGCGGCGCGCCGAGAGCGTGCCCCATGCCATGTGGGGCGTGATGAAAATATTCTTCGCCGTCAGCAAGGGATTATCCTTTTCGATTGGTTCCTTGGAGACAACGTCCACAGCCGCGCCCGCCAGTTGTCCCTCGTTTAAGGCGTCGGCAAGGTCCTGCTCGCTGACCAATGGCCCCCTCGCGGTATTGATAAGGATCGCTGTTGGCTTCATTAGTCCCAACAGATCACGATTCACGAAGCCGGTATTCTCCGGTGTGAGAGGGCAGTGCAGGCTGACCACGTCCGCCTGCGAAAATACCTCCTCGGTGGTTTTCCAGGCGAAAGGTGAAAACGCGGGCGCCTCACCCTGGAAAACGTCCGAGGCGATCACGTTCATTCCGAATGCGTTTGCCAGTTTACCCGTGCAACGGCCGATGCGTCCGAAACCAATGAGTCCCATCGTGAGGCCTGCGAGTTCTGTTAATGGAAAGTCCCAAAAACACCATTCCACGTTTGTCGTCCACTTCCCTTCGCGCACTTGACTCGCGTGATGTCCGACGTGATGACAGTGTTCAAGCAGCAGGGCAAATACATACTGTGCAACCGTGTCGGTTCCGTAGATAGGGATGTTTGAAACCGGTATCCCGCGTTCCCGGGCCGCGTCGATATCGACGACGTTGTAGCCGGTTGCCAGGACCGAAATAAATTTCAAGTCAGGCAACTGCGCCATGGTTTCGGAAGAAAGCGGCGTCTTGTTCGTGAGCAGGACCTCCGATCCTTGCGCGCGCTCCAATATGAGTTCGGCCGGCGTGCGCTCGTACACAGCCGTTTCGCCAAGTGCTTCCACGCCGTCCCAGGGATTGTCTCCGGGATTGAGGGTGTAACCGTCAAGGACTGTGATTTTCATACTGTAAGTCAAAAATCCTTATATTCGTCTCGGGACGGCGTAAACACCTCAATATAAACGGTGTCTTCCAGAGCCGTCGTTCCGTGTTTCACATGCGGATCCAACACGTAGGAATCACCAGCCTTAACTTCGAACTCGTCCTCCGGATTCTCTGCAATGAACCGTGCATGCCCTGAAACCATGTAGCCGATCTGGCTCGCGCGGTGATTGTGCAGCGGTATTTGTGCGCCTTTCTTGAGTTCGAAATGACACAACATCGCTTCGTCATTATAGGCCAGTGTCTTGCGGACAACGTTCGGAGGATTCTCCTTTGTGATCCCTTCAGAAAGGTTTTTCTGCTTCATGATCTGCTCCCTAATTGGTGATAAGCCCTAAAGCATGAATCATCCGCGCATTCCCTGCAAGCCGGAATGGGGATTCGGCGACAGGGAAGACGACGACGAGGACAACAACATCGCTAACACAGCTTGACAGATCACCCTGCATGTCACCAGAATCGCTATTTCCATCCGGATGCTGAACAAATCATAAAGGTTTTAGGAAATGAGTGCGGTGCGTGACATTGAAACTTTGGAAGGCTTGGCGAATCTCGCCACCGGTGAGATTCCCAATGTCGTCACCGTAAAATCGAACCTGCCCTATCTGCAGTCCCAACAGTCGGAGCAACTGATATGGGGATACTTCTGTCTCGAGTTAATCCGCCAATTTGAACAGGCGTTATTGGAGAAGGATGTCCAGGTCCTCGTGCACGGGCCGATCCACAGCAGCATCGGCCAGGAAGGCGTAGCCGTGGGCACTGCCTTGGGGTTGACGAGCGGGGACAAAATCACGTCGACACATCGCGCGCATCATCATTTCCTGGCGAAGGCCGTGGCGCACTATGGCCCGCCATGCGACGACATTGGTTCCTTGGCAAACAGCGAGGTGTTGAAAAACTGTGTACGCCGAACCATGGCCGAGATCATGGGCCTCAACGCCGGTTGGGTGGGCGGTCGTGGAGGCTCGATGCACCTGTTCGATGATGAGTCGGGGAATGCCGGCACGCAGGCCATCGTCGCCGGAAATATTCCTTACACGTCCGGCCTGGCATACGCAGAAAAGTTCAGGGGGACCGGCAATGTCGCCGTAGGCTACCTTGGCGACGGATCGATATCGATCGGCCCCTTCCATGAAGGACTTTGCATTGCGAAGGTTTATGACCTGCCCGCAATTTTCATGATCGACAACAATCAGTATGGCGTGTCGACCGGAGCGCACGAGGCTACCGGACTGGAAGATCTCGCGATTCGAGCTGCCGGATACAACATTCCGGGCGTGATTGTAGACGGCATGAATCCGCTGGCCGTCAAGCGCGCCGTTGAACTGGCCAAGGCACACGCCGTGGCAGGCAACGGCCCTGTTCTGGTCGAAGCAAAAACATATCGGTATCTGCACCAATCCGGCGATATGGCAGGCAGCGCGTTCGGCTACCGCACGAAGCAGGAAGAAGCCGAATGGGCGGAACGGGATCCCTTGAAAGTTGCCCCGCAAGGACTGATACAAGGCGGCATTCTGGATCAAGCCGGTGTAGAGCGCGTGCGCGGGGTGGCGACGGCGCTTGTCGCCGACGCAGTCGATTTCTGTACGGAGGTTGCCGATGGCGAGGAGCGTCGCATTCGGCCGTCGCTGTTCCCCGATCGCAGCGATGTCAATATTCACATTCGCAGTGATGGGCAGGAATTCAACGATGTTGTCTATCGCGAACTCGCGGATTACGCAGACACGCGCGAAGCAAAGTTGCTCGCGGTCAAAGCGCAAGTCATTGCGCGCTGGATGGAACGTGATCCTGAGACGTTTGTCGTGGGCGAGGACGTGGCCAACTTGAGAGGCGGTCCGTATGGAGCTACGCGGGATGCACTCAAGGTAGCGCCCGAACGTGTACACAATGCACCAATTGCCGAGGGTGGTATCATTGGCATGGGTCACGGCGCGGCGGTCGCAGGCATGCGTGCCATCGCCGAGATCATGTTCTGTGATTTTGCCCTGATCGGAGCGGACGAACTGTTCAACCAGGTCGCGACATGCCGATACATGTACAACGGCCGCGTCGATTTACCACTCGTCGTCCGTTCCCGATGTTCAGCCAAGCGAGGGTTTGGCGCTCAGCACAGTGGAGACACGGCGGGCCTCTTCGCGCTCTATCCCGGATGGCGAATCGTCGCGCCGACAACTCCGTTCGACTACGTAGGACTGTTCAATAGCGCCATGCACAGCCTCGATCCCGTTCTGATGCTCGAGCATCATGAACTCGACCCGCTGTCCGGGCCCGTACCAACAGACGATCTCGACTACTATATTCCTCTTGGTAAAGCATCGATACCGCGCTCCGGTGATGACTTGACCATTGTTACGTATCTAAGTCTTGTGCCTCGCGTCTTGAGCCTTGCTGAAGAAATGGCGAAAGATCATGACATCAGCATCGAAGTCATCGATCTACGCTGCCTTGATTACGCCAGCATCGACTACGACCTGATTAACGCGAGCGCGGCCAAGACCGGAAAAGTGATGTTTGTTGAGCAGGCAATGGAAACGCAAAGCCTCGGCCGCCACGTAGCAGCACGGATCCACGAAGAACTTCACAGGGAGCTGGCGCAGCCCGTTGCTCGCGTCTGCAGTCTGTCCGCTCCGATTCCAGTCTCCAAGACGCTTGAAGAATCGGTTCTTGTGAGCGACGACACGATTCGTGAGAGGATATTACAGGTGATGGCCGGCCAACCGTCCGTGACGGGCTAGTTTTTTCCGTGGGACCCCGAGCCTGAACTGAGGTCAGAGATGTAGCATCCGATGGCTTTACCCGTCGGTTGAGGCGCCTGCTTGCCCGCCAGGACCGCGCGAAGTGCTTCCTTTAGGTCATGCCGTGTCGGTGCGGCGCGTGGTTTGCCGAAATCGGCATACCAGTCGTCGATGCGACCACGATACGCCAGCTCGCCGCTACCAAGAAATACGGCCGTTTCGGGCGTTACCCTGGCCCCGCAGCGCGCGACGAGCTGGTGATTCGGGTCGCGTAGCGCGGGAAATGCATAGCCGTATTCCTGCATGTGCCGGCGGATACCGTCCGCTGTCTGCTCTGGGTCGGGATAGACAAGGTAGAATGCGACGCCCTTCGGGCTGAATTCCTCGAAGATGCGTCGAACTTGCGGCGCATAGCGGTTCGAGACAGGACAGTCGACTCTCGTGAAAACAAAAACGGAGACCGGCGACGCGGCTGCATTGAGCGGATCGACGATGGCACCGTCGAGGGCTATCAATTGCAACGACGCACGCTCGCCTTCCGCGTCGTGATTGGCCGTCTTTTCCGTCTCCGACGACCGCGCGCATCCTGTCATGCTCACGGCCAAACTGACGGTGATGGCGATCCATCCATGACGAACGTTCCGTGATGACATTTCGACATTATCGCGGCCTATTGAACCGCGCTCATCGTGGGTCCCTCGCGATACGGCCGTGAATGCTTGTAGAGTTCCAGCCGCCGACGTATCGCCTGACTGAGTTCACTATCGTTTTTCTCGGATGCCAGAACAAGCGCCTTCTGGGCGGTTTCCTGCGCGCGATCGAATTGGCCGGCGGCCGCATAGGCCGCGGCGAGCGTATCCAGGATATCGGCATTCGTGTCGGCCATGATGGCTGCCGCATGTGTTGCCCGCCGTACGGCATTTGCAGGATCGCGCACTGTCGAATCCCCACATGTGGCGAGCAGCCATGCGCTGTATGCATTGGCGAGAGGGCTATGGGGCCTGATTTTGAGCGAGCGCTCATACGCATCCGCTGCCTGCTTTGGCAGCCCCATCATTTCCAACACGCGGCCCAGGTACATGTGTGCCTCGGCATAAGTTGGGTCAACGCGCACGGCCTGTTCGAGGTGTTGCCGGCCCCGGGCCAGGTCACCGTGCTCTGCCAGGTGCATTCCAAGGTTTCTCTGAGCGATCGCGAACTCGGGATCGCACTCGACCGCACGCTGGTACGCCGTCGTGGCCCGCTCAGGTTCACTACGCGCTTCGAACAATGCGCCGGCATTGTTATGGGCCTTGGCGTTGTCGGGATCAACACGCATGGCGTGCTCAACGTATTTCAACGCGTCGTCGAATTTGCGTTGCACCGTCAGCAGCCTGCACATGTCGGTCAGCGCATCGATATCGTCAGGGGTGGTCGCGAGTATCTGCAGCGTCAAGTCGACCAGGAATTCGATATTCTTCTTCCCTACGGCTGCCTGCACGGCCGCAAGGTCTCGCCGGTGTCGAGGCAGGACTTGAATCCACAGGTCGCCCATTTCGTCCGATGAGCGGGGTCCCCACACCACGCGCAGCGGCGGTTGATTCGGATTGCGAACGTTGTCGCTTGAATTGTCGTAGGTGAAACGCATGACAAGTTCCGTTCCCGCTGGAAGAAGAAGCGGTTCCGCCAGGCGGTATTCATCCTGCCAGTTAAAGTCCCAGGCCGCGATGTGGATCAGCCGCTTTATCGTCCCGTCCGGAAGGTGTGCGTCGCCCTGCATTTCGCGGCACAAGTAGTGGGCATGGGGGTACAAGCTCAGCACGTGCACGTCTGCGGGCACACGGAAGGTTTCTTTCACCACGTACTCCTCGGCACCGGCAGGGATATCAATGCGTGCCGTTCCCAACCTGATCATGACAGGTATCCGGGAAGGCGGCATTTCCGCAAAAAACAAGCCGATGGAGGACTGGATTTTTTCCCGTCCGCCGCTGGGCAGCAAGTGCATGTGCAGAACGAGGTCGTTCCCGGCTTCGAGTTTCCAGGCCATGTCCGCCGCGCCGGGTGACGGCGTTTTCCCCGGTGTCCAGGCCACAAAATGTCCCGAGGGCTTGAGGGCAGCGAATCCGGGCTCCATACCCGCGTATCCCGGCTGCGGGTCCTGCGCGTCCAAGCGGCGGGAGGCGCGCGTCGGATCGACAAGCAGTTCGGCATGATGTACGACCGCGCGGTTCCCCGGACGAAATTCAACCGCCCTTATGAATCGCGTCGACGCTACCGGCTCGGGGATCACAAAATTCCGAAAGATATCGCTGCCCTCAGCAGGAAGAAGGAACGGTTCAGGCATGGCGATGAGCACAAGATCCGGCTCTCCGAGCTGCCATCCTTCTGTCCAGACCGGCAGTGGCGGCAGCTCCTCGCGGTTTCCCTCGGCAGCCCCTTCAGCCACCCACTTCCGGATCATGCCGATTTCGTCATCTGACAGGCTGCGGTCCTGCGAATACTCCATGAGGCCCTTTTTCGGAAGCCATGGCGGCATGAAGCGACTACCGGTTACGTCAACAATCTGGCCAGCGCGTTTCTTGACGTCCGCGTATGTAAGCAGGGGGAAGGGCGCAGCCTCGCCCGGGCGGTGGCATGGTGCGCATTTCGCAAACACCACCGGAGCGATATGTTTGCTGAATGTCAGGACACCCTGAGGATGTGACGTGAGGCGAGGTGAAGCATCATCGCCCTTCTCTCGCATGTGCGACGCGAAGATGACTACGGCCGCACCTGCAATGACGAGAAGCGATACGGCCTGAATCGTATTCCGCGACATGATTGCTCCCAACTGCAATGGGCAGGTGGTCCGCCATCGCTGAAGGCGTCCACACGGATAAGCAGCAGGTGATAAGTTAACTTTAGTGCTTTTCTATATACGGAAGCAAGAAATGCAGACTTGCACGAAGTGCGGCCACGGGTTAGAGATGGCACCGTTTACTAGAAGCTATCCCAAAACTATCGAGGAGCGGTCGGGCCGGAGGCCCAACCCTACCCAAACTCCTGAAATCGGTAGGGCTGACCCTCCGGGTCGGCCGCATGACGACGGTTTTGGGATAACTGCTAGATATAGGAGAGTTGATCATTCATGACACCAACCGGTTCACCAGAAACACTCCGGGTTGTGCTGGTCGCGCTTGGCGGTTATGCGCATGTATATGTCGAAGGGCTGTTGAGCGAGGACGCTGAACGCAATGGCATGGTCTTTGCGGCGGGCGTCGATCCCTTTGCCAACGCCAGCCCCGATCTGGGGCGCTTGCAGGAGCGTAAGATTCCGATTTATGACGACTTGGACACGTGTCTGTCCGAGATCGAAGCCGACCTGGTGGTTGTGTCGTCGCCCATTCATCTGCATCGCGAGCATACTTGCACGGCCCTGGACCGTGGCTGTCATGCGCTATGCGAAAAACCGGTAAGCGGGGCGATTCAGGACGCGATCGCCATGCAGCAGGCACGCGATGCCGCGGGAAAGCACGTCACAATTGCCTACAATAATTCCCTTTCGCCGATGATCCAGAAGCTCAAGCAAGACGTGGTTAGCGGCAAATTCGGCGCACCAAAGCGATTCAAGTGCATCGCGCTTGAACCCAGGGCTTGGGGGTATTACGGCCGTTGCGACTGGGCAGGAAGACTTGCCATGGGGCCCGAACAATGGGTAGCAGACGGTCCCATGCACAACGCTTCCTCGCACTCGGTGCACAATATGCTCTACTTGCTGGGCAGTGACCATCACAGCAGCGCACAACCGGTATCCGTCCAGGCAGAACTGTACCGTGCAAACGAGATTCAGAATTATGACACTGCCACATGTCGCGTTGAGATTGAAAACGGCGTGACGATCGACATCCTGATGTCTCATGCCGTCATTGTGCGACAGCCACCGATGAATCGATACGAATTTGAAGACGCCGTCATCGAGCAGCGGCTGAACGAAGACATCGTCGCCCGATTCAACGACGGCCGCGAAGAAGTTTACGAGGACGTCGAAGAGCAACAATACGAAAAGCTTTGGAAGGTGGCCTCTTGGATTCGGGCGGGCGAACCTTCACGCTGCTCGATTGAAGCGGCCATACCCGAACTGCTGGTGGCCAACGGCGCGCAGGAGTCTATGCCGGAGGTCACACCCTTTCCGCGAGACCGATTAAAGACGGAAGAGTTCGAAGGTGACCAATTCACCATTGTAGACGGACTACGCGAAGAGCTGCTTACATGCTATGAGAATTGGAATTTGCCCTCCGAGGCCGGCCTGGAATGGGCTAAGCCGGGTCGCAAGATCGACATGCGCGGTTACGACCACTTTCCTCAGAGTAAGGTTCTTCAAGATCAAGCGGCTGCAGGGTTTGGCGGAAAGTAGCGAGTAGCCCTTCGACTGGCTCAGGGCAGGCGAATTGCGAGTGCCCTTTCGAATAACTTGTCTCGCGGGAACGGCTCGTTAGCCCCTTGTTCTCTAGATACACGAGACTAGACTCGAATGGCACTTAGATAACGGCAGGTTAGGATGCCGAAAGCATCTCTCGGAGTGCGGCGGCTTGACGCCGCTTTCGAAAGCGCGGTCAAGCCCGCGCACTCCAGAGCGCTTCGCGCGATTAGATTTTTCATGCGCCCATGCTGTGCTTATCTAAGTGCCATTCCACACTAGACTCTATCTCTCCCAAAAACCCTGTTCATGGCGCGGTGAGGGCACCGCGTCTCCATGTTTTTCTCGTCTTGAGGAGGAGTTGGAGACGGCGTGCCCCCACGCCGCAAAAAGTCATAAGACGCATCCTGTATCACTGCGCAACGGATACTTCTCAATACCGTAAATGCAAAACTATTGTAACGAGCGACTGTTGCGCTCGAACTGTTTCCAGTAAGACACTTTGTGCCATTTGTGTGAGCCCATGTTTTTTGGTAAACTGGTTGCCGTGTGTATAATCGAGATACTCGTTTCGCACATCATGCTCGGGGGTTCTGGCCATGTGGGGAGGGCCTCGCCCAGCATTAATCATTGCAGTGGACGAGGATGCGTCCTTCGCCAACAAAGGCAAATGCGCTACGGCGGGACAAGCTGAAGGGGAATTCATGACTTCCAAACGGGGAAACAGACACCGTCTAGCCGTTTTACCATTAGCGATCGCGATCATCGCATTGCAGAGTCTCAATTCCGAATGCCGCGCTGGGTTTTCGGATCAGACCGCGGCTTTGATCCCACAAGGCTACGGTTCCGACGGCCTCAACGGCGTCATGTGGGGTAACATCAATAATGACGGATTCATTGATCTC
>Ga0315336_1006725_pt1 | contig 11556 bp, 8 predicted proteins | sample ASW5metaG_FD_204512 | JGI IMG/M metagenome (GOLD analysis project Ga0315336, IMG submission 204512) | Ammonia-oxidizing marine archaeal communities from Monterey Bay, California, United States - ASW #5 | ecosystem: Environmental > Aquatic > Marine > Intertidal zone | place: USA: California...
TTCAATTCACAAACGAGACTACGATAGCTGCTGACCCAGATGTCTCCTCTTCTGGTATCTACTTTCCATACAACGGGATGCTTATTGATTCCTCAGGGGACATTTTTCTGACGAACAGTTCGTACGGTGGTTTTGGCGGGTCCACAGAAATCATCCGAATAACAGGTCTCTATAGTGCTACAACATCTGTCGAAGAAGCTGTAAGGGAGCTTCCGGATGAGTTCGTGCTGCAGGCAGCTTACCCGAATCCATTCAATCCGGAGACCACAATTCAATATGATATTCCAGAATTGGCAGCAATAAGGCTTGCGGTGTACGACTTGTTAGGCCGGGAAGTGGCCGTACTTGTCGACAAGGTTGTCTCTGCGGGCAAGCACACTACAACGTTTGACGCTGGTCATCTACCAAGTGGATCTTACATTTCTCGATTATCGACTCCGGCTGGCGACTTCACAAAAATGCTACTATTACTCAAGTAGAATCCCTGAAAAAAGCCAGACGACCGTGCGGTGCAGCTTCGAGTCTTCGCCCTTTTACATGATCCAGATCCCGGCTCTGCCGAGTTCCGGTAGGATCTTATAATGCGATAATGTCTTGCCGACTATGGTTCGAGGGCTTGGGTTGAAGCATGAATCGGGTCCCAGGCGGGAAACACAGTTATAGTTGGTTGTCCACTAAGGGATTACTCTCGGACTATCTCCCTTGTTGATCTTGGTTCTATTCCTTTCATGGACTACGGTACGTATCAGCTCCTCCTCAAATGGGAGTGCTTGAGGCCCTTTCAGCAGCCAGTAAATGCACTGGCAGAAGAGGCTTCAATTCGTAGAGTTCTTCTAGGCTCTTTCTGAATTGGTTCGATTCTGCTACTGTTAGGGCAACAACGAGAAGTCCCGCAGTCACTATGTGACTGCGGGACTTCTCGTTTTATTCAGATTCAAAGCGTGGGGCCTTGGCTGAATAGGCCAAACTCAAGATCACGGAAGAGGTGTTACCTCATTCATTCTGTAGAGACTGCGCCCAATTTTGCCTCCACATGATCGTCGAATACGGCTTATTGTCGTTCGTCAGACCGACGTAGGGTTTCGCCAAAAACACGACTATTTCTCCTTCAGAATTAATGTCGAACTGAGCAGCTTGATCTGAACGTGAACCCTGCAGTTCCAGTTCGAGTGTTCGAGATCCGGTCACTCGAAACCCGGGGTTGGTCTCGATTGGTACACTGTAGATACCCTCTTGCCCAACTGCAAAATAGATTTTACTGTTGTCAGCGGACCATACGATGTTTTCAGCACCCGGCTGGTCAAACGGGAATCGGGCTCCATTCACCGTTGAACGTATGACGATTTCTAAACCATTTTCACCTTGGTCATGATAGGAGAGATAGTTGCCATCTGAGGAGAAGGATAGTCGGTGAAGTCCACTCTTTTGCTCCTTCCATTGATCTTGTTCTCTTTTCAGATCATATAAAACAAGCTCTTGATCTTCAGTGAGATATAGCAGCCAGCGTTCATCCGGTGAAAAAATCGGACCAAAGTAGACCCTTTTTTTCGCCAGATTGGGTTCAGCAGAACCATCCACGGTGCGTCTGTACAAATCGAATGTAGATGAACTGTCCGGTTGATTTACGAAGTATATGTGACGCCCATCAGGAGACCAGGTGGGTTCATAGCTTCTTGTCCGGGTGGACTTGTTACCCAAAACGTCATTTTCCAAGTCGTACACGCTAAAGGAGCCGGCACTTCCGGATGAGGAACCGTGTTCAAACAGCAATTTCGTCCCGTCTGGAGAAAATTGGGGCCGTTTCAGATAAGGATAGTCCTCTTGCAAAAATTCGAGGCTTTTAGAAACATCGCCATCTGAATTGTAGATCATCAGTTCACTTGTTCGATCGTTCTCTACAAGTGATCCTGGCACGTATAGCAGACTGCCTTCAGTACCAACGAATATCGCAGAAGAAGTGATCTCCGGTAGAAGGTCGGAAGGCAGTTCCTCAAATTTCCTTGTATGGATGTTGAAGCGTCGAACTACATATTGGCCATTGTTGCTGTTCAGTTGATAGGCGATGAACCCACCAGGGACCAGTTTGGGATTAACCCCACCTGGCTCGAAAAAGTTGGGTTCACTCGGTGAGTCCAGATCGATCCAGAACAACGTAGGATCCTCCCCAGAAATCTCCTTGCTTCCAATCCCTATACCGGATTCAACGTCAACACTGTAGATGGGGTACTTATGCTTTTCAGTTGAGCTCGAATCAGGTTGAATAACGACTTCAGTTTTACCGGTAACGAGATCGAACCTTGCTGTCTCCGTGCGTCCAGTCCCCATATATGTATGCAAAATGGAATGATCACTCTCCCACGTGAAGTCTCCACCATCTGGAATCTTCATTTCAGGAACGCCAAATGGAACAGTAGTTGTATAAATACCCACTGACCCCTGGCCACGCTGAATAAAGGCCAGCTTTGAACCATCGGGGGAAAACTTTGGAGTCTCAGCTCCACGACTGTCACGAACCAAACTGATATTTCTCGTAGCGAATTCGTACAAGAAAAGCCCTGAATTTCCCAGTGTGTCTGAACCAGTAAAACTGAGATACTCTGAAGTAGGTGAGATGGCCGGTGAGTCGACATTCGAATAGCCCTCCAGATAAATCTCCACTTGATGAAGACCATCTGTCGCAGATTCAGCCGAAGAAGACACACCTAGATTGACCAGTACGAAATAGCTAAGGATCAACGCCAATGCGAAAAGTGATGCAACGACTGGCCATGCTCTCTTGGTTGCTTCCAGGACGGTGAGGTCCTTTTCGACGGAAAGTTCAACACGTGTATGACTGCTTTGGGACGTACTTAACGCACCCGAAAGACGAGACATGCCGCTGGTCGTAAGATCTACGTTGCGAAAGTCCACAAGGAGATCCGTTCCGGTCTGGTATCGGTCAGCAGCTTTCTTCGAGAGGCACTTGGACACGATCCACTCCAAGCCCATCGGCACACCTGTTCGAACTGCCGTCAGCGGTTCCGGATCTTCGTTCATTATCGAGTAGACCACAGCCTGCTCGTAGTCTCCCCCGAACGGATGCCTCCCAGCGATCATCTCGTAGAGTGTCACGCCTAGGGCCCACAGGTCTGTACGAGCATCAACTTCTTCACCGCGAGCTTGCTCTGGGCTCATATAGGCAACGGTGCCAAGCGTTGAGCCCATACGGGTCAGCTTTGTCGACTGAGCCGTTTGCGCGAGACCAAAGTCTAATATTTTTGCTCTGCCATCACCGTCCATCATGACGTTGGCAGCTTTAATGTCGCGATGTACGATGTCCTTTGCGTGAGCGGCTCTCAGTCCTTCAGCTATTTCGGACGCAATTCGCACGGCCTCCTCCAGCTTCATCGGCCCCTGCTTGATTCTTCCCTCCAGCGTCTCCCCTTCGATGAACTCCATCGCGATGAAAGGGCGCAGATCGTCGTCTTTGGAGCCCTCAGGAACGGCCTCGTCTATCTCGTAGACGGTTGCAATGTTTGGATGCGATAAGGATGCCGCAGCGCGAGCTTCTCGGTAGAAGCGAGCGCGGTCATCATCACTCGATAGCGCAGCAGCCGGTAGCACCTTAATGGCCACCGTACGGTGCAGTTTGGTGTCTTCGCCTTTGTAGACGATTCCCATGCCGCCACGGCCCAGTTCTTCGAGGATCTTGTAGTGCGATAATGTCTTGCCGACCATGGTTCTATCGTTCTGGGTGCGCACAAGAAACGGTGTTGTATAGCCAATGACAACATTCCGATCAATCAGATCCCAGTTGATAAGATTGGTTCCATTCCTATTCGGGAGGTACTTCACCCAGCGCCCACGGCCAAATAATACCCCAACTCGCCCATTTAAAGCCCCTTAGTGATAACCACAATTCGCTGATATAATTCCGACAACGCCCTGAGACTAGCAAGCGCGGTGTTCGATATTTGATCAGGTAGGGCAACCACCTTATGGGACAGTTCGCTTTCACGAGTGGGCTGTCCCATTTTGTTGTGAGGCAATTCGCAGCCATAAACTCATGACCATCCAACTATCGGATTGTCTCAACCAGACCCTGTCGTCGTCGGAATTGAGACTACGAAGGAAGAACCCTCCCCTTGTTTGCTGACAACGCTGATTTCCCCTCTATGCAAGTCCACAATGTGCTTAGCGATGGCCAGCCCGAGGCCCCGACCATTTGTAGACCCTTGCTGGCCTTTTCCTATGCGAAAGGAACGGTCGAAGACATGTGGAAGATGCCCTTCAGCGATACCTGTGCCACTGTCAGTGACGCTTAGTGTAGCTCCTTGGTCATCCACCGTACCTTTCAATACGACAGTTCCGGCCTTGTCTGTGTGTTGCAGCGCATTCTTTATGAGATTGTCGAGGACCTGTCTCATTCTGTTTCCGTCGAACGTAGCTGAGGCGGGAATAGGGCCAAGGTCAAGGGATAGTACTACTCCAGAAGCAACCGCCTTCGACTGCCATCGTTGCACTATTTCATTTAGAAACACGTCCAGATCAATCGACTCCAGCTGAACCTGAACAGCACGCTTCTCTGTTTCAGCAATGAGCTCTAATTCTCCAATCAGTCCACTCAGCAAATCCACTTCTCTTTCAATGTTAATGGCAGCCTGTTTTGGTTCTTGCATGCCATTTGCGATACCCTTTGCCTCTAGTTTGATGATACTTAGAGGGGTATTGAGCTCATGAGAAATGTCTTCTATAAGCTTTTCTCGCACCTGCTTCTGAGCAGTTAATGAATCCGTCATTTTATTGAAAGTGATGCTCATCTTCCCCAGTTCATCGTTTGAACGAACTGCAATGTGCTCCATGGTACCGCTTTCCACTATCCTCTCTGCTGCTTTGGTCAGCTCAGCAATGGGGATGTTGATGCGTGAGGCAAGCCAGAAACTCATTCCCAGAGCAAGTATGGCTGTAATAATGCCTCCCCACAACAAGTTGTACAAGGTTGCTTTTGTGAAGCGGCTACTTTCCTCACCAAACTCATTGCTGTCTGCAAAGACTACCTCGGCTTCGATCTCTCCCGTTACCCAGCTCTGTAGAGGCAGTGATATTGAGTGTTCATTGCTTTCTTGATGTTCTCCTCTACTATCTACACGCTCCCTTGACTCTTGCTCGTGATCTTCACTCTCCTCTCTCCCGTCGGCAGGCTCAGTGGCGGAAATGGAGTATCGGAACTCGGTGGATTTAATGGTGGAGATACTGACAACTGAGCGTTCTTCCCCCATCACAAACATTCGTGCTTCCTGCCATCGTTGGAAAAGACCAGCATATGAGATGGCGTCACCCATTGCTGTCAGTTCGAACGCCATGATGGCAGAGAAGTGGTCTATGCCTTCAGATGCCTTCAGTGAATCCCAATGTGCGAGGTCTGCCGTTGGCAGGGATGGTTCACGCCCAATCCTCTTCATGTTGTTCGTTAGTAGAAACTGAGATACGTCCTCTAGATGACCTACAACATTCAAGCGGATCTCAATTAGTGCTCCTAAGTGATTGTATCTCCGTTGACTGATCTCTCCAACAAATTCTTCCAACTGGTGCTCTGCACTCCAGCTTGCGATAAAGGCACTCACCCCAATCACAGAAATGATGATTAGAACGAATGCAACAACGATGCGATTTCTTATAGAGGAGAGCATGATGTACTAGTTAGACTGAAACCTATAACCTGCTCCATAAACAGTCGTCAGATACTTAGGTCGGCTCGTATCTGTCTCAATCAAACGGCGAATCCTACGTACATGTGAGTCAATGGCTCGATCAAACCCTTCGAACTCATCGAACGCTATTTGTATCAGTTGCTCACGAGACAAGAGTCGATTGGGGTTTCTAATAAACGCTGCAAGAATCGCATACTGTTGTGCCGTCAGATCAAGTGCTGTCCCGCTGTGGTAGATTCGTTGCTGGTCTGAGTCAATCTCAAAATCACCAACTCGTACGTGTGTGCTGTTGCCGACTTGCGTTCGTCTCAGTACAGCCTTCACCCTCGCTACCAATTCTTCGGGTTCGAATGGTTTAACCATGTAATCATCTGCTCCAAGTTCAAGGCCGGCTACGCGATCCTTGTGGGCATCACGTGCCGTCAGCATGATGATGGGGACATCGGAATCTATTCGAATCTTCCTTGCTACTTCAAACCCATCCATTTCGGGTAACATGATATCAAGCACCACAAGGCTTGGGGACTCCTTTTGAGCCAGTTCCAATCCATGAACTCCATCAGATGCGATCAGCGTGCGAAACCCAGCCTTCTCCAAGTACTTCATCACCCATGTTGCGATGCGCGATTCATCTTCCACAATCAATATGGTGTCGTTCTGCTTCAACTAATGAGGTAGCGCTCGGATTAAAATCAAAAGCCCTGTGCGGCCCAGGGCGGCCGCACAGGCTCATGAAAGCCTAACACAATATATACATGGAAATAGGCAGGAGAAATTAGTCTTCGTGCTCTTCCCCTGATCCCGACTCGGCATGAGCAGAGTAGGCTGAAAAGACCTGACCGCTTGCATCCAAGGTGAATTCCTTGGACTCTTCTCCCGCCAAGTCAACAGGCTTCGTAGGACCCAATTCAACACCATTAGACAAGTGTACTTCTATCCGGACGCGTGTCAACTCAGTGCTTCTGGTGTTTGAGATACTTCCAACAAAAGCCTGTTTGGCTTCATCATACTTCATGACAAGACGAACACCATATTTTGTCTGATCGTATGTCTCGCTCTTGGCAAATTCTGTCCCGGCTTCTTCGCTGCCTTCATTGTGTCCTTCTTCACCACCTTCACGTCGCTCTCCACCTTCGTCGTGTCCTTCTTCACCGCCTTCACTGCGTTCTCCACCTTCATCGTGGCCTTCTTCACCACCTTCACGTCGTTCTCTACCTTCGTCGTGGCCACGCTCACCGCCTTCACTGCGTTCTCCGTCCTCGTCATGACCGCGCTCACGACTTTCACTTCTCTCTCCACCTTCCTCATGGTTGCCACCTTCTTCATGGCCTTCACTCTCGTCGTGGTTTCCTTCACCACCACCTTCGTGTCCTCGTCCATCTGGGCCTTCACCACTGCAGTCATACATTTCAGGGTGCACTACCCATCCGTCAAATGTGACTCCTTCAGACCTTGGATCTTCATCTACAGAGACATTAATGGTGGTTTGCTGTCCAGCTTCTAGATTGCCAAGAACGTAGGGTCCCAATTCCCCAACCGTACGTTCTCCAGCTTTCAGGTGCGGTTCTAGTTGCAAGAAGCAAACAGGCTCGTCTCCTGTGTTTTTAACCACACCGCGAATGACGTTGCCATCGGAAGCATAGACGATAGAGAATCTTAAAGTGGCGAGATCACCTTCCCAGTTTTCATCTAGGTCAAGAATGGGGCTTTTTAGTTCATTCTCTTCCGAGTTTCGGCCTTCTTCATGAGACCGTTCCTGATTTTCACTCTGCGCATTACAGGCTCCTGTTGAAACGAGGGCGAGAAACGCCACGATAGTTGTGATAGACTTTGCGTATTTCATGCTGTGATTCTTGATTGCAGTTAGTTCGGAACTACCTATTTGGCTGTGGTCATCATTTGAGACTCACTTGGCCTAGCTAGATCGGTGCTCCGACGTAATTTCTATCGAACATACCGGACAATTGTGGCAGAATTATGTCAGTCATGGTCTGGCAGAATCAATCTTGGTTGCATCACATGCGAAGCCCCAATTCAGGAAGCGACCACACACTTTATCTGGATTTACATCAGATTTGATTAGAATGATTACTTCATCAGGAAAATGAATCTATAGCTCTGCACAAGTTTTAGTAGTAATCCTTGTTGCTGTTGGTGTCACTGTCATTCCCTTCATTTTGATAAACAGTCCGCAGACGAAAATAGTGTAGCCTTGGGAAGGTGCGGCTTGGTTCTACTTGCAGAGCAGAGTCTATTTAAATCGAACTGAACTCCGGTCACAAGTCAAGTTTGATTAGCCTGTTTCTGGCATCTTGATGATGTTCCATTCCCTGAAAGGAGGTATTCACTTCGCCAGATATGAGTCATTTTTCCTTTATAGAGGGTGATTTCAGTGGATGAAGTGCAAGTTTCACCATCTGATACAGCCCCGATATGATTTTCAAGCTCTCCAGCCCAGTGTTCGATATCTAATCAGGAAGGGCAACAACGAAGCCCTTCAATTGCCAGCTGGCGGTTGGAGGGCTTTGTCATTCAATCTCCGCCGGGATAAAGAAGAGTATTACTGCTCTCAAACACGCTATCTCAAATCGTCTGCCAACAGCGTTTTGACATCCGATATCACATCCAGGTTTAGAGGCTCCGCTCGGAAAAGAGAAGCACATTCTGCAAAGCGTGATGCCAATCCAACCATGACCAGACGATCACCCGCTTGTATTTTAAAATCACCAGCCGGATTCGCGATCGTTGTTCCGGCACGACGTACCACCAGCACAGAAAGTTGATGATTGCGCCGCAGCGCCAACTCTTCGAGCGTCCTGTTCGCTGCTGGCGCACTTTCCCTTACAGCGACCGCTCGAGTGTGCATTCCTTCCTCGTCGAGGCCTTGCAAAACCATTAAGTGCGCTTCTTGAATGCTTCCCCTCATGATCCCATAGTCTTCGGAGCGCAGGATCTGAACTTGACGCTCGACCTCCTCTGGCGCAATCATATACGCGCCGAGAACGTGACTGAATATGCGAACGGTAGTCTCCATCTCCTCCGGCACAACAATATCGGCCCCAACATCTTGCAGATATTTCATACTTGATAGAGCGCGCGTTCTGGCTACAATTTGGAGGGTCGGATTTAAGTATCGCGCCAAATAAATAACTCGCGGCGCGCTAGCCTCGTCACTTATTACTACTACACACATTTTCGCCGTTTTGATGCCCGCAGTTTCAAGTATGCGAGGCCGTGATGCATCTCCAAAAACAGCGTTCACACCTTGATCCTTCATCTCATCGACAAGAACGGAATTCATCTCGATCACAACAAAAGGAATCCCTCTGTCCTGCAGCACCTCTACCAATCGTTTTCCTGAAGGCCCACTTCCCACAATGACCACGTGATCCTCCATGGGTCCGACTTTGTTTGTCATTTCGGGCTCTTTGAAGAGCTTCAAACGGCGCAATGGCAATCTGGCGAGAAGTACTCCAAAGCTCCGTGACCCCTGAATCTGAAAGGGAGTCAACAACATGAGCAATACCGTAGCTGCAATAAACACTTGCACGCCAGTTTCGCCGAATCCCGCGGGCGATAATCCAGCGGCTCGTCCAGCCCGTTCCAGAACGAATGAAAACTCTCCGATCTGAGCAAGACCCAATCCTGCCGCTGCCGCAATATGGATGGGATATCCCAGAACTATAACACTACCAGTAGTCGTCAAAACCTTTATCAGAACGACTGTACCGGCCGTCGCAAGTACTAGAAGCGGATTGTCGATCAAGAATCCGACATCTAACAACATGCCAACCGAGGCAAAAAACACCGCATTAAATATTGTGCGCAACGGCAGAATCTCACTCAGAGCATGTTCGCTGTACCGACTTTCACTCACTACCAGCCCGGCCAGAAACGCACCCAGAGCCAGGCTGACCCCGGCATAACTGGACGCTGCCGCTGTGCCGAAACAGATCGCGACTACGGTTAGCAGGAAGAGTTCTTGACGTTTGGTACGCGTCACATGACCAAGAATCCACGGAATGACTCGCCTTGCGAGCACGAGAACACCTACAATCAGAAGAACGGCCTTACCGAGGACCCACATCAGTTCTCCAAATGTTGCTGCCTCTCCGGTCAACATCGGGATCATAAGCACCATCAGAACGATGGCGAGATCCTGGAAAATTAGTATGGAAAGTGAAAGTTGCCCAGTTGGAGAATCTGATTCGCCACGTTCAGATTGCAGCCCCAGAACGATGGCGGTTGAACTCAAGGCAACCAGGCACCCGGTGTAGACACCGATCTTCCATTCCACGCCAAATAAAAGCAGAAGTCCAACTACGATTGATACGGACAGAATGACCTGCAATCCCCCACCTATAAAAATGGCTCGAGCCAGGCGGGAAAGCTTGCTCAGACTGAACTCCAATCCGATGGTGAAGAGCAACAGAATTACCCCAATCTCCGCCAGCATGTCGACCAACTCCTGATCGTAGACGAGACCAAGACTATTTGGTCCAATAATGACGCCTGCAATCAAAAAACCGGCGATCGGAACGAGTCGAAGACGGTAGCAGACGTACGCGATCAACACGCTAACTGTGAATAGCGCAACTATTTCATTCAAAAATGGAAGTGCTACTGCGATCATATGAGGGACATTCTGCCAGAGTGAAACATGGCCGGACCAAGGAGGGAATATAATTGAATCGCAATCTAGCTGAAATCGCGGCCTGGAAATGGACTTTTGCTATTTGCGCTGGTTCTGCAAATAGATACTCTGCTGAATGACACCGCGGATGTTATGCACGTGAGGCATCTGAAGCTAGACAGAGTACTTCTTTCCTCTTTGCCATAGAACACTGATCACCATTGCAAAGGCCATCATGGCGTGACCTACGGCTTCAATAAAGGGGATCTTGCCATTAAGCAATATGATGGTTAACCAGCCGCCAATGACCAGAACACCAAACCAGCGATTGGGTGTGGCATAGATAAGACTGATCAAGGCGGCGATGATCCAACCGAGTATGAGGCCGATATTGGCAATAGCATTGAAAGAAATTTGAATGTGGCTTGAGCCTACAATGAGCCCCCGGGCAACTCTTGCAGTTTCAGCATCACCATCGCCTGTCACCATCGCACCGTATGCGAAGTCGAGAGCAAGCTGACCACCGACCAGGAAAACACCGACATAAGCCAAAATTAAACCCATGACTCCCATCCAGAAGTTCACGGGGATCAGTTGCCGGTAGAGCCCAAGGAACGCCAGCGGGAAGAGCAGCATGGAAATCAGCATGGCAATATGGGAGTTGTTCCACGCGTTTGATTCACTCGCGATTGAGCGCAAAAATGTATTGCTCCCGTCGAGGCCTTGTAAATGTGCCTGCTGGGGAGCGAGCAAGATCATGGCTACAACCATTAACAAAGGCGCAGCCACCATAGAGAAGTTGAGTGTACGTTGGCTGAGCTGAGTAAAACGGTCCATATAATCCTCAAAATAGATTGATCAATTGCAGCTAAATCTAGCATCTGCGGTACTGAATAGAGTAGATGCAGGCAGCACTTTGATGGCTACCGTGCGGTGTAGCTTGGGTTGACGCAAGAAACGGGGCCCAAGCGGTACTGACAATAATTCGCGGACCTCCCTAAGAATGTTACTCAGGGACTATGTCACTCGTTGATCTTGGTCCTATTCCTATCGTGGATTCCCGTACCGATCGGCAGCTCGTCACATGGGAACGATCTGAGGCGCTTTTGGGAATTGGTGCCCGGTTCGCGAGAGATTGTGTGCAACGTGTTAGACATTTCGAATACTGCCAGTTCTTAGCTTGACCGCAGCGATACAACAAAGGACTGAACAATACTATGAAAACTGAGTGGT
>Ga0315336_1006726_pt1 | contig 11553 bp, 5 predicted proteins | sample ASW5metaG_FD_204512 | JGI IMG/M metagenome (GOLD analysis project Ga0315336, IMG submission 204512) | Ammonia-oxidizing marine archaeal communities from Monterey Bay, California, United States - ASW #5 | ecosystem: Environmental > Aquatic > Marine > Intertidal zone | place: USA: California...
GTTGGCATATGTAATCTGCCTCCCAATCCGAATCCCGACGACTACGACGAAGAGGGAGAAATGGATGACTTCAGTAGCTACCACACGACCGGCACACAGTTCCTGTTTGCCGACGGTTCGGTGCACTGGATTAACGAGAAAATTGCATTAACCATCTACCGCGCCCTGGCCACACGCGCCGGAGGAGAAGTCGTAAACATCGAGTTTTGATTTCGCACGGGAGTCGTCTCAGTAGCATCGTTGCGAGACCAGCAACTGCCCGATGTGCGAAAAGTCAGCCAGGCCCTCACGGTGCTGGACGGGTCACGCCAGCACTCCCTTGATCACTTGCCCGTGCACATCGGTGAGTCGGCGTTTGATGCCGTTGTGGTAGAAAGTGAGTTCCTCGTGCGTGAGCCCGAGAAGATGCAGGATGGTGGCGTGGAAATCATGGGGGGTGACGACATTTTCACGAGCCTTGAAGCCAAACTCGTCTGTCGCGCCGTAACTCAACCCACTTCTGACACCAGCTCCAGCGAGCCAGCAGGTAAAGCCATACGGGTTGTGATCCCGACCGTAAGTGCCCATTTGGAACATCGGCATGCGGCCAAACTCGGTTGCAAAAATAACCAAAGTGTTCTCCAGCAGGCCACGTTGCTTCAAGTCCTTCAACAGCCCGGCAACGGGTTGATCGAGAATTTCACCGTGCACATCATATTGTTCCTTGATTTGGGAATGGGCATCCCAATTCAGGCGGCCAGCTGTGGCGTAGGCCCCATTAAAGAGCTGTACGAACCGTACACCACGCTCGATCAGGCGTCGGGCTAAAATACAGTTCTCGGCAAACGCGGCCTTGTGCTCGTTGGTGCTATCGGCACCGTAGAGTTTACGGATGTGGGTTGGCTCGGCCTTCAGGTTAGTGGCCTCGGGAACACTAAGTTGCATGCGGGCAGCCAGTTCGTAGCTGGCGACCCTGGCAGCCAGTTCCGGGTCGCCGGGAAACTGGGCCTGGTTTTCGACCTCCAGCGTGCGGAGGGCTTGCCGCATCGCCCTGTCCTTGGTGAGTCCGATCTGGTCGGGGGTTTGGAGAAAACGAATGGGCTTGGTGCTGCTGAAGGGTGTGCCCTGGAATGCGGCTGGCAGGAAGCCGTTCGCCCAGTTGTTGGGGCCCGACTGCGGCATGCCGCGGGGATCTTCGATCGCCACGAACGCGGGCAGGTTTGCGCTTTCGCTGCCGAGGGCGTAGTTGATCCAGGCACCCATGCTGGGGAAACCGTCGAACGCGAAACCGGTGTTCATCAGATTCTCCGCCGGTCCATGAGTGTTCGACTTGTTGGTGAGCGAGTGCAGGAAACAAAGGTGGTCAGACATCGCGCCGATGTGTGGCACGAGGTCAGAAACCATCTTTCCACACTCCCCCCGCGGCCGGAATTTCCAGAGCGGCTGGGTGATATTTCCGTTGGGGCCTTGGAAGGAGATGAGCTTTTCATTCCCGGGAAGCGGTTTGCCGTCGAAGCGAAACAATTCTGGTTTGTAGTCAAACGTGTCGATGTGACTAAGCGCGCCAGAGCAAAAAATTTCGATCACGCGCGTCGCACGTGGCGAGAAATGCGGTTGCCGAGGAGCGTACGGTCGGGTCGGGTCAATGTTGGGCGTTGCAGCCCGCGACTCCTCTGCCAGCACTGTGGCCAAAGCGATGCCGGGTAAACCGTGCAATGCGCCAGCCAGGAAGCGGCGGCGGTTCGGCAGAGGGGTGGTGGAAAACTTCATTGCAGGTACAGGAATTTGCTGGTGTTCAGCAGCGCGCGGCAGACTTGTTCCAGACCGTGCTGTTGGGCAAGTTTGATCAAGGACTCTTGTTCGCGAACCTGGGGTGGACGGGAGCAGGCAAGCAGAAAAGCGCGGTCGACTTGGGCCGTCACATCGCCGCCGACTTCATGCTCTACGCGTTCGGCAAAGAACCCCGCCTGGCGGTTGACAAAGGGACTGTTCATCAAGCTCAACGACTGCACGGGCGTAATGGAGCGAGTTCGATCTGGGGTCATCTGGCCGGCGTCAGGACAGTCGAACGCACCAAAAATATCTACCGCCTGCATACGAATCTTGTGGGCATAGATCATTCGCCGCCAGCCGGTTTCATCAAAGATTTCATGGGGAATGTAATCAGCAACTCCACCCCGCTGGTCAAAGAAATCGAACCCGGGACCACCCATTTTCAAATTTAACTTACCACTGACACTGAGTATACAGTCTCGAATAGCTTCGGCCTCCAAACGCTGTGGCGGAAACCGCCAGAGGAGTTGCGTGTCGGCATCCACGCGTAGAGCCTCGAGGCACGGCTGGCTCGATTGACAATAGGTGCGCGAATTGACAATGAGCCGGTGCAGTTTTTTTAACGACCATCCCTCCTCGATGAACTGCAATGCCAGCCAGTCGAGTAGTTCAGGGTGAGACGGGGTCGCACCCATTTTTCCGAAATCCGATGGGCTCTTGACCAGCCCCGTGCCAAAGTGGTGCTGCCAGACACGGTTAACGATGACGCGCGTCGTCAAAGGATGAGTTGGATTGGCCAAGTGCCTGGCCAGGGCGAGACGGCGGTCCGATTCGGAGGCATCAGGCGCAGGATTAACCTTGCCCAGCACGGCAGGAAGAGCCGGCACCAGTTCTTCTAACCGCTGCATGGGATCCCCGCGCCGCAGCAGCCAGGTAGGATCGGGATTGGCTGTAAAGTTGGCTGCAAAAACCTGCGGACCGGCAGACAGACGGGCCAACTCGGTTTGCTGGGTACGCACCGAGGCGATCAGATCCATGAGCGTCGCCACTTGCTCAGGAGTCACACCCTTTAGCCGAACATCCTTGGCGGGCCGAAGGTCATCGGTACGAGGCAGACGATCCCCGCTATCTGCGAGCCGTTGCCAACCGACTTGTCCACTCCCAACTGGTGAGAGATATTCCACCACGTAATCAGCAAGTATGCCGGTGTTGCGATGACAGACAACCCGTTCAATCGTGGCAGTCTCGGCAAAATCAACCTGAATCCATGCCGGACCTGGCTTCCCGGCAATCCACGGGTACGCCTGGCGTTTGTCGATCTGCCCGTCGATCAGGTTGTCAAAATGCCTTGACTGGTTTTCGAGGGCAAAACTGGAGGCCAAAGGCCTTGCACCGGCCGAGGCCAGGGCCACATTCTTTTGCTCGGTGGACCAAACCTCGAATTCGTAGAGCGAAGCCGCTCTGCCATTCCCGGTAGCGTTAATCGTCAACCGGATGGCCTGCGCCTTGACAGGCGCAAAGTCTTCAACGTGCACATCGGCAAGTGGCTTGCGAAGACCGTGTTTCTTACGGAGTATTTCCAGCTGGTTGGATAGCTCGGTAAGCCGCTCTTGAACGGCCGGCATTTCGGCAATCCACTGGTCGTTCTGTTGGCCACGCAATCGCCGGGGGCCATAACGCATTCCCGCAAAAAAGGCCTGCATGGCGTAGTAATCATGCTGGAGGATGGGGTCGAACTTGTGGTCATGACATCGCGCACATCCAACCGTAAGCCCGAGGAAGCCTTGACCGACGGTGCGGATCACCTCGTCCAGTTCATCCTGTCGGGCCGAGCGCATGGCTTGCTCATCACGCCCGATTTGTCCGCGTAGATTAGCCGGACCAGCGACGAGAAAACCAAGCGCGGCATCCGCACCTACCGTGTCACCCGCGATTTGCTCGAGTATAAAACGATCATAGGGCATGTCGTTATTCAGGGCGGCAATGACCCAATCGCGATAGTTCCAGGCATCGGGCCGCTCGCGGTTGGTTTCAAATCCCGTCGTCTCTGCCCAACGAATAACGTCCAGCCAATGCTGTGCCCAACGCTCCCCATACCGGGGCGTGGCCAGGAGCTTGTCGACTGCCTCCGCGTAAACGACGTCGGTATCTCGTGGATCGTTGAGAAAAGCCTCGAGTGCCGAAGGGCTTGGCGGCAAGCCCGTGAGATCCAAAGAAATGCGTCGGAACAAAGTAGCTCGGTCTGCCTCGGGCGAAGATTGTAGATTCTGCTCACGAATTTTTTTCTCAATGAAAAAATCAATGGGATTGCCTGTGACCGGGACGGTCGTGGGTTTCATCGGCAATAGCGACCAGTGTGTCTCCGTCGCTACCACCGAGGGTGCGACGAGGCAAAGGAGGGTGACGAACGTCAGGGAAACCTGGTGGACCATACTTCAGAGGAGGTGCTTGGCAGGAAAAATGTTTGCGCCTTATTCACAGTTTGCGGGCTCACCGCTCGACGTTACCGTTGGAGGTTCGGCGAACACGTCGCGGGCTGTGAGATCGATTCGTGACAAATTGAGAGATCGCCGGTTCGGCCTATCTGTGGGTGATTCTAAGCCACCATCCTACAGTTTACCATGAATTGCCTCATTTTGAGGTGGCCTCTTCTGGCCGTTTTGGGTGTGACTCGGCAAATCCAGACGTGTTCTCCGCTGGGGTGGAAAAAGAACTGCGTGACCAACACCACTTCGGCTCACCCAACGGACCATTTGCGTCGTCCAACCCGGTCGACCATCCCGTCGCAGCTGATTGGCCGTCGCAGCCAAGTGGGAGGTGGAGATTTGCAGAACGACCTCATCCGGCACGACACACGTGGCAAGGCAAAAGCCGGGCCACGGCTGCCGGTACAGCTGTGGACTAGCCTGTGCGTTGGAAGACAGGAAGAAGGCCGGAAAATAATGGTGAAGTTGGGGGATTTAATGATATAGTCAGTGGAGCGGGCAGCTATTCAATCCGGCCAGGTTAACTCCCAATTTATTGTTTTGGTCCAATCTGCCGCGTTGAAGGGGGCGAGAAAGGTGAAACGGTTCCCATGATTGCCATCATTGGTGGCAGGCGTGGTTTTGCCGTTGTCTTTGATTGGTGCGGGTGACGGTTCTCACCATCGGTGCTGTGGATCCTGAACGATGCCACTGACCTCTGAAACCGGGCCCTGGAGGACTCTCCGGAATGGAACAACTCTCATCAACCCGGGCGGATCTTCCACAGGTGATTTCAGCGTCGCGTAGATTCGCAGCCTTGTTCTTGTCGGTAGTCGCAGGTTTGGCGTTTGCACCCACAGCTCACGCGGAGGTGGTGTTGACGGCAAGTGTCGCAGATAACCAGGGATCCTTTGCCCATCCGTTCACCTTCGTCAACGACTTCTGGCCAAGGAGTGTACCTGCAGATTACAAGCAGAAACACCCGTTTCTCGAGTACCACAGTATCTTTAATGCATTCGGCAGTAATCCATCTAAGCGCTCGCTGCACGAATTGTACGATGAGACAACACCTTATCCCCATTACCAGTTTCAGCGGCTCACCGGCCACATCGACACGGTGCTTGCAGCCGGCCTGAAACCGTACCTCACCCTGGGGAATTGTCCGATTGATTTAGCATCGAATCAGACTATCGGTTTCTACAACACGATGATCTACGGCCCGGCGCCAGGCAAGTGGGACACCTACCGCGACTTTGTCACCGCGTTCTTCGATGACCTGAACACCAAGTATGGCCACGACGAAGTGGCGTCGTGGCGGTACCGTTTCATGACAGAGCAGGATAATAACCAGTGGTGGGTCGCGGGCGCCGACGAGTGGTTCAAGTTCTATGACTACACCGTGTCAGGCGCACGCCAAGCTAATGCGGATGTGCGTATTTCTCCAGGCAACCTGATGCGCCACGCGCCGGGAACCTATGGCACCTGGCTTGTCCCATTCGCCAACCGCATCCAAAATGACATCTTCTCGATTGGCAACGAGCACACCGAAAAACCCGATCGCGTAACGTTCTCGTTGTACTCACCCTGGCGCGTCAACCAATCGTCGGGCCCCAACGTCCTGAGTGTCGATACGTCGGCTATCCGCGCCGCGTTGGCCCCGTATCCGATGTTCGACAACATCCCGCTGGGCATTGACGAGGGTTATGTTGGCGTCGACGAAAACAACAAGACGCTGTGGGCACGCGTCGATGGAACCGAGTGGGGTGCGACGCACTTCGCGTACCTGGCACAACAGATGATCGACGAGAACTGGGATGTGGGCTCGCTGTGGGAGCCAGGCGATCCCGACCTCCCACAACCGATGCGCAACGTGCTCGAAATACTCGACACCATGGACGGTATGACAAAAATCACCATCCCGGTAACTTCCGGAACGCCGCCGTCAAATAACGAAGTGGCGGCGTTAGCCGCAACCGACGGGTCGTCGACCAAAGTGATGCTCGCCAATTACCATTACTGGCGCACCTCGTCGACGCCAACGGACTATCGCATCCGGCTCACCGATCTCGCGCCGGGCGACTACAAAGTCACAGAGACCCGCATCGACAAAGACCACGGCAACTACCGCACGCAGTGGCTCATTGATTCCGCAGGCTTTCCGCGCCCGGGGAACTTTTCGCAGTATGACATGAAACCCCTGGTGGGATTAACCGATCCCGACGCCTTTGCGCTGTGGAACGCCAACTACGCCACCTACCAGGCCATGGCTAACGACATGGACATGGGCACGGCTACCTACGCGGTCGATAGCTCGGGCATTTTGGATATTGTCGTGCAACTGCCCGCGCATGCGGTCTCGTTCTTCGACATCGCATCTGCCTTGCTGGGCGACTTCAACGGCAACGGCGTTGTCGATGCAGCCGATTACACCCTGTGGCGAGACAACCTGGGTGGTGATTCGTCTGTGCTGAGCGGCAACGGATCCGGTTCGGCAACGGTCGTGCAAGCCGACTACGATCTATGGAAACAAAACTTTGGCAGCTACAGAACCGTTAGCGGTACGGCCATTCCCGAGCCTTCCTCGTTGCTGATGATGGGGCTTGTGCTTGCCATTGCTTCAGGATTGCGGCGGAGTGACACGCATATTGGTTTACCCGTGAGACGAGGTGCCTTGTTACCGCGTTGGCAGAAGCCAACATCACCAGCAACGCGGTAGCTGGATCCGGCACAACCTCATTTGACAACGAGTTGGTACCTGAAGTGTTGAAGTGGGCCAGAGAAATGAAATGTTGGCCTGGGTGAGGACGACGGTCCTCATCCGTGGTGAGGTAGACCGGTAGGTGCACAGATCTCTGGGGCATAGATCAGTGATCACGCAAGGACAACTGAGATGTGCACGGAGAGAAAACAAACCCGAGTCACCGATTCGCTGCGCGACCGCTTTGTTGCCGTTTGTCGACACAGCTATCGTACCACTCGTGCGGTGCGGTTTTGGCGAGCGGGAGGAGTCTCCTTGGTGGTTGCCGGGATGATGGGAATGGCTGGCGAACTGGCTGCTCCACGGGCACCAGCGTTGGCAGCACTACTCTCGGGCTCCATCAACCTGGCCGACGTGGGGGGCACGGTGGCCGGGGCCACCTTCAACGGGATAGCCGACTATGACCACGCCGGCATCTCCCTCTCCACGGCCGGCGATGTCGATGGCGACGGGCGGGCCGACCTGTTGATCGGAGCAGACTTTGCAGATGCCGGTGGCACCGACCGGGGCCAGAGCTACCTGGTCTACGGCCAGCCGAGCAGCAACCTGCTCTCCGGCCAGCTGGGCCTGGCCAACGTGGGGGATACGCTGGAGGGGGCCACCTTCAACGGGATTGCCGACTCTGACCACTCCGGCATCTCCGTTTCCACCGCGGGCGATGTCAACGGAGACGGGCTGGCCGACCTGTTGATCGGGGCAGACTTTGCGAATGTGGATGGCACCAGGCGAGGCCAGAGCTACCTGGTCTACGGCCGGCTAAGCGTCACACCACTCTCCGGCCCACTCGACCTGGCCAACGTGGGGGGCACGCTGGCCGGGGCCACCTTCAACGGGATTGCCGACTTCGACAACTCCGGCTTCTCCGTCTCCACGGCGGGTGATGTCAACGGCGACGGGCAGGCGGACCTGTTGATTGGGGCCTACAAGGCGAATGCACGTGGCACCGAACGGGGCCAGAGCTACCTGGTTTATGGCCGGCTCGGCATCAACCCGCTCTCGGGTTCCATCAGCCTGGGGGACGTGGGGGGTGCGGTGGAGGGAGCTACCTTCAACGGGATTGCCGACTATGACCACGCCGGCTTCTCCGTCTCCACCGCGGGCGATGTCAACGGCGACGGACTGGCCGATCTGTTGATCGGGGCAAAGTCTGCGAATGTGGCTGGCAGCGAACGGGGCCAGACCTACCTGGTTTACGGCCGGCTCGGCAGCAACTCGCTCTCGGGTTCCATCAACTTGGGCGACGTGGGGGGTGCGGTGGCGGGGGCTACCTTCAACGGGACTGCCGACTATGACCACGCCGGTGTCTCCGTCTCCACCGCGGGCGATGTCAACGGCGACGGGCGGGCCGACCTGTTGATCGGGGCAGACTCTGCGAATGCAGCTGGCACCAACCGGGGAGAAACCTACCTGGTCTACGGCCAGCCGACCGGCAACCTGCTCTCTGGCTCGCTCGATCTGGCCGACGTGGGGGGCAAGCTGGCCGGGGCCACCTTCAACGGGATTGCCGACTATGACAACGCGGGTATCTCGGTCTCGGGCGTGGGCGATGTCAACGGCGACGGGCTGGCCGACCTGTTGATCGGGGCAGACTTTGCGAATGTGGCGAACACGAGTGGGGGCCAGAGCTACCTGGTCTACGGCCGGCCGATCGGTAGCCTGCTCTCTGGCTCACTGGACCTGGCCGACGTAGGGGGCATGCTGGCCGGGGCCACCTTCAACGGGATCTCGAATCGTGACAACTCTGGCGTCGCCGTCTCCGGCGCAGGTGATGTCAACGGGGACGGGTTGGCCGACCTGTTGATCGGGGCAACCACTGCGAATGGGGGCGGGATTGACCGGGGCCAGGGCTACCTGGTCTACGGTCAGTATGGGAGCGTGGTGGTTGGCAACGGCGATTACAACGACAACGGCACGGTCGATGCAGCCGATTACACCGTGTGGCAAGACAACCTGGGTGGTGATTCAGCTGTGCTGGGCGGCAACGGTTCCGGCTCGTCGACTGTTGTGCAAGCCGACTACGATTTGTGGAAACAGAACTTCGGCAACTCCGTCACCGTTAGCGGCCAGGCCCTTCCCGAGCCGTCCTCCCTCCTGCTGGGGTTGGTACTTGCCGTCGCCGCAGGACTGCGGCCCAGGAGCAGGGCTCTTGAGTGAATGGGGTTGCCTGTCGTGCCACGGGCAACTGGGCGAATCGGCCAACCGGTACCATTCACGACGGACCCGACTGCCCCAAATTTGCCAGGGCCTCTCCCGTAAGACGATAGGTGGTCCATCCGTCGAGGGGCTCTCCTCCCAACCCGTTGTAAAAGTCGATCGAGGGTTGATTCCAATTGAGGACCGCCCATTCAAGGCGTCCACAATCCCGCTCGACCGCCAACCTGGCCACCTCTGCCAGCAGCGCCCGTCCGTGACCGGCGCCTCGGTACTCTGGCTTGACATACAAGTCTTCGAGGTAAATGCCGGGACGCCCTAGAAAAGTCGAGTAGTTACTGAAAAAAAGCGCAAATCCAACAACTTTGCCGCTCTCTTCAGCCAGGATGGCCTCGATACAAGGTTGTGAACCAAAGAGATGCTCATGGAACCGCTGTTGGTCAAGAACGACCTGGTGAGTGAGCTGTTCATATTCGGCCAATTCGCGGATCAGTCCGCAAATCGTTGGAGTGTCGTCAGGCTGGGCGGAGCGGATCATGCGACTTGCATCCGAAAACGTTCACGGGCCTGGCGGCGGGCGGTACCGGCGCGACCCTGGCTCTTCAATTCCCCACCAAGACAACAACCCGTTTCTGGCGTTCCAGGCGACAACATCGTCGATCACGCTTGCAAAAACGTCGGTCAACTGAAAATCCCCGCCGGGCACAGCGGTATGGCAAGCGCGTGTGATCGATTCCTAAAATGATACAACATCGTCGCACGAAAGTCATACCTGCTCACCTTGTTGCCTTGGGCAAAATAGCCCAACTCGTCCGTTGAACCGTAAGCCATCCCGCCCGGTTCGACAGGATGGGTACTAGAAAATCCCAAACTCCGGGAAATCCAACCCACGGCAGAAACAAAAATGGTCTCTGAAATGCTGAACTTGATTCTTAACCCATTTCGAATTTCCTCATATGTCTCGTCCGGATGGTTTCGTGTGCACTGATCGCAGGCGGTGTCGTTGTCACTCTCGCTGGTGTATTGTGGAAGCGGCTATCGCCCGCTCCGGTGGTAAACGAGAACGGTGAGACCGAAGGAGGATAGGAAACGTATATGAGTGAACTTGCATACTTGCCTGCGTTCGAACTGGCCCGGCGCATCTTGGCCAAGAACGTCGGCTGCCTTGAACTTCTGGACATGTTCCTCGAAAGGGTGGAGCGTTATAATCCCGCACTCAACGCCATTATTGAGTTGGACACCGACCGGGCGCGCAGGCGAGCGCAGCAAGCTGACGAGGCGTTGGCGAAGGGTGAGGTCTGGGGGGCGTTTCACGGCGTACCGATGACCATCAAGGAAGCCTTTGGCGTGGCCGGGTTGCACTTGACCTGGGGCGATCCCGCCCTGGCCTCTCATATCCCCAATTCCAATGCAGTTGTCGTTGATCGCCTGCTCGACGCGGGCGTCACCCTGTTTGGTACGACCAACGTGCCGCTTTGGCTGATGGACTGGCAGACTTTCAACTCGATCTACGGCACGACCAACAATCCATGGGACCTCTCGCGAGCTCCGGGCGGCTCGTCAGGCGGTTCGGCTGTGGCACTGGCGACGGGGCTCTCCGCTCTCGACGCCGGCAGTGACATTGGCTCGTCGATCCGCAATCCGGCTCATTATTGCGGCGTCTACGGCCACAAACCGACGTTCGGCATTCTTCCTACCACGGGTCACGATCTGCCTGGCCATCCCAAGCCGTTGGATATTCTCGTTGTAGGCCCCCTGGCCCGCAGCGCAGAGGATCTAGCCATCTCTCTGGACATCATGGCTGGGGCCGACGGAGTCGACGCCAAGGCATGGAAGCTTGAGTTACCCGGGCCCAGACATTCAAAAATGTCCAACTACCGCGTCGCCGTAATGCTCGATTCGCCGGTCTGCGCCGTCGACACCGACGTGACCGATCGCATTCAGGCGGTCGCCGAGTCCTGCGCCAAGGCCGGAGCCAGGGTTTCGGACTCCGCCCGACCGGCAGTTGACATGGCGGCTGCGCACGCCAACTACATTCAGCTTCTGCGCGGAGCAACTACGGGTATCCTGCCCCAGTCTTCCATCGACAAGGCCGCCGAGGACGTGGCTACGATTCCGGACAACGATGAGAGCTTTCGGGCCCGGGCTCTGCGCGGCATGCTGCAGTCTCATCGCGCCTGGTCTATCGCCGATCAAAAGCGTAGACGGGATTGCACGATCTGGGAGGACTTCTTTAAGGATTGGGACGTTTTTCTCTGCCCCGTTGCCGCGACCGCCGCCGTGCCGCACCAGCAGGACGTAGAGAGATTCTTCCGAACCATTACCGTAAATGGCAAGCAGGAGAACTACAACGATCAGCTGTTCTGGGCGGGGATCAGCTGCAACGTATACCTCCCGGGCACCTCAGCGCCTGCAGGCCTGACACCT
>Ga0315336_1006727_pt1 | contig 11553 bp, 11 predicted proteins | sample ASW5metaG_FD_204512 | JGI IMG/M metagenome (GOLD analysis project Ga0315336, IMG submission 204512) | Ammonia-oxidizing marine archaeal communities from Monterey Bay, California, United States - ASW #5 | ecosystem: Environmental > Aquatic > Marine > Intertidal zone | place: USA: California...
CAACATGATTTGTAGGCAATCGACATGGCTGAACAGTTCAGGCCTTCCCGGCATTGCGGGAAGGCCTTTTTTTTGCCGGAGGTGTTTTGATGAGTGACGCGCACCACGGCTATGAAGATGCCACTGTCGTGATGAATGCAGATACGATGTCCGATGTGGTCGAAATACTTGCGCGGGATATTGCCGCAGCGACGGACGGTATCGAGTCGTTAGTCTTGCTTGGAATTTTGACGCGTGGAAAACCACTGGCAGATCGGATCGCGGCGCGCATTGATGCGATCACCGGCCATTCGCCTCGTGTGGGCGCATTGGCCACGACGCTGTACCGTGACGACTTGCGCAGTGGTAAATCCGTTACGCGTGGTGAACAAGTTACCCATTTTGATTTCGATGTCAATGGCGCCACCGTGCTCCTGGTGGACGATGTGCTCTCGACCGGACGAACGGTACGAGCCGCGCTCGATGAGATTGTTGATTACGGCAGGCCGAAGCGGATTCAGCTTGCTTGCTTGGTCGACCGTGGCCATCGCGAGTTGCCCATTCAGGCCGACTTTTTGGGACAGAAGATTCCGACGGATCCATATGACCACGTCCGTGTGCGGTTGTCGGAATTGGATGGCGAAGACGCGGTCTTGCTTGAGCGGCGTAGCGCTGACCCGGTGGATGCGGTCTGATGGCGGTTAAGGACAGCACGGTGCAACAGGCCGCTTGGACGCGCAAAGATCTCATCGGCATTGAAGAATTGTCGCGCGAAGAAATTGAGTTGGTGCTCGATACTGCGCCGCAGTTTGTCGAGGTGCATCAGCGCCAGAGCGGCGTGAAAAAGGTACCGCTATTGCAGGGCCGTCTCGTTGTGAATTGGTTCTTCGAGGCCAGCACGCGCACACGCACATCTTTCGAACTTGCGGCGAAACGTCTGACGGCCGATACGCTTAGCATGAACGCTTCGGTATCGAGTGTGAAGAAAGGCGAGAGTCTTCATGACACGCTCGCCAACATTGAAGCGATGCACAGCGACATTGTCGTGATTCGGCATTCGTACGCGGGCGCTGCACGTATGTTGGCCGAACGGCATTCATCCGCCGTCATCAACGCGGGTGACGGCTATCATGAACATCCGACGCAAGCGTTGTTGGACGCGTTCACGATACGCAATCACATCCGCCGGCAAAAGGACGATCCCAATGCCGGACTCGATGGGGTTAAGGTTGCCATCATCGGCGATATCGCACACAGCCGTGTCGCACGGAGCAACATTTGGTGTCTCACGAAGCTGGGCGCACATGTCACCATTTGTGGGCCGCGGACGTTAATGCCGATGGATGTGGAACGGATGGGTGTGAATGTGACGACGGATTTGCATGAAGCGGTCCGCGATGCAGACGTAGTGTATGCGCTTCGGATTCAGTTGGAACGGCAACAGAAGTGTTTGTTCCCTAGTCTGCGCGAATACATCCGCCTCTACCGCGTGGATAAAGAGTCACTCGAACATGTGTTGCCTAATGTTCTCATCATGCACCCAGGGCCCATCAACCGCGACATCGAACTGGCGACAGAATTGGCGGACGGACCGCAAAGTACAGTGCTTGAACAAGTTTCCAATGGCGTGGCCATTCGTATGGCGGTCATGCATTTGCTGCTGAATAAATCGTAATGCGCTTCGGCGCTACCCTCATTGCAACATGAAGACAGGATAAAACCAATGCGCACGGTAATCGCGAACGGACATCTCATTGAACCTTCGACCGGTGTGTCGGAGACGAAAGACCTTGCCATCGAGGACGATAAGGTCGTTGAAATCGGCTCAGGGTTACAAGGTGACGAAACAATCGACGCGTCCGGCAACATCGTGTGTCCGGGCTTGGTCGATATTCACGTACATTTCCGCGAACCCGGTTTTGAATCGAAAGAGACAATCTCCAGCGGCTCGCAAGCTGCCGCGCATGGTGGATTCACTTCCGTTGTCACAATGGCGAACACCAAGCCGACCATTGACAACGCGGGGATGGTGGAATTCGTCAACCGCCGCGCGCGGGAACCGGAGTGTGTCATACGCATTTGGCCCGCTGCCTGCGCCACCAAGGGCATGGAAGGCCTAGAGATGACGGAGATGGCCGAGCTGCGGGATTTGGGCGTGGTGGCGGTTACAGACGATGGTAAGGACATTCCGTCGTCGTGGGTGATGCGGCGTGTGCTGGAGTACGCGGAGATGTGCTCGCTCAATTACCTCGCGCATTGTGAGGACCATAGCCTCATGGAAGGCGGCGCGATGAATGAGGGCTATACGTCGACACGGCTTGGCATTCCGGGTTGCCCGAAGGCGATGGAAGAAATCATGATCGAGCGAAATTGTCGGCTCGCTGAACTCGCGGGTGCGCGTATCCACATTCAACACGTTACGTCGGCCGCGGGAATGGATATCGTGCGCGTGGCGAAAGCGCGGGGCGTGCGTGTCACGTGTGAAACGGCCCCGCATTATTGGACGCTTGACGACACGGCCGTTGAACGGCGCGGTACGAACGCGAAAATGAATCCGCCGCTTCGTGAACCGCATGATGTTGAAGCCATCAAAGCCGCTATCGCAGATGGCACGGTCGATTGTATCGCCACGGATCACGCACCGCATACACCAACCGAAAAAGACGTCGAATTCGAACTCGCACCCTTCGGCATCCTCGGCCTTGAAACGTCACTCGCACTCGGCATCACACATCTCGTCGAACCGGGCATCATCTCCATCGAACGGCTCATCGAACTGATGACCGTTGCCGGCGCAAAAATCCTCGACCTGCCGGCCGGACGCCTCTATGAAGGCGGGCCCGCCGACATTACGATTATCGATCCGAAAGCGGAATGGGTTGTCGACCCGAACGAGTTTGCATCGCTATCCCGCAATACGCCGTTCACAGGCGATACGCTGCGCGGCGTGGTACAGCGGACGATCTGCAATGGGGAAACGGTCTACCAGGCTGCGGAAACGTCTGTTTCGAGTTAGACCGGTTGACGCGCTTCTACTTTCTCTTTAGAAAAAGAGAAAGTAGCAAAGAGAAATCGGATACGGGCTACGCCCGTGACCCATGCGCGAACTTCGCCAAAGCGTCATTCCGAGCGAAGCCGAGGAATCTTACCGGATATCGACAGCGTAATGAGTTTCGATGCGGAGTATTCGTTTTAGAAGTAGGTTGAGAACTGGATGAAAAAACTTTTCGGCGTCGTGCCGTGCTCGCTGCGGATTTGGCCTCGTTTGGGTTCGTCGCCCCAGGGTAGAAATGCACTGAATCGGATCGACGAATTGTCCGTGAGATCCCAGTTTAGCGTGGGCGAAAAGAGTCCTGATCCGTCGACTGGGTTGTTTAACAGTAGTGCGCCCACACTGAACGTTTCGTTGATGATGTAGGAGGATTGAATTCCCAGTGCGTGTTGGCCGATTGTTTGAAAGTCGCCCCTCAAGATTCGTTTTTGGAATGCTGAATCTTGTAGCCGATCGTTTAAGTTGGACGAATCCTCAACACCGAATCCGTTGTAGTGGTATTCGCCCATCACGGTGAGGCCGTTTCCAATACCGAATGTATACGACGAACCGAACACGGCTTTTCCGACGAGATGATCGTTCCCGAATAGTCCGCCGTCGGGTTGTCGTTCGGGCGTATCGAACAGCGCAAGTTCCAGATGAACTTCGGCGTCTCCAACGGTCGCCGACGTAATCCCGGCGATGAACAAGTCTTCAGCGCGTTTGCCCAGGACGATTTCACCGTCGACGTTTCCAACGAATCCGCGTACACGCCCTAAGAGTGCGGAGTCGTCCCACGAGCGTCCGAAGACTCCAATCAATTCGGCCGACGTTGTATCGGTGAGCGGTGTTTCCAGGCGCACGGCATCTATGCCGCGCCGCCATTCCCGATCGACTTCGGAGGGGGTGAAAGTCGAAAACATATCGACCGCACTAAACAGTGTTCCGCGGCCAAGTCCAATCGCCTGTCGGCCGATGACTACGTTTCCCCAAGATGGGCGAAGGGTGAGTGCTGCGCGATCGATTTCGTGTCGATAGAAATAGTCGTCCCCTTTCGTCAGTTGCCAATCGAGCTGCTCCAACCGGTACGGTCCCGCCCCCAACGACGGCAGCACACCGCCGCGTCCGCCACCCGGCGACGTGACATACTGCGCCCGGTGCTCATACGCGAAGTCCGCGTCCGCCCAATCCGAGAGTTTCCAGTTAAGGTTTAATCTTAGGCGTAGCAATTCCGCACCCGTCCAGCGGTCCTGAAATATTGTCCGGTCCCCTGGGTTACGCGAAATGAGCGTGCTCGACTTGAACGAGCCATCGACCTGAATTGCGGATTCAGTGTCGACTTCTTCATCGGCCGACGACAACGCGCCGCCCAGAAGCCCGAGGGACATCAGCGCGATGGCGGATATGCGAATGCGAACGTTCACGCCATTGAGCTCAGCTGGATTCTGCGGCCGCGGACGTTGATCGGTCCTTGCGTACGTCTTCCGAAACCCGCCCGTCCACCAACGTGACCACGCGATTTGCATGGGCGACAACTCGGGGATCGTGTGTCGAAAACACGAAGGTGATGCCGTGTTCCACGTTGAGCCGGTGCATCATTTCTAGCAACATCTCCGCGTTCTCGCCGTCAAGATTCGCAGTGGGTTCGTCAGCTAGTACGAGGCGTGGCCTAGACGCGACTGCTCGGGCGACCGCTACGCGTTGTTGTTGGCCGCCGGACAGTTCTTTGGGCCGCCGGTTGGCGAACTCGCTCAACCCGAGTTCCGACAGGATTTCTTCTGCGCGCGCGGTACGTTCGCTTCCATGGCCCTGTAGTTCGAGGACAAATTCAACATTCTCACGGGCGGTTAATACAGGCACTAAGTTGTACGATTGAAAAACGAATCCGAGGGAATGTAACCGCATTTCAGCGCGCTCCCGGCGCGATAGCTCGGTCACGTTTTCACCAAGAACGCTCAATTCGCCGCCGGTTGCAGTATCGAGGAGCCCCACAAGATTCAGTAAGGTTGTCTTGCCACTCCCCGAAGGGCCGACAATGGCCAGAAATTCACCCGGCGCGATTTCGAGGTCGACGTCGCGCAGTGCGGGCGCTTCGAGCGCGCCGATGTAATACGTCTTGACGACATTTTTTGCAACCACTAGCGGCGAATCGGTCATTTTATGCGGGCCTCAATTCGGATGCGGGATTAATGTGCATGGCAAACCATGCGGGATACAGCGATGCAACAGCCGTAGAAAATAAGCAAACGGCAAAGGCGTACGCGATCAACCAAGGACCGAAGCTTCCGTAGATATGCGGATCGAACAACACGTTTCCGATGGAAATGTCACCCATTAGCGCGGCAAAATTCACGCCCTTCGTGGCGAGTAGGTAGGCAGCCGGTCCGCCAATTGACAGCGCAGCAACGGCGCCGCCCAGCCCAATCATCAAGGCTTCCAATATCACCAGCATTACGATCTGCGAACCTTTCATACCTAATGCCGTCAACACGCCGAACTCGTGGCGCCGTTCCAAGAATGACGTGAGCTGTGCGCTCGCCACGCCCAACATCACCACCAACATTATGATGAAACTTAGGAGCCTGATGAACGCGGTATCGCCGTCAACATTGCCGGCGATACTGGGGTTCACTTCGCGCCAAGTAATCACGGCGTTACCGTTTGTGAATGCACGCGTCAGTTCTTCGCGAAGCTCCTCGATTCTTTTGTAGTCTTCCAGGAGAATCGAGATTTCTCCAATTTCGGTGTAGCCGGACAGGTTGGCCAGATGGCTTCCGGTGATGTGACAGATAGCCGCATCCAGATCGCGATTGCCGGTGGATAGAATCCCGACAATGCGCAGCATACCGCTCTGGATTTCGCCCTGGCCCGACAACGTCACGAGCAAGTCGTCATCCAATTCCACGTCGAGTCGTTCGGCCAACGTCTTGCCGATCACGACGGATCCATCGTCGACGGGTTTGAGATAGCGTCCCTGCAACTCCGATTGGTTGACGATTCGATTCGACGCCTGTTCGCGATCCGGATCAACGCCGACGATTTCGACTCCCGTCGTTCGGTTTCCAAACGCCAGCAACCCACTCGTCCGTGAACGTGGGACCGCGTGCCGTACGCCGGGTAACGCGTCCACTGATTTGATAGCGGCGTCCGGGTCGGCCAACCGCAGCGCGTTGCGACGTGACTCGATCCATTCTTGCGGGACGACGCGGAGGTGTCCGCCGCCACTTTCTGAAACGGCGCGAATCTGCATTTCCGCCGATCCGGAGTAGAACGCGTTCGCTATCAGTCCGATTGCGCAGCCCACGCCAACGCCGAAAACCGACAACAACGATCGCCGCGAATGCCGAAAGAGGCTGCGGTACGCGTATCGAATCGCTACCTGACCAATCATGATCGAAGTGCCCGGACTGGTTCGAGACGCGCTGCCAAAATGGCGGGCCACGTCGAGGCAAGAATCGAGGTAAGGCTCACCGCGACGAAACCGTAAGCGACTTGCCTAAACTGAAACATTGGGAACATCACGTACGAGATGTTCAAGCCTGCGAACGAAACTTCTTCCGCTTCGCTGCCCGCAAACGCGGCGTAATTAATGCCGGTTTGAGACGTAATGAGGACGACCGCCGATCCGAGAATCGATCCGATGACGACGCCGACCACACCGAGAAGGACTGATTCCACGAGGACCATGCTGACAATGCGCGGTGGTTTAGCCCCAAGGGCGAGGAGCATGCCGAACTCGCGCAAGCGTTCGAACGTTGACATCATGGCGGTGTTCGCAATGCCTGCGGCTGCAGCGATGAAGAGAATGCCCACAAACACGAAATCAATCCAGCCTTTGAACTCGATCAAACGTGCCAATTCCGGGATGGCCTGACGCCACGTCAACACTTCGGCTTCGGATAGCGAATCGATCGCGGCTACCGCAGCGGCCAGACCATCCGCGTCGTCGTAGTGGGCGCCCAACACGATAACCTCGTGCGCCTGATCGGTCAGCGCGAAGAGTTCCTGCGCCTGTTCGATCGGAATGACAATACCCATCGTCTTCACGAGTTCAACCGGACTGTCGATAATCGCGCCAACTTCGAAGAGTTCGGTCACCGGAAACTCGTCTGCGTCCTGCCCAATCACGGCGAGCAGATCACCCTCCTGAACGCCGAGCCGGTTCGCCAATATGCTGCCCAACGCAGCGCCGCCACGAAAATCGTCTGTGTTGAGTTCTTCCAAGAGTCCACCGGTCTGCACTTCTTCTTCAAACCGGACGCCGACTACGACGCCAATTTCGGCATCCGCGGGTTCTTCTGATTCTTCGCCGGAGGCGGTCAGCACTGGGGAGTATATTCGCGGCAGTACCGAGACGACGCCGGGCATGGTCTCGATACGACTGACCGCCTCATCCACGCCTTCAACGCAGAGATCGACCGCACGTTCCTCGCGCCACTCGGGGTGGTGAACTTGGACGTGCCCAATTAGCGGCCCGGTGATAGCCGCGATCATGTCTACGAACATGCCCGCCATCATGCCGTTGACGAAGACGAGCGTGAACTGGCCGATCGCGATCGCCCCTATGGCCAATGCCGTGCGGCGTTTGTTCCGGCTTAAGTTGCGCCACGCTATGCGGATCGTGGTGAGGTTCATTCGTCTGCCGCGCGATTAACGTGATCGTTCGAGGTTGGAAAGGCTAAACGTATCGGCAGGTAAATCGATGTTGAATTTCAGATCGCGATAAAAGAGTTCCGTCATATGACCTTCTTCATCGGCCGGCTCCATTTTCATGTGTGCCGGAATCAGCTTACCGTCGAATTCCGTGGGGTCCTCCCACGTGATCGTTCGGGATAACCGATCCTTGCGATCGTAGTACGCGGCCTTCAACGGAAGACGTCCATCTTCCGACATCACGATATCGAACCGGTTCCAAAGGCCCACCACGTCCGGTTTTGCGATGAACCGAATCGCCCAACCCGGTGGCGATTCCGATCGCCCCATCAATTCGTAGGTGTAATCGTGCCGAAACGATGTCTCGCGCACGATGTCGTCGTTCGTAAAGTCACTTCCCATCCACGAGGAGAGCATCATCGACGGCGGAATCCGGATCGTACGATTGATCTTCGGGAAATAGTTCCAGAGGTTCTCGTCTATCTTAAGCGTTGCCGTCCCTTTCTCTCGGGCCGGCGAATCAATGACGATGAGCGATTTTTCATCGCCTTCTGTCCACACCTGTAAGGTAAGTTTTTTCGTCTTACGGGGTTTCGTAATCACGAGCTCCGCCCGGGCTATGCTGCTGTCTGAACGGTAGAGATCCTCGAAGTGATCGATGACCGCATCCAAGTCCAGTGCACCGTCTTTGATGAACGCTGGATCGATTTCGTCCGGTGTCGTCGGCTGAGCATCAGCGGATAGGACGAGTGTAATCAGTACCGCGATGCTCAAGCAGAATCGGACCGGTGAGCACAAGTCGTTTAGGTTGACCAGCCGCTTGCGAGCGATCCATAACCCAGGACAAGATATTCCTGACATGCTGTTGTACCCCCAAGAGTAACTGGACAGCGACAAACGGAATTCGGTGACTGTTAAAAGGTATTCTCGTTCATTCAATCAGAACAGGAACCTTTGTTCAAGACGAGAACGGCGAATCGGTGTTGATGGACGAAACGATGATAGTCACACAAGCGTAACGTGCTAACCGTCTTTCTTTTCTTTCTTCGCAGAAGGAAAGGAAGGGGTGCTATTGGTGTTTATCCGTTTCCCGCCGGCTGTTGACAACTAAATAAATCTTCAGTATATTATCCAATGTGCTGCCCCTCTCTCGCAACGCAATACCTTTGGCTGCCGCAGTTGATCTCGATGTGGCGGAACTCGCTGTACTTAAAGGGGTTACCTTAGCCAAGGATATGGCATATGGGGAGTCTGCTCCTCAGACCGAATGGCGAGTCGATGTGTTAGCCGGGCGGTTTTTGGAGGTGACGGGCGAGGCGGATGCGGCGGTGTTGACGTCGACCGTGACGTTGGTGTTGCAGGCGCAACAGCGGGGTGAGTTGGCGGCTTGGGTGACGGGGCCGCGTGCAGCATTTTTCCCGCCGGACTTTGCGACATCCGGCGTAGACCTGGAAGCGTTACCGGTGGTGCGGGTGGACGACATTACGAATGCCGCGCGTTCGGCGGATCGGTTGGTACGGTCGGGGGCGTTCGCAGTGGTGGTGCTTGATCTGGGTGCGAAAGCGCCGTTACCGATTCCGACGCAAACGCGGCTCGTCGGTCTCGCAAAAAAGAATCGGACTACGTTGGTGTCGATCACGCGGAAGAGTCACTCGCAGTTGGGCGGATCGCTGGTGTCGTTGCGGGGCGAGACGTGTAAGCAGCGTGTGGCGCCGGATAGTTTTGTTTGTGAAGTGCGTGCGGCGAAGGATAAATGTCATGCACCGGGTTGGGTGCATCGGGAAAGTTGTCGTGGAACGGAAGGTTTGTGTTGAGGACCTGCGGTCGGCGTATGCGGTGCTGTCTCACGGGGCAATTCGCCGAACACAGACTCCAACTGAGCGTTTTTTACCGCGGAGACGCGGAGGGCACGGAGAATTTTCTTTCGGTGGGGCGGAGTTCATGAATTGAAGAGTACGCTTTACTTAATTTATACGCGTCCAGTTGCGGGTGATGAGATTGCCGCAGTCGCCTCGGGCTCCCTCGCAATGACGTTTAATCATCTGTGTTTATCTGTGTACATCTGTGGCTAATTTAGTTTCTTGGCGACACCGGGAAATGGGTTATGGAACGGAAGGCTTGTGTTGATATTAAAACGTTGCCGTTGCAGTTGTTGTTGCGGCGGAACGCTGGTTGGTCTTTGGAACCGGTGGTGGTGGTGGATAAGGACAAGCCGCTTGGTCTGATCCTTTGGGCGAATGAGGCTGCGTATGCGTTGCGGATTTTGCCGGGGATGCGGTATGCGGCAGGGCTTGCGATTTCGCGGGCATTGCGTGGTGGTGTGGTGCATGATGTGGAAATTGCTGAAGCGATGACACAGGTCACACGGCGGTTGTGGAGTTATAGTCCTCGTGTCGAACCTTCTGATCGGGAGCCGGGTGTTTTTTGGTTGGATGCTTCGGGGTTGCAGCATCTTTATCCGTGTCTAGAGACTTGGGCAGATCAAATTCGAGGGGACTTGCTTGAGGCGGGGCTGAAGTCATCGGTGGCGGTGGGGTTTACGCGGTTTGGCTGTTATGCGGCGGCGAAAGCGGGCTGGGGCACGATCCTGTTTCAGTCCTCGGAACAGGAACGGGCGCACATTTACGGCGTGCCGATGGATCGGCTAGATCTGGAACCACGTTTTCGGGATACGTTGTTCAAACTGGGCGTGAGTACGCTTGGCGCATTTATAAAATTGCCGCCGTCGGGCATTCGTAAACGGTTCGGTGCGGAGGCGGAAGCGTTACATCAGTTGGCGCGTGGGGAGGGTTGGTCGCCGCTTGCTCCGTTGCCGATCATTGATCCGGTGGAGAGCGCGATCGAATTTGATTGGGCTGAAAGCGATGTTGATCGGTTGCTGGGTGTCATTGCGGGGTTGTTGCACAATACGTTGGCCGAGTTGGCCGCGCGGCATGAAGCGCTGAAATCGATCCATCTTGAGTTGACACTCGACGATGGTGCCGCGTTAAGCGAAACGGTTGCGCCTGCGACGCCGATGTTGGATGCAACGCAGTTGATTGCGCTGGTACGGTTGCGTGTGGAAGCGCTTGTGTTGTCGTCGGGCGTCGTCAAGTTGGTATTGCGCGCGGTGGGCGCCTCGGTTTCGCACCGGCAGTTGGACTTGTTTCACGAAGCGCCTCGGCAAAACCTTGAAGCGGCAGAACGCGCGTTTGCGCAGATTCGCGCGGCGTTGGGGCATGAGGCGGTGGTGTATGCGCGGTTGCATGACGGCCATTTGCCGGAGGCGCGGTACAGTTGGGAGCCGCTTGAGCGGTTGAGTATCCCACGGCCTTCGACGGTTACCGCGCGGCCGTTGGTGCGGCGGCTGTATACGCCGCCAATTGAATTGCCGCCGCGTGTTCGGCATGAACCGGACGGCTGGCTCATCGCGGGAGTCGCTGAAGGGCCGGTGGAGGAAGTCATTGGTCCCCAAATTATTTCCGGCGGTTGGTGGATGAACGAGTTGTCGCGGGCCTACCACTATGTGCGTACGCGGAGCGGTCGTTGGCTCTGGATTTATCATGATCGCAATCGGCGTCGCTGGTTTTTGCATGGGGAAGTGCAATGAACGGCGAGCGGTATGTCCCGTTGTGGTGTAAGAGCACGTACGCCTTCCTTGAAGGTGCGAGTCACCCGGACGAATTGATTGAAGAAGCGCATAGGCTTGGGATTCGTTCGCTCGCGTTGACCGATCGCGATGGCGTATACGGCCTCGTGCGTGCACACAAGAAAGCCGCTGAACTCGGTGTGCATCTCATCGCTGGATCTGAAGTGACGCTTGAGGATAATTCGACCATCGTGTTGCTCGCCACCAACCGTGATGGATATACAAATCTCTGCCGCCTTATCACGAAAGGCCGGTTGCGATC
>Ga0315336_1006728_pt1 | contig 11552 bp, 10 predicted proteins | sample ASW5metaG_FD_204512 | JGI IMG/M metagenome (GOLD analysis project Ga0315336, IMG submission 204512) | Ammonia-oxidizing marine archaeal communities from Monterey Bay, California, United States - ASW #5 | ecosystem: Environmental > Aquatic > Marine > Intertidal zone | place: USA: California...
TGACCGCTGGTTCCGCCTTCTTTTCCTGTAGCGAGGCGGCCCTGTTTTCCCTCCAGGCCGACGACCGCCGCAGGCTCCAGCTAGGCAACGTCGCCGATCGTCAAGCCAACGCGCTGCTGGCCGAGCCCGATCGATTGCTGACCACCATCCTGTTCTGGAATCTGATTATCAATGTCACCTACTTCGCCCTGGCGTCGGTGGTTGCCATCCAAATGCAACGCTCCAACCACTCTGCCGAAGCGGGTGGCTTTGCGGTGGCGTCGCTGCTGGTGATTATTTTATTGAGCGAGATGGCGCCGAAAACCGTGGGAGTGTTGTTTCCACGTGTGATGGCCAGCCTGGTTAGCCTGCCATTGACGGTAGCGGTGCGCATGATGCAACCGATTGCGCCTCTGCTGTTGGCGGTTGATTCGGCGCTGCGTCGGGTCTTCTTTCCAAGTTTTGTCACTGAGCCTTATATTGAACTGAGCGATTTGGAACGCGCCATCACCGTTTCCACCACCGACGAAGAGCTTGCCGCCCAAGAGCGGATGGCCTTGCAGAACATCGTGTCGCTCTCCGATTTACAGGCCGAAGAGTTGATGCGGCCGAGGCGACTGGTCCAATCGTTTCGACCGCCGGTTCACCTCGAACATTTGGGAGGGCAGATTACCCGTAGCGGATATCTGCTGGTGACCGAAATGGACAGCGACGAAGTCACCGCCGCGATCGCTTTGAAGAACCTCTCCACCGTCCCACGGCAACACCTCGAGCAATTTGCTCAGGCAGTGGTCTACGTCCCCTGGTGCGCTTCGGCAGCGGCTGTGTTCGATCAACTGCAAACCCATGGCTGCGAGGTAGCCGCGGTGCTGAACGAATTGGGAGAGACTGTCGGCATCGTCACACTCGAAGACCTGCTCGACACTATCTTCCAAGACGAGGCAAGCCGCAGCGCGCGTTTGTTGGAGCGGGCGCCGATTGTCCCGGTCGCTAATGGCGTGTGGCACGTCACTGGGATGACCAGCTTGCGCCGACTCGGCCAGCAGTTTGGCGTTTCGTTGCCAGACAGCAAGAACACCACCGTGGCAGGAATCGTTCAAGAGGTCTTGCAGCGGCTGCCGACCGAAGGCGATTCGGTCTGCTGGGGCGGGTTTCGCTTGCTGGTGCTCCAGGCATCTCAACAGGGTCCGATGATCGTCGAGTTGACGACCGACGCGGCCAAGCCGGAGCAAACATGATCCTCGCGCTGCTACTGTTGGCTATCGGAATACTGCTCAGCGCGTTTTTCAGCGGCACTGAAACTGGATTCTACCGCGCGACGCGCGTCCGACTCGCCCTGGATGCCCTGGCAGGCAGCTGGACCTCGCGGGCAATGCTGTGGCTGATCAATCTCCCTTCGCTGTTTGTCGCTACAGTGCTGGTTGGCAACAATCTGGCCAACTATGTCTGTTCGTGGTCGGTGGTGATGGGTTCGCAGCAACTGTTTCCCCGCGGCGGTATGGTGGTCGATCTGCTCGCCCCAATCCTGATTGCACCACTGCTATTCGTCTGCGGCGAGCTGCTGCCGAAAAGTCTGTTCTACGACGCCCCCAACCGACTGCTGCGGCGTACGGCGATACCACTGTTGGTTTGCACCTGTCTGTTCGCTCCGATCACGTTTGTGCTATGGATCTTCAGCCGGATGTTACAGCTGCTCTCGCGAACCTCGCCACAAGCGTTGCAGCTGACGCTTGCTCGCCGCGAGTTGGCCGAGTTGCTCACTGAGGGTCACCAGGCAGGCATCTTGCGGCCTGTGCAGCAAACCTTGGCCCAGGCGATGCTTGAAGTGGCTAGCCACCCAGTCCGACATTTTGCCTCGCCTTCTGGACGCGTCGTTCGGGCGACCACCACCATGAGCAAGAGCGACGTGTTACGCCTCGCTCAGCGCCATCGCCGCACGTTGCTGCCGCTGGAGGAGACACGCGGCAAACGGCACTTGGTCGGTTTCTTGCGGATGGTCGATTTGGCGATCAGCAAATCATCCGCGCTACCCGACCCCGAACCGCTGGTCCTTCTGCAAGCAGACGAGTCGTGCCTCTCCGCACTCCGCAAACTAAGCCAGGTGGAAGATGCCTTGGGACAGGTAGTCAGCAAAGAGGGCCTCACCATCGGCTTCGTCACCAGTCACGAGCTGCGGATGTCGTTTCTCCGCGCGCAATAATGCGCAACTTGTGGCAAGCGACCGGCGTATTAGTTGTTCGGCAAGGAGCTGGAGGACTCAGAACGTCTAGTTCAAGCTCGGATCGTCCGGCACCTGGGCCTTGCCGATCCCCGGCACCAGAATACCCAACCCGATACGGCTAGTCGCCCGCTTCCAAAGAGTCTCGTGATCGCCGAAGACGTCTTCCACTGTGGCGGGGCTTTTCAGCCAGCCACCGACGCTCAGCTCGTCCTCCAACTGCTCAGCCCCCCAACCCGCGTGGCCGCTGAAAAATCGAAAATGGGCATCTTGCCGGTCGACCAGCGAATTGAAAGATTCTTCCTGAACCGTGACGAACAGCCCGGGCAGAAGCTCTTTGCTCGAGAGAGACTCCTCGGTATGCAGCGCGATCAGCGGTCCCGGCACGGGTCCGCCCAAGTGAACAAGCTGGTGGCAATCGTTTGGATCTTTCTCGATCAGTTCCCAAACCTCTTGAACCGTCTTGTCGCTTGGCCGGTTCAAGACCACGCCCAACGTTCCTTGCGGTTCATGCTGCAACAGCAGCACCACCGCCTGCGCAAAGTTTGGATCGCGAAGTTGAGGCGAGGCGACCAGAAGTTGTCCGGCAAGAGATTTCATGTTGGCTGATGTCTCGAATCTCAACTTGGTTCGGAATCCCCGGTAAGCTACTCGGTCCGCTGCTTGGTTATCTCGATCGCTTTGAGCAATCCGCGGGCCTTGCTCAGCGTTTCAGCATACTCCAGTTCAGCAACGCTGTCAGCTACGATGCCTGCTCCAACTTGCACATAGGCCGTATTGTTCTGGATAACCACGGTTCGCAAAGCGATACAGGTATCCATGTTGCCGGCAAAATCGATGTACCCGACGGCACCAGCGTACGGGCCGCGCCGGGTTGGCTCCATCTCGTCGATAATTTCCATCGCTCGCACCTTCGGCGCTCCCGAGACCGTACCCGCCGGCAAACAAGCGGCCAAGGCGTCGAACGCGTCGTACTGCTCGGCCAACTTGCCCGAGACGTTGGAAGTAATGTGCATCACGTGGCTGTAACGCTCGATCACCATCACGTCGGAAAGCTCTACCGAGCCATACTCGGCCACGCGGCCCACGTCGTTCCTCCCCAGATCGACCAGCATGACATGCTCGGCCCGTTCCTTCGGGTCGGCCAGCAATTCCTCAGCCAGTTGCCGATCTTCTTGTTCGTCCGCGCCCCGCCGCCGTGTCCCGGCCAGGGGCCTGACAGTGATCTGGTCGTCGACCACCCGCACCAATATCTCCGGCGAGCTGCCGACCAGTGTCACTTGCGGAGAGCGGAGATAGAACATAAACGGACTGGGGTTCACCACCCGCAGCGAGCGATACAGCTCCAGCGGAGCCACGGAAAACGGCACCGCCAGCCGTTGGCTCACCACCACTTGAAAGATGTCGCCCGCGCGGATGTACTCCACGCACCGCCGTACCACGTCTTCAAAATCGGGTTGCGAAAAATTCGATTCAAACTCCTGCTCGCTTTCGCTCGCGAAATCGATGTCGGCCAGGTCCAACGACTGCGGAGCGATTGAGAGTTGCTCGACCAATCCATCGGCTCGCTCGCAGGCCAGCGCATAAGCAGCTTGCAGCGCTGCTGAGTCTTTCTCGCGCACGTCGGACAGCACCACCACGGTAATCGTCTTTTGCACATGGTCGAAGACCACCATGTGGTCGTACAACGCGAAGAACATGTCGGGCAACTGCCGGTCGTCGTGCGGTGCGTTGGGCAGATGCTCCACGTAGCGAACCGTATCGTACCCGGCATACCCAACCGCCCCCCCCACAAACGGCGGCAACTCGTCCAGATGCGCCACCCGGATCGCCCCGACCTGATCCCGTAACGTGTTGAGCGGATTGTCGGCTTGGAATGCTTCGGTGCGCCACGTCTGCGCCGAATTGCTAGCCTGTCCTGTTCCAGACTTCTCTTCTCCCTCCAGTCGACTGACGGTAATCTGGGTGCCACACGCCTCGATCTGCAAGAATGGGTTGCTGGCGAGAAAACTGTAACGCCCGACCTTCTCGCCACCAATGACGCTCTCAAACAGACAGGCGGCGATCCCTTGGTCGAGCCGATCGAACGCCTGCACGGGGGTCAGTGCGTCGCTCATCAGACGGCGATAGACCGGCACATAGTCATGGCCTTCGGCCAGGCGGGCGAACGAGTCTTTCGCGGGAGCATGCGGCATGATCAAACAGATATCGAGCAAACGACAGTTCGAGACCCGGCCGCCGTGATGACGCGTGTTCCGAACCTCAATAATACCGCACAGCCAAGCTGTCGGTGGCGTCAGCTTATCACCCGCCCCGGTGTCTCACAACGGTCGATATTCAGCCAGTTCGTCAAGAGCCCATCTTGTGTGCTAACAAGCGCTTAGCAACGTTCCACTCATCTTGACACTTCGCACTGCCCAGCTAGAATCGCCTTTAGAAAATAGCATCGAATCGAACTCACGCATGTTGTGGTGAATGACGGCCTTGCCAAGAGGAACCTGAGGACACCAGCAGCCTGCAAGAAGTTCGGCATGCGGCTTGTCGTGCGATCGATGTGGGTAGCTGTCTCCGGAGGCAATTCCTGCGGCGCAGCATGTCGAGCCGCCACGTAGTCTTGCCGATCAATCCATTTCCCCAACTCCCGGCCTGAATCATCACACGGCGACCAACCCGGCTCGCCCGGCACGTAACCACCAGACGACCACACCTAGAGCGGTCAACGCCATGAAATGCCAACAATGCGACCGGCCGGCGACATTCCACATCACCGATCTTGTCGAGGGCAAGGCCAACGAGGTGCATCTTTGCGAAGAATGCGCCCAGACATTTCTATCGCCTAGCAGCGAAGAAGCAGCCGACGTCATGCCCGCCATGGCTGGCTTGCTGGCACAACATCTGGCTGTTGGCGAAACGGCGGACGAGCTGGCACGTCTCGATCAGCGCGTTTGCCCGGTCTGTGGAATCAGCTTTCTGGAATTCCGCAAACAGGGCCGACTCGGCTGCCCGCACGACTACGACTTTTTCTCCGAAGAACTTGAACCGCTGTTGATGAACATTCACGACCAGTCGCACCACATCGGCAAGGTCCCCAAACGATGCCCCCAAGGAGCGGCGCAGCAGACGCAGCTGATTCGCTTACGCCGCGAAATGAAAGAGGCGGTAACAGCCGAAGAGTACGAACTTGCCTCTGAGCTGCGCGACCAGATTCGCGAGGTCGAAGCTAAGAAACAAGCTCAGCAGGAATCTGACTAACATCGCGGTTCGCTAATTGATTGAGCGACCCCACAGGCCGTCAAGCATCACCAGCGCCGTCAACCCACCATTCCCATCATGAATCTAGACGACCTCGTCACTTCCAGCGGTGAATGGCTTCGCGGCTCCGGTCCCGAATCCGACATCGTCATCAGCAGCCGCATCCGATTGGCGCGCAATCTGGCAGATTTCCCCTTCATCTCCCGCAGTACCGACTCCGATCGGGCTGAAATCGAGAAAATCCTTCACGGCCGAATCTCTGCACTGCAGGAGGCCGGCAAAGTCTCGGTCAAGTCTTTCTACATCAACGTCGGCGATCTGGCCGAAGTCGATCGCCAGTTTCTCGTGGAGCGCCAGCTCATCAGCCGCGAGCATGCCGAAAGCGACGGCACTCGGGCCGTGGTCATCGACCATGCCGAGCGGTTCAGTGTGATGATCAACGAGGAGGACCATCTCCGCATCCAGGTGATGCAGAGCGGACTCGACCTGATCGCCGCCTGGCAGCAGATCAACGAGCTCGACGATCTGGTCGAGGAGCAAGTCACCTACGCCTTCAGCGATCGCCTCGGTTACCTGACCGCTTGCCCGACCAACGTCGGCACCGGCGTGCGGGTGAGCGTCATGCTCCATCTACCGGCGCTGGTGATCACCAAGCAAATCGACAAGGTCTTCAAGAGCCTGCAAAAAATCAATCTCGCCGTCCGCGGACTCTATGGCGAAGGCTCACAGGCGATGGGTGATTTTTACCAGATCAGCAACCAGATCACCCTCGGCCTGACCGAAGAGGAACTCACCAAGAAGGTCGCCGACGTGGTCCCGGTGCTGATCGACTACGAACGCAATGCCCGAGATTTTCTCATCCGAGAAAGCCAAGAAACTTTGCACGATCGCGTCAGCCGAGCCTTCGGGATTCTCCGCACGGCCCAGACGATCACTTCCGAAGAGACCATGCATCTGCTCTCCAGCGTTCGCATGGGCATCAACCTCGGGTTGATCGGAGAACTGGAAATCCCCGCGATCAACAAGCTCTTCATCCACACCCAGCCGGCCCACCTGCAAAAACTCTCAGGGGTCGAGCTCGACAAGTCCGATCGCAACATCGAGCGCGCCACCTATCTGCGGCGCCATCTGAATCTCGACGAGCCGGGCGACCCTTCGCAGAATTGAGCAGTGCTACTTGCTGTAGCCGAGCGATTTGAAAATCGCCAGCATCTCTTCGAAGTTGATAAACCGGCGACGGTGTCTCAGCTTGTACTGATCGATCTCCCGGGCCAGCTCCGCCGCATCGGGCGAAAGCTCCAGATGGCTGTTGGAAAACTGGCGACGCTCGCGCGATTGAGGCGAGATCGCTGGATTCGTTTCGCGACGATCGACGAAACTGGTATCTGCGGTCGGGACCAAAGTTTGCATCGGAAGGCTCCTGGGCGGTGTCGCAACACCGGTGTGCAAGATGTGTCTCTCTGTTGAAGCATACCTTGCCGATTGCCCAGTCAGGCTCGACCTTCAGTTTTATCCGACTCACTCCCAGCCGCCCTATAGATCCGAATGTGACGATCATGCCGGCCACGCCGCCAACAGACGGCACTCCCCCAGCTATTAACGCCGGATCACACCGCCTCGCTCCGGCGCAAGCGAGCCTTCCAACTGCGCCAGCAACACTTGGCTCGGTTGATGCGCCTGATCCACGGCCAATGCCCGACGCACCGTTTGTGCCGCTGCTGCCGGATCGCCGGCCGCACGTTCCGCTTGGGCAAGGGCATAGAGCAATTCGGGCCGCGGCTCGCCTCGCTGACTCGCTGCGCACAGGCTTTGGGCCGCATCCTGATGCCGCCCCATGGCTGTGTAGACAGTCCCTTCCAACCACAGCACCCGTTGCGGCACTTCGCCGGCGGGGTAGACATCCAGCAGATGGTGCAAGGTCGTCAAACTCCGCTGCGGCCGGCCCAAATCGTATTGCGCCTCGGCCGCTTCCCACAGCGCTTCGGTCGAATGCGGTGCAAATCGCAATGCCTGCTGCAAATCGGCCAGCGCCTGTTCGGCCCGACCCTGACGCCGGTAAACCCGCCCCCGCAATGCCCAGGCGCCCGCCAGCGTCGGGTCCAGCGCAATCGCTTGCTCGGCCCGCTGCAGGGCCCGATTGGTTGCTCCGCTGGCCAGCAACATTTCGCCCGCCCGAACAATCGTCGGCGCATGCCGCGGATCCAACTGCACCGCCGCTTCCATGTGCACCACGGCTTCCGGCGTCGAACCATTCTGCCACAACACCTCGGCCAACTGCCGTCGGGCGTCGATGTCGGTCGGACTGGTCGTCACCGCGTTGTCCAGCAGCTCTTGGGCTCTCGGCAGATCGCCCAACTCCATCGCCGCCATCCCTTCGCGCGAAAGCTGGCGACTGGTGGCTATCGATTCGGAGACCACCCTCTGCCCCCGTAGCGAGCTGCAACCACCGGCCAGCAGCATCAAACCGCCCACCAGGAACCAACGCCTGTTTCGCCGATCGAACAAAGTCGCCATCACACTCCAGCCGTGGCCGGTTAAGAGAGGCTTGCAGAACTCCAGGACGCGCGTGCAAGTTTCGGTTGGCACGCCCCGAATCTGCAGGGGAGTTGGGGCTCACCCCAATTTTTTCCGCGGCGAATCGTATCAATCTCGCCACCCGTTGTGCAACAGCACTACGCCAGCACCTCTCTCGGTTGGCCGCCACTGCCGGTTTCAGAAGCTTCCGTTTTCTGCTAATCTGACCGAGTAGGGTCCTTCTGCTAGCACTCTCCCATAACTCCACGATCAGGCCGTTTCCGATGCCCGCTTTATTCGACAACTTCGGCATTCGTTTTGAATACCCCGACAACTGGTCCGTGGAACAACAACCGCTAGATCCCGTCACGGGGCAGGGGGGGCAGGTGATCGTCACCAGCCCCGAAACGGCTTTCTGGCACCTAAGCCGCTATTCCCGCGACACCCAGCCCGAAACCTTGTTCGACGAAGCACTCAGCGCCATCCGCTCCGAACACCGCGAGATGGAAGTTTTGCCAGCCAACGATCAGATCGAAAACCAATCGCTGGCAGGCTACGACGTGAGCTTCTTCTGCTTCGAACTAACCAGCACGGCTACCCTGCGCGCCTTCCAGACGGCCGACGCGACCTACCTGATCATCTCCCAAGCCGAAGACGGAGAACTGCAGCGCGTCGCCTCCGTCTTCCAAGCCATGCTAACCAGCACCCTCCGCAACCTAACAGCCGACCGCTCGACACTATAACCTCCCATTTCCCCCAGTATTCCCTCTTCTTCCTCGCCCCGCATTCAGCAATCAGAAATCAGAAATTCCCTCTCATTCCGCATTCCGCAATCCGAATTCCGCATTAGTTTTGTCCCAATGTCCGGGGTCCCATGTTTTGGGTCAAAAGTCAACACTTCTGTCCGTCGTCAATTTGATTGACGACGACGATTGTAGTTCGCAGTGTAAGTCACCCGGGACAAAAGGTCTCGACTTTAGGACATTTTGACCTCCTTAGGTTGGGACAAAAGTCGGGGAGGGGTCGGGAGTCGGAATTCAGAGATCAGAGATTAGAGGTCGGGGGTTAGGGACGACGGAGATTTGGCAATCAGCCATAAGCGATCTCAGTTCCGTGTTCCCCTCATGCCCTAGACTCTGGACCCTCGACTTTCCATTCCGCATTCCGAAGTCCGCATTCCAAATTGAGTGTTGCAGACCGCGCGGCCAATTGCGACCGAAAACTGTGGCCGGTGGGGATCTATTGAGCTTTGAAGAACCAGCTAAACGAGGCCGACCAACGGGAGTGCCGGATTTTGCCATTCCGAGCGAAGCGGGCGTTGCGCTACATTTAGCTCGAATTTCAAGCCTTAATAACGCGGAGGTCGTCGAGAGAGCGGAGGGCCGCGGAGCAATTGGACGCGGAGTCGAGCTAGAAAGTCGGTTGGATGGATTTAGACCCAAGGGAGAACCCATCATTGGACGCGGACTATCGAGTCCTCAAAGCGCTTCGGTGTGCTACCACTGACGCGATTTGGGGATGAGGCACAAATGCGTTCGGAGTTTCACGCTTGTGCAGGTTAGAGAACGTCCGTTTCTAGCATCGGATGTGCACTCCGCCGCACCTAAACAAGCTTTTACGAAACTGCACAGGACGATGAAGCCGGACGCATTTTAAAACTTGCCGAATTCGCGTCGGCCGTCCACTCCGACGCGAGTTAGCGAATGTCCGTTACTAGCGGCGGTCTGGTACACCTTATGCAGTTTAGCAAGTTGTGTTTGGACGCTTGGAGGGCGTCACCGACGCGCGATTGCCTACATCGCAATGGCATCGGTTAAAAGAGACTAGAGCCGTCGCGGTGTGCTATTAGTCTGACGACAGAAACCGCATTTCTCATCACTGCGTTGAACGCGCCGGTCGAAGTTTTGCTGAACTCTCTGACGTTTCGTTTCCGACTGCGGTCATTAAGGCCGCTGCGCCTTGGGAAGGCTCTGTAACTCGCATCGTTTCACGCCGTTCCGTCGTGCTTCAGTCCGTTTCTACCCTTGATAACACCATGGCGCGCTGGCGAGTCACGTTGTGAGCAGTCGACGGAGACTGTCGGTGCAACTCCACACCAAGAGAACTGCAAAGTCTTTCTTTCTCCATGAGCATGCTGGCACAACCAATGCTCATGCCCGACGACGACTGAAACCAGCTAGACAGATGCCCAACACAAAGAGTAAGGATGCAGAGCAAGGCTCTGGGACTACCAATACTGGCTCAGGACCACAGTCGCAAGGTTCGCCATCAAATACGAATGCTACCTCCAATGCGTCGATATCCGCCCCAGTAGCTAGAAAAAGACTGGCTACGTCGAGGCCAGTATCCCATAGCACGCCCCCATGGGTAAGAAACTCCACGGTGCCACCCTTTGTATAGTGAATGATGCCATTGCCTAAAAAATCTTTGCCCTCCACAGGGGCGAGGCTGAATAGAATCTCATCTCCGTCGTTCCAGGAAGCCATACTCCCTTGTGTGTCCCATACCATCAATGCATCGACATCGATGTCGGATTTCAAGAGTGTAGTCAACCCTGGTAGGCCGGAAACGGCATTGAATATCTCATTTTGACTTATGTACTCCGACGCGGTATCGTCGCCCTCAAAATAGTTGTAGACCGACACGCCACTATCGTCGTCACCTGCGAGAGAAATCTTGTTCGCGTGGGAGCCGACATCGTTACCTCCATACAGATTCACACCATCCAAGTTACCCGCCGGACTACCGTCATTTAGGTTGGTGTCGTGATTGGCCCAAACGCCGTTTTCAAATACAGCGCTGGTTGGACTAGAATAGAAGAGTGATACAGGGTCGTTCGGTTGGGTGAAGAGCGATGGATCCTTTGAGGAACCTGAATTCAGAGAAACGATCAAGTACTTTGAACTATCTATGACATCCAGGAACCCTTCGTCTCGGCTGTTCGCCAACGCATCGACCTCAATCGTGGAAACCCCAGATATACCGTTCAGACATCCGATACACTGGCCATTTTCGGTTTGTCCGTTTCCCTCCCAAATGATGGTTCGTCCAGGTTCTAGTGCAACAGGACTCTCGGCATCATGCCAATCAAGATCATTTGAGTATTCTCTAGAACCGATAGCTCCGCTTAGCTCGCAGGGCGTCACTGCAGCCGAGCTAGATGTCGCCATCAGGACAAGTCCTGTTACCGCAAGACATGATATGAGTACATTGCGCGTCATTTGCATTCCCCCGGGCAAGTTGATCGAATTGGAAAATTCCGAATTGCGTTACAAAAAAAGCCACTACGGTCCTGTGCATCTACATGCACATACCCAGAGCGGCATTTCTTGGCGTTCGATTTTTTGTTTTGGTCAATTAGCTTTCCCCTGAAGCCTCTTCAACGGTTAGCCGGTTAAATCTACCAAGTTCCATAGTTAAAAGCCAGCGATTTAAAACTGATTCTCTGAATTCTGTTGAAAACATATGGTGAGCTGTGTGAAACAGCATCTGATCTTCTCACCCAAAATAAGAATCGGAAAGTTGCACGTTTCCCCCGGTAACGCCCACAGAGTCGATTATTGGATGAGCAACAGCGTGAATCGGTACG
>Ga0315336_1006729_pt1 | contig 11549 bp, 6 predicted proteins | sample ASW5metaG_FD_204512 | JGI IMG/M metagenome (GOLD analysis project Ga0315336, IMG submission 204512) | Ammonia-oxidizing marine archaeal communities from Monterey Bay, California, United States - ASW #5 | ecosystem: Environmental > Aquatic > Marine > Intertidal zone | place: USA: California...
TAGCGGCGGCCGAAGCCCAGACAGCCCTCGCCGACGAGCGGCGGGAAGCTGCAGTCCAGATCTCCGACTTCTTGATCAACCTGCTTCGAAAGGCCGATCCGAATGCCCAGAAGGACGGCCAGATCACTGTTCGCGAGGTCCTCCGAGGGGCCACTGTGGCGCTGGAGGATGAGGAGGAGGGGGGACAGCTGGCGCCCGAGGTTCGCGCCAACCTCCTGCGCGTCGTCGATGGCATCCAGGAGCATCTCGAGCCGCCCTGAACCTGGCTGGACGCGCAGCCGCTAGACTGCACGCCGAGGGAGACGTGGACCGGACCGCGATTCACACACTGCTGCTCTGCGATGTCGTCAACAGCACCGCATTGACCCAGGAACTGGGCGACGCCGAGACAGCGCGTCTCTTCGCGCAGGTCGATCGCCTGGCGCGGGACCTGATGGCGACACACGGTGCCACGGAGATCGACAAGACCGACGGATTCTTGCTCCTCTTCGACCGCCCGACGGACGCCATTCGCTTCTCGATGGCACTGCACGCGGCCCTCGCGACCCTGACCGAGCGCGAGGAAGTCTCCATCGCCTTGCGCGTCGGGCTTCACCTTGGAGAGTTGATCCTCCGCGACAACAGCGCCGAGGACGTCGCTCGAGGTGCCAAGCCGCTCGAGGTCGATGGCCTCGCAAAGCCCGTCGCCGCCCGGGTGATGTCCCTGGCACAAGGGGGCCAGACCCTGCTCACCCGCGGGGCCTGGGATCTCGCAAAGCGGGCGTCTGTTGGGGATCCTACCCTGGAGCCTCTCCAATGGATCGCCCATGGCGAGTTCGCCCTCAAGGGGCTGGCCGAGCCCATCGAGGTGTTCGAAGTCGGGGTCACTCCCGGCCCGAAACCGGTCCGGAGTCGCCCCTCACAGCCCGTGCCAGCCACCCGCCGGCGCTGGTTGGCGCCCTTGTCGTTCCTGGTGCTCGTTGCCGTCGCCGGATTGGCCTCCTGGGCAGTAGCGACGCAGTTCGAACTCCCCGAGCGGATGACGACTGCGTACTACGACGACGTCATGTGGACCCGCGCCGGACTCGTCGGCGTTGGCGTCGCCCGCACGGGTCCGCCTCCGTGGGGAGGCTACGAGATCCAGTCCGTCGGGGGCCGCAGCGTGCGCATCGCCGGCGTCAACGGTCGGGGTGGTCCCGCTCCGCCCTATGGGTACGACCGCATGTACACCCCCCTGGGTGTGTACATGACGCAGAACGAGGAGGAAAACGGCGACGAAGGCATGTACATCTTCGAGCACTTTGACCAGGGACGCCCCCCGTCCTGGCTGGAGGCGTCCTATGACGACGACGGGCTTCCGGTCCTGCTCGTCGAGCGCGACAGCTACGGCACCGTGGTTCGACAGTCCCGGATCGAGGTCCAGGACGACACGCTCCGGGTGACGCACCACGACGCCGCGGGGCGACGGACCGGGCTGCGCGGCTTCTATCGGGTCCTCACGGGCCGCATCGCAACCCTCGATGGGCGCGGCTGGGTGAGCAGCGAACAGTACGTCGATGCCAGCGATCTGCCCGACCGGGTCGAGGGAGCCCATGGAGATCGATGGCGCCGCGACGAGCTCGGTCGGGTGCTCGAGCAGGAACACCTCGATGCACTCGGCGCGCCGATGGCGGTGAACGGTCGCCTCGCGGTGACCTTCACATACGATCCCTCCCTCGGCGCCATGCCGGCGACGATTCGAGGCGTCGGTGTGGGGGGCACCGGAGCGAAGCTCGTCACCGGCTGCGATGAGCAGCGCCAACTACGGACCCCGGACGGCCTCCGTGCCTCCTGCTACGACGCCGAAGAGGCGACGCTCACATTTTCGGTCATGGGCTGCCACAGCGTCGACCACGCGTTCACCCCATCCGACCAGTACCAGATGACTTGCCTGGACAGCGGGAGGAAGAAGACGCGCACGGTGGAAGGCTGGACTCAGGTGCGCGACGACCTGAATCTCGCCGGTGCACTCGTGGAGCGACACTACCTCGACGCGAATGGCGATCCCACGGTCACGGTCAATGGCGTGTCGCGGGTGCTGGTCACCTGGGACGAGCGCGGTGCCCTCGCCTCCACCCTGCTCGTCGGGGCCGACGGCCGCGCCATCCAGGACGGGTCGCGTTCGTCGAGACTCACCCGCGATCCCGCGGGCAGGATCGTCGAGGTCACCCTCACCGACGAGCGCGGAGAACCGGTCGTCGGCGCGCTCGGATGGGCCACCAAGCGAACCACGTGGACCGAGGGCGACCAGCACGCGCGGTGGGAGTGGTTCGACGACGAGGGAGAGCCCGCCCCGCACATGTCCAACAAAGTGAGCGCGATCCGGCAGGAATACGACGCGAGTCGAAGGGTCAGCTCCCGAGAGTTTCTCGACGGTTACGGGGATCTCGTCGTGGCTGCCGACACGAACGTCGCCAAGATACTCATGCACCACGAGACGCCGAAGATCTACCGCACGACGCTGCTTGATGCCTCCGGAAAGGCGGCCTTTCAGGGGCGTATCTCGAACGTCCAGCGCTGGGATAGCGCACCCGACCTGATCGCGGTCTACGACACGGGGGGATTCCACGCGATGCGCATGACTCATGGCGCGAGCTCGGAGGTCGTGCGGGCCGAGCTCCTCGGTGCCGACGGCGAGCCCGTTACCGGCTCCGAGGGTTGGAGTGCTGTCGAGTTCGATTGGGATGGCGATCGGGTGGTGGAGGCCAGATTCTTCGGCACCGAGGGCGAGCCCGTGGACTCCGGCTACGGATGGGCGCGGGCCAAGGCTACTTTCAACGACGATGAGCGGCTGACCTCAGTCCGGCAGTGGGATGCCAACGGGCTCCCGGCGGCCGACCACGTCACCGGCTGCGCCGTCCACGAGATCAGCTACACGCGCATTCGCGTCACCGGACGGGTCTGCCGGGGGCCGACGGGCATACCGGTGCGCCATCGACGGCTCGGCGCGCCGATTCACACCTACGAACTGAACGACAACGACTTCCAGATCGCGATCAACTACCTGGACGCCCAAGCCAACCCGGCGCCCAACAATGCCGGCGTCTACCGAGACGAGATGGTTCGGGACGAGATGCAGCGCATGCCCGAGATGCGGTATCTGGGTGCCGATGGCGAGCTCATCGACCACGGTGTCTTCGGATTCGCCCGCATGGTCACCGAGTTCGACGACCTGGGGCGGGTGGTGGATCAGTCGTACTTCGACGCCGATGGTGTGCTGGTCGTACCGCGGAACCACCGAGTCCCGGGGGCGCGAATGCAGGTCACCTACGACGCGCGAGGGAACAAGACCGGCTTCCGGACCACCGGCGCTGGCGGGGTGCCGGGCAGCGAGACTGCTCCGCCAGAGCTGCGGTTTACCCTGGACGAATACGGGCGGGAGCTGATGCGTGCCGCCTTCGACGCCGAGGGCCGGCCCACCCTGGAGCCACAAGGCTACGCCGAGCGTCGCATGCTGCGCGACAAGCTGGGGCGGGTGGCCAGAGTGGAGTACCGCGGCGCCTCCCAGGAGCTCGTGGTCGTCGACGGAACCGCCATCCAGACCTTCGAGTACGGTCCCTACGGACTGCAGGCGATCTATTACTGGAAGGAAGAGTCCGTCGCCGCAGAACAGCCTCCGGGAGGGTTCACCGCGTGGGTGCTCTCCCGGAACGCGCGCGGGCAGGTGACCGAGGAGCGCTGGCTCGATGCCGAGGGCGAATCCGTCGCCGGCCCCTTCGGGTGTGAGGTCCTGCGGCGGGTGTTCGAGGAGCAGTCACCGGACCTCATCGCCGTGCAGTGTGACGGCGAGAGTGTACCTCCCGAGCAGGACAGCGGCCCTCCCGCCGCCCCCGAGTGAGTCAAGCCAGCTGCACAATCCGAAGCACGCCGTCTCGCCCCTTGACCTCGACGCCCTCTCGCACCTCGGCCGGCTCGAGGCCGAGACTCTCGACCCGGCTCCAGACCGCCTCGGAGAGCAACAGCTGGCTTGCAAAAGCCTTGTTGAGCCCTTCGATTCGGGCGGCGACGTTCACCGTGTCGCCGATGAGCGTGTACTCCGTCCGCTCCTCGGTGCCGATGCACCCGGCGACGACCTCTCCGGCGTGGAGCCCGATGCCGACCCGGAGCTCCGACGGCTGGGCGACGATGGCCAATGCCGCCTCGACGGCGGCGATGCAGTCCGCCTCCGGCGAGCCCGCGCTCAGGGGCGCGCCAAACATCGCCATGAAGCCGTCGCCGAGGAACTTGTTGACGATCCCGTCGCGGGAGGTGACCTCCGGCACCATCTTGTCGAGCAGCTCGTTGAGGACCCCGACGACCTCCTCTGGGGTGCGGCCCTCCGAGAACGTCGTGAACCCGCGGATGTCGAGGAACATCACACAGGCGAATCGGGAGGAGGTCGAGCGCGCCTCGGCGTCGTGGAGCAGGGCGTCGGCGACAGCGGGGGAGACATGGCGTCCAAAGGTCTCCTCGACCTCGGCGCGGGCGTCGATCTCCTCCAGGCTCCGGCGGAGGGTGTTCCGCAGCTGGTGGGTGACCAGCGCTGCCACGAGCCCGGCGGTCGCGAACAGGCCGGCGCGGAGCACGTGTTGTGCCGGCAGGAGGAAGATCCGGTCCAGGTTTCCATCGGAAGCCGACAGCAGGCCAAAGGAAACCAGCAGGTAGCTGCTGCCGACGAGGGCGGCGCCGTACAGGCATAGGGTCACGTTGAGGCGAATCGCCATGGCGGACGCGATCACCGCGAGGCCGATGGGTGCGGGGCCATACAGAGGCATGGCGCGATCGGTCATGTGGTAGCTCTCGGTCCACATGTCGGCAGTGCTGGCGGCGACCACCAGGGTCAGCTCCAGGGCCCGCATCCACAAGGGCAGGTCGGCCTCGCCGCGCAGTGCCTGACCGGCGCGCCGATACACCAGGATCTCCATCGCGATTACGCCCAGGAAGAGCAGATTGCCCTGCCAGATCGGCACCATGTTGTCGTAGAGGTCGGCCCTGGAGAACACCACCACACTGAACAACACCACGATTCCGAACATCGAGCCGGCGATGAGCGCATAGTTCCGCTCGTTCCGGAGCTCCTGTTCGCGGATTGCCGCGTCGTAGCGCTGTGCGGTGCGGTTCATGACGGCCTGCATCGTGCCCTTTCCGATCCTGGGACCCCCGTGTCACGCCGTGTAACAACCGATTCCACCAGGGAGAGCCGCGAGCCATCTGAGCGGACGAAGGCGGTTCCGGACCGCCTTCCGAAACCCCTCGAACTACGGAATCACAATGGCTCTCAAAGTTGGTGACTACACCCGCGAGCTTCCAAATCTCCTGGAAGCGCATCCCACCTTCACTGCAGGCGGCTGGAAACGAAAGGGCAAACCGAACTTCGTCGTAGGCGCGAAGTCCGGTACCCAGTTGACTCTGAAGATAAAGGCAGTCCCGAAGCGACAGATGGAACCCTATCAACGATTCAGTCCCTGGATTTGGACCGAGCTCGCCATCACCCTGCCCGAAGCTTCAAAGCTGCTCGGCGAAAAGCCATCCACCCCCGTATTCACGGGCTACCTGAGACCCGTGCTTCCGCCCAACACCGGCAGCGGCTGGGCGTGGACCACCGTCGAAACGGACCCACAAACGCTGGCGAACGACATCGCGGAACAGGCCGCCCGGCTCGCGCCGCTGTTGAATGCCATTCGCGGTGGCTGGGCGGTCGAAGCCTTGGCTTGGATGATATTGTCCAGGGCGCTCGCCTACAATATCCCCCAGGAGTACTACGACGCCGACTGGCCCACGCCGGCGATTGTGTTCAGTCCGGCGTGCCACTTCTGGGGATCCGCAGACCGCTACGATCTGTACAGCACGGCCCTGCTGCAGAGACAGGAGTGGGCTCGGGCCAAGGAGCTGCTCGCCAGCGCGGACCCGCACAAGAGAGAGCCATACGTGTCCCACCGAAAGCGGGTGTTGGAAGCCGTCGAGGACCAGGAACGTCAGGGGCTCGAACCGACTCCCCTCGATGAGCGGGCCCTTGAGGCGCAGACATGATTCAGACGGACAACCTGCAGAAGAACGCGTACCGCTTCTACTCCGGAGATTTCGCGACAGACACCGGGCAAACCGAGGTGTCCTACGGCCTCCCCTCCCCGTTCGTAGAGGTGGATCTCGACGATCTCGTCCGCGAAGCGCAGTACGCCGTGGCGACCCGACCAAGCACCATCGACGCCCATCCGAAACAGGTCCACCGCGTCGTGCATCTCGACCGGAACAAGGCGAATCCGGCCGTAGCGGGGTTTCCAAATCTGCAGCGGGTCACCTGGTCCGAGACCAAGGGTGTGACCCTCCCCAAGGAGATCGCAGCGCTCCCGACACTTCGGGTGCTCGGAATCAGCGGCAACCAGTACAAGGCGCTCCCGCGCAGTCTCCGCCACGCGACGCGCCTCAGCGGACTGCTGCTCACCGGATTGACCCGACTCAGGAGCCTCTCCGGACTGGAGCAGCTGATCGCACTCGAGCACCTGCAGATGTACAACCTCGTGAAGCTGAACGACTTCAGCCAGATCCTCGAGCTGCCCAGGCTTCGCGCTGTGTCGGTGGTCTCGATGAACCTGCGCCAGATGTGCCCGGTCCTGGCGCAGTTGGAGGTTCTCGAGCGCCTCGACCTGAGTTCCAGCGCCACCTTCGACGTGGATTACCTGACGGCGCTCCTTCAAGCCCATCCCGGTCTCGAAGAGCTGGGGTTGAAAAACGCGCTCCTCGAACACGAGCCGCCACCGAACCTGCCGTCACTGCGTGTGTTGTCACTCTCCGGTGCGCGTCGCCTGCCGTCTGACTTCCTGACGGGCATGCCGTCACTGGAGGTGCTCGATCTCAGCTGGCCAGGCCCGGAACTGCCGGCCTCTCTGGGTTCGCTCGCCCGACTGCAATCGCTGGACATCGGCATGGGCAAATACACCGCGAAGACCGACTTCTCCGTGCTTACTCAACTCACCCGTCTGCGGGACCTGCACTTCATGACACACCTCGAACGCCTGCCCGAAGCCGTGGGCGCGATCGAGTCACTACGCCACCTCCAAATCGGCGTGTGCCATGAGCTGCGCGATGTCTCGGCGCTTCGCAGCCACCCGAACCTGGAGGTCCTCGATCTGGGCGGTTTCAGTGACTCCGAACAGCTGATCGACGTGGCCATGACGCTGCCAAAGCTGGAGTATCTGCGCGTCAAGCAGCGGACCGACATCACGCGATTGGCGGATCACCCCAGCCTGAAGGTCATCTTGGGACAGCACCTCGAGTCCGACGACATGGCAGCGCTCTTCGATGTGCATCGCCGCGCCCACTATCCAAGACGGCTCTGAGTCCCCGACGAAGGTATCCTGCGGCCGATGCTGATCGACATCCTCTCCATCGGGCTGACGCTCTGGCTGCTGGCGGCGAACGCGGAGGCCACTGAGCCCGAATCGGCCTTCCAGCAGGCGGTGGCCCACCTTCAGAAAGGAGATCACGAACGGGCAGAGAAAGAGGGCATCGCGATGACGGCGTCCGAAGACCCCGCGACGCGAGCCCACGGCCTCTACGTGGTGGGCGCCGTTCAGGATGCCCGCGAAGACGACCAGGAAGCCCTCGAGCAGTTCACGAGTGCGCTGGAAATCCTCGACGCCATCGAGGACGAGACGGACGCCCTGATCGCCCTGCGCCGGAGCGTCTACGTGCACCTGGGTCCCCTGCTTCGGGTCAGCGGCAGACTTCGGGAGTCTCTCGAGGCGTACCGGTTGACGCTGGCCATGTTCGAGGAGGGAGACCCCAGGGCGCTGCCCACCCAGGTGAATCTGGCAATCCTCCTGGAGAGAACTGGAGACATCGAACAAGCCAGCCAGGTCTATGAGAACGCGCGGTCAACCCTCGGGGCGCAAGAACGGCCCGATCTCGTCACCATGGCGCACGTCGTCGCCGGGCTCAGTCGCATAGCCCTTCACAATGGAGACCTGGAAGGCGCAGAGGCGATGACTGTGCAGTCCCTCGACGCCATGCGAGCGGCGAACGCCGGTCCGATGAGCATCGCGATGCGGCTGAACGACCTCGGCAAGATCCACAGGCAGGCCGGGGATTACATCGCCGCCCGGGAGGCTCTCGAGGAGTCCCGCGACCTGATCGAGGCCAGCCTCGGGCCGGACCACGCGCTGCTGGCCAGAGCGATGTCGAACCTGGGCGCGCTGCTGACCGACCAGGGAGACCTGGAGGCGGCGCTGGCGATGCACCTCGAGGCCCTGTCGCGAACCGCGGCCCGCCTCGGACCCGACAACGTCGAACTGGCCTTCATCCTGGGTAACGCCGCAAGCACGGCCCAGAATCTGGGCAGGCATGACCAGGCGTTGAGCCTGCAGATCCGCGCACTCGATCTTCGCGAACGCAACCTCGGTCCCGACGACCCCAACATCGCCGTCAACCTGCACAATCTCGCCACGCTCCACATTGCCATGGGAGATCTGGGGTCCGCGCAAGGGACCCACCAGCGGTCACTGGAGATGCGGGAGCGAATCTTCGGCCCGGACCACCCGGAGACGGCCCGCGGGCTCCGGGGCATGGCGTACATCGAGAGCAACATCGACGGCGGCGACAAGGAGCTGGCGATCGCGTACAACCGACGCGCTCTCGCCATCGACGTGGCCGTTTTTGGCGATGAGCATCCGGTTGTCGTCACCGACTTGAACAACCTCGCTTTCTCCCTCGACGACAAGACCGGCAGGGACGAGACCCGAAGCCTCGTTCGCAATGCCGCGGAGATCCAGACCCGCCACGTGCAGCGGGTGTTGCCCTCCCTCAGCGAGCGCGAGGCCCTGGGAATGGTCCGCGAGCACCGGTATGCCGTCGACAACATGATCTCGGAGTGGAACGGAGAGGGAGACGCATCCACAGTCTGGCATCAGTGGCTGCGATGGCAGGGGGCGGTAGCTCGTGCGTCGGCAGCGCGCCGGGCGATGGCCCTCGACTCGCCAGAGACCGCCGCCCTGGCCGCAAGTCTGCGGCAGGCCCGCCTCGAGCTCGCCCGGGTGGCCCGGCAGCCACGGGATGCCGAGAACGGAGCTGACGCACTGCGCGACCTGGTCGAAAGCGTCGACGCGCTGGAGCACGACATCGCGGCCTCCTCGCCCAACCTCCAGAAGGAGTTCGAGGCCCGCGGTGCCGACCCCGAGGGAGTCTGTGACGTTATGCCTGCGGACCTGACGGTCGTGGACTTCGTCCAGTTCATGAAGGTGGACAAACCGTGGCTCGCCGCGTTCGCGACCACCAACGACTGCGCGATCCGCCGCGTCGACCTGGGACCGTCCGCCCAGATCGAGGTACTGGTCTCCGCCCACCGCGACGTCCTGGCCGATTCACTAATGGGAACCGGCCGCATCGACGCCCGTGGAGAACGGCTTCGGGAAGCCATCTGGGACCCGCTGGAGGTGGAGACCTCCCGCGTGATCCTGGTGCCGGATGGTGTCCTGGCGCCGGTCTCCTTCGCGGCCTTGCCACTCGACGACGGCTACCTGATCGAGGCGTTCTCCCTGTCCTATCTCGAGTCCGCCACCGACCTGGTGCGCTGGCCGACACCGCCCGATGAGCCCAGGTCGGCCCTGATCGTCGGCGATGTCGACTATGGAGATCCGGCGCCCAGCGAGTCGCCCTGCATCGACCGCACCTTCGACCGCCTTCCAGGTGCCGCCCTTGAAACCGAACAGGTCTCGGGAGCCCTGCCCCGCCGCCTGCACCAGACTCGATTCGACGGGCGGTCGGCGAGCGAGCGCGAGGTCACCGCTGCCATGCCGGACCGGGAGATGATTCACTTCGCGACCCACGGCTACCTCGCCGACGCCGATTGCCAGTCGGAGTTGCGGAGGTCCGGAGCCGGTTTCGACGCCATGGTGCTCTCGGGCCTCGTCCTCGCCGGAGCCAACGAGGCGGCGGAAGACCCGAAGTGGGACGGCTTGCTGACCGCGGCCGAGGTGAGCGCCCTCGACCTGCGTGGAGTGGATCTGGTGGTGCTGTCGGCCTGCAACACCGGGCTGGGAGAAGTCCACAATGGCGAGGGGGTTCTCGGCCTGCGACGTGGGTTTGCGACGGCTGGCGTGCGGGCGTTGGTGATGTCGCTGTGGGCGGTCGACGATCAGGCGACCGCGGAGCTCATGTCGCACTTCTATGCGCGGAAGCGGCGCAAGCTGGGACGTGCAGAAGCGCTGCGGCAGGCCCAGCTGGCGATGATCTCCGAGAGTCGGAACCAGCTCGGCCACGGGAGCCCGACTACCTGGGCGGCGTTCGTCGTCGCCGGAGATTGGCGATGATCGGCCGGCGGCGGATGGCGAGGAACGCCATCATCGAGGGGTCGGTGAGGTTCAACAGCTCGTCAGCAGGTGATTCGTCACACTCTGCGGCGGAGTGTGGCAGAACACCGTGGCCCAGCCAGCCGACGATACGGACCCCGCGTTCCACAACCCGGGTTTCAACATGTTCAAATCGGCGATTTATCTCATTCTTCTTCCACTCCTCGCTCTGCCGACGCTCTCGATGGCCTCGGACACCGACCCCTTTGCACCCTTCATGGACCGCGCGAAGATCGTCGAGAAACTCCAGGGAAGCTGGACGGTGGCCTACAACGATGTTTGGCAGGTGAAGGGCGACCAGCTGACCATCTTCGACGGCACCCAGGAGGCCACCTACAAGCTGGAAGTCCTCGCGCCCTGCCTGCTGGAGGCCACCGGGAACGGGCAGACCAAGCAGTTCCAGTTCGCCATGGACGGAGATGCGCTCTTCCAGGGCAATGGCGTCGCCGGTGTGCTCAAGGGCGACCAGTATGCGGTCTGCGCCGACAAACACCTGTTCACATTCGACGGGGGCGACTGCACCGAGTGGGTCCATCGCGAGGGTCAATGGCGAGGCCTGCTGGGCGCCCGATGCTCTCAAGAGAGGAAGGGCGAACACGAGGTCCTGAAGGTCGAGATGTGGGAGCTGCCGCTGGACGGCACGTTGCGAGACGCCAATGTCGAAGATCGGCCAGCCAAGCGGTTCCCGGACTTCTCGGCGGCAAAGAAGGCGGTCCAGCAGAACTGAAGGGAATGGCGGTCTCGGATCGAGTATTCTTGGGCCGGAGGTCTCCTCAATTGCCCGTCCTTCTGGCGCTGTGGCTCGGCTGCGCGCCTCTCGACAATGCCGACCCCGACGGCGATGGATTCACGACGGGTGAAGGGGACTGTGACCCCCTCGACCCGGACGTGCATCCCGGAGTGGGGGACTGCCCCGGAGACTGCGGTTCGGCCGACCAGCCCTGCAATCCCGAGGGTCAGGTCTCCATCGATGGCGCGAATGTCACGGTGGTTGGCGAGGTTCCGGGCGATGGCGTCGGAGGGCGAATCCAGGCGGTCGCCGACCTCGACGGGGACGGCGCGGACGAGCTCCTGCTCATGGCGCCGTCCGCGGACCACGCTGGACCCGACCACGGCTCCGTCTACCTGCTCGCGCCGGCGTCGAGCACGGCAGACCTCGCGGTCGTCGGCAGTCGGTTCGACGGCGGGGCGCCCTTCGAGATCCAGGCC
>Ga0315336_1006730_pt1 | contig 11549 bp, 7 predicted proteins | sample ASW5metaG_FD_204512 | JGI IMG/M metagenome (GOLD analysis project Ga0315336, IMG submission 204512) | Ammonia-oxidizing marine archaeal communities from Monterey Bay, California, United States - ASW #5 | ecosystem: Environmental > Aquatic > Marine > Intertidal zone | place: USA: California...
ATGGGCGCAAGATCGGACGGTTTACTCTTGGTGTCACCTGCGGGGGCTCCGGGAGCACATGGAGGCGTCAACTCGACGCTCCGTGACCTGGGCCGTTACGGCATGCTGTATACGCCCAGTTGGAACAAAGTGTCGCGGCAGCAAGTGGTGCCGGACGCTCTCATCAAGAGGATCCAACGCGACGGACGACCCGAAATATACAACAACGGCAAAGGGCAAGCGGTCTGGGACGGCTACATGGGCGAGGAGTGCGCCCACGCAACGCGGCAGTGGGATTTCGTCACCACCGACGGTGATTTCGGCAAGGCGGGCTACCACGGTCAGACGCTCTACATTTCGCCCACCAAGAACCTCGTCGTGGCTTCGTTCGCTACGGGTGAGAAATACGACACTTTCCGTTTTGCTCGCGCTATACGCCAATCGCTCAAATAGCGCATTGGAAATTCCAAGGATCACGAAGGAAACAGCCGATGAAAACGCACCTTTTTGCAGCGATGCTTGTCGCAGGTTCTTTGGTAATCACCGCCGAGGCCGTTAGCACAGCCCAGGCAAAGGACGTCAAGGTGAAACGCGAAAACGGCATTTACTATCTCGAAGTCTCCGGCACACCCTACGAATGCGGTTTGCAGCACGGCAAGGCACTCAGGTCAGAGATCCGGAAGTCCGTCTCCGACTACAAGGCGAACGTTGAGAAGATGTTCGGAAAAGAAAACGCCGTCAAAATTCTCGATTGGGCACTCAACAAAGCGAAGTTCAAAGCCGACCTGGAGCAGCACGTTCCCGACCTGGTTGCGGAGGCCAGCGATATTGCCGAGGGTGCGGGTGTCACGCTGGACGACATCCTGATGCTCGGCATGTACGAGGAGGTCTATGAAGCCGGACCGCACAAGATTGGGGTCGCAGCCCACCCCGAATAGAGTCTCGGTCAAGGTTGCAGCGCATTTACAATCGCATCGGGCGGCAAACGATTCGCTGGTCAGAATATGGACTATTCCGGCAATCTGCTCGAGAAGCAGATGGTCATCAAAGCAGACTACGGCGACTTGAAGATGTTCCGGTACGGCTTTGTCGGCAATGCGGGCGGAACCGGTCTCAACAGCCACGGTGTTTCGATCTGGGTCACCACGTTACCTCAAGGCCAAAAGCGTGACGACGACGGGATTGGTAGCGACGCGACGGTGCGGGCGCTGCTCAAATGCAAATCGGTCGACGAGACGGTCGCCAAGTTACGGCGCTTGCCGCGATTCGGAACGCTGAGCTACACAATCACCGCTGCAAACAAAGGAGTTATCTGTGAGGCTTCCGCCGACGAATTCGCGGTCCGCGAGATGACCGCTAGCGAGCCCTTTCTGGTTCACACCAACCACCTGCTCAAATTGAAAACACGCCACGACATGCCTGGCATGTACGAGGGGGGAGAACCGACTCCTGGCAGCCTGTCACTGACACTGGTCCGCAAAATCGCTTGCGAAAGGAAGATCGTCGAGAACCTCGACGAGATGAGCAGCGACGCGCTCAAGGGAATTCTCACTCAGTCGCCCAACAACGTTTACCACCCGGCGTTCATGACATTGTTGTCGTCCGTCGTCGAGTACGATGGAGACAAAGTCACCCTGCACGTTTCCGCCGGCTACGATCCGCTACGCGGCTGGAATAGCTACAGTTTTGGTAACTGACTCGTGCACTTGCTACTGATCGAACAAACGCGATTCCACGATTCCGGCTCAAAGGAAGATGCCGACTCGCAGGCCAACGGCCGCTTCAAGATCGCTCGTCGGATTCATCGAAGGATCGAAATAGAGCTGGACGTCCGGCGTGACTTGGATGTTTTCGGTCAGTTGCAATCGCCAGAACAGTTCCATCCCGTAGTCGTCGGGACGGTTGCCGTTGGAGGGATCGTTCCAGATGAAGCCGACGCCGAACCAATCGTTGTTGTAGCCGCACGCCTGCGTGAAGACGACACCGGTGGCCAGCGATTGTTGAACGTCGGTTCGCCGGCCGTCACCGGTGCCGAACCGGAAGAAGGTGGCCAGTTTCTCAGAGAGCTCTTGCTGGAAGCTAAACAGCCAGACGCTGCTCGATCGCCCCGGATTGAACCGTTGGGTCTGCTCCGTGTGGCTGAAGTTTACTTCGTACCGCCCCTTGCCCAATCCGGGTATCTCCGGCGTGTAGACGAAACCGGGAATGTAGGCAAACTTACGCCCGAAACTCTTGAAGTCGGGATAAAAGGGGTAACCGTCCGCATCGGCCACCACGAGACTGACCTGCAGATCGTCCGTCACGTGAACCGTCGTATCGACTCCGAGCGCTGCAATCGGAAAGTTGCGGACGAGATTGCCCGAAAGCGGCCCGGCCATGAACGAGACGCGGTCCCAGCCGGCGTAGTCGTTCTGGTCGACCATGATTTTCAAGGCGAGCTGGCCCACACCGATTTCGAGAAGGCCGTCACACAGCTTTTGGGTCCAGCCAAAGTGTGCCAGCGCGTTGGTCGCGTCCCCCACGTCGTCGTTCGGCAGGATCGTCGTCCCAATCGCGTTTGCGAATTCCCCGGCTGTCGATCCGAGCGATTCCGACTCGTGCAGATAAAACAGGTAGAGTGTCCCTTCATTCCCCGGCTCGTCGAGTAGTTCCCATTCCCCGTAGAGGTTGAAGGATTGGCTGACCATCTGGTCGTGGCGGCCCCCTTGTGTGCCGGCTTGCCAAATGGGCGCATAGAGGGCGAGGAAATCGGGTCCTCCTTCCCCCTTCAATTCGTCGCGGCAATCGGCGACCGGTTCCAAGAGACGGTCAATGCAGCTGGGGCAGAAATGCGTATCAACACCCATCTCTTCGCGCTGCTCGGCCCGGTCGAAAACTTCCTCCGGCTCGCGATTCTGAGCCGTGGCCTCGTCTGCCGCGAATATCGCCATTGCGAACAGAGTGGCGATACACGCAAGCCGCAGCACCCTGCAGGAGACGCCGGAGTCCGCGTATCGCCGTTGCCGTAGGTATGCCTTCAACATGGAGAGTGAGATTCCGCAGAGTCTGCTGGAAAAAACGCCGCGCCCGGTCTAACGCCTTCTCCCTGTGTCATCGGGGCTCTACACAGGGGATATCCAGAAAGAGCCTTCCGACCGACACAACCGCTACGATCGAAGGGGATGCCCAATGAAATGCGCAGAGAAACGTGGCCTTTGGCGACCGACGCGATCGCAATGTTCGAATTTCCCGTGGTTAGGCGTGCTTCAAGAGCACCTGATCGTTCTTGCGGATTCGGCAGAGTGTGACGGTTGCAACAAGAGGACCGCACAAGGAAAGGCCTGTAGCCGATTCCGATGATAGGAAGGTGCGTGCCGAATTCGTCTGCCAGATTGAGCGAGAACCCTCATGCGTGGTCTCCAGGTAGTAGTACTGCTAGGCAGTCTGCTGCTGAATGCTGCGCCGACCCCGGCACAGGACCCAGCGGAACCAGCCAATCCGCCGCAGCCGATGCAGACGGCAGACGGCCAGGCTGGGGTCAGCCAGCGGGCGTTTTCGCAAGACCGCGGGCTCGGCAAGACTCCCGACGATATCGGTTCGCTGCTTCAGCAAACCGACACACGTGTGGATGCTCTGTTTCCATGTGGTCCGTTTCAGCCGTTGTACGACGTCTGGAAGCCATGCACCGATCAGCTGAAGGACTCAACCGGACTGGATCTGGGGATGAACTACACCGCCATCTACCAGCGCGTCAATCATGTGCGGAGCGGACCGAAAGAGGCCGCAGGGGGTGATTTCGACTTCTTTGGAAATTGGCACCTGTGGGATTGCGACGAGTGCGGTCCCGGTTCGCTCGTCTTCAGTTCCGAGTCGCGGCATCGGTTGGACAACATTCCGCCAGAGCAGTTAGACACGGGAACCATCGGCGGGACGATCGTCACATTCGGCGCGCAGGACTTCTCGATGGTCCAGCTCTACTGGGAGCAGGGCTCTCCGGACGACGGTTTTCTCTTCCGGCTCGGCAAGATGGACTCCGCTTTGATCTGGGACGGTGGCCGTTATGTGAGTAGCAATTTCGCCTTTTTTAGCCCAGCGTTTTCCGACACGTTGCCGATGCCGCTTCCCGGTGCGGGACTTGGGTTGGCAGCGGCCGTTTATCCCAGCGAGGAGACCTACATCGCCGCCGGCGTCCATGATGCCAATGGCGAAAGGACGACGGCCGGTTTCGATACCTTCTTCGGCGACGGCGAATTCTTCACCGCTGTCGAATTCGGCTGGCTTCCCCACGAAGGAGAAACGAACGAGGGCCTGTACCATATCACGCTCTGGAACATCGACGCTCGCAAGAATATCGGCAAGCAGAGCGACCATGGCGTCGCCGTGACGCTGGAACAACAGATCGGCTGCGAAGGCCACGTCGTTCCCTTCCTGCGGTATGCCCATGCCAAGCGTGGCATCAACGGCATCCGGCAGAACGCCTCGGTGGGGGTTGGCTGGGAAGAAGTTTGCGGCCAAAACTACGACCTCATTGGCGTCGCGGTTTCCTGGGAAGAACCTGCAAATCGATCGCTCCGCGATCAGTACGTTGTGGAAGCTTTCTACCGCTTCCAAATCACGCCGCTCACCCATCTCACACCCGACATTCAAGTCGTCATCGACCCAGCCAATTCTCCGAACAAAGACGCCGTGACAGTCCTTGGGCTGCGATTGCGGACTCTGTTTTAGTGTAGACTTCTCCGCATTTCTGACGCAGAATTGCGTGCCGCGGCAACTCAACGCCCGGGCCACTCTGCGGAGGGCGCCCTGCCCAACGTGCTCCAAACGGATCCAGATCGTGGATTCCGGCAGCAGATCAGCCCCGTCAAGCAGCGAGCGGGTGTGCGCGCCGCGCTCACGATACCATTGGTTGCGGCTGTTGAACCAGTTTTCCGCGGAAGCTTCTTGCCTTCGGAAATCCGAGAACAGAGAATCAGAGCAGAGGTTTATTGCGAATCGGGAGCGTGATTCTTGCTTCGCGACACGTTGACATGCAAAGCGATTGTGATGCCGGAGTCAAAACGGAGCTTCATTGGAAAATGGCGCACGGCCACGCGGGTGCTGGCTGCCGTGATCTGTCTGTACGCGCTGGATGTCGCTGCCGACGACGATCAACAGCTGTTGCAGTCTTTTGACGGGCGTGTCGCGCCGATTCTGGCCGGTCGCTGTCTGGAGTGCCACAGCGGCGCGGAGCCGAAAGCGGGGCTGAATCTTTCATTCGGGAAGCAAGCATTGGCCGGCGGCGAATCGGGGCGCGCGATTCAGCCGGGACGTCCGGACGAAAGCCTGCTTTGGCAGTACATTCGCGATGATGAAATGCCGCCCAACGAGTCGCTGACGATCGAGGAAAAAGAAACGCTGCGCGAATGGATCGCCGGCGGGGCAAAGTGGGGCACGGACCCCGTCGATCCGTTTCGATACACGACGCGCAAGCGAGCCGGCTACGACTGGTGGGCACTGCAGCCTGTCAAGTGCCCGGAGATCCCCGACGTCGTGAATTCCGATCGGGTGCGTAACGCGATTGACGCATTCGTGCTGAGAGGACTCGAACAGAACGGGCTATCACTTTCGCCGGAGGCCGACCGCCGGACGCTGATCCGCCGACTGTCGTTCGATCTTCTCGGCCTGCCCCCGACACCGGCTGAATTGAACGCCTTTTTGCAGGACTCGTCTCCCGAGGCGTACGAAGAACTTGTCAATCGGATGCTCGATTCGCGGCACTACGGCGAACGCTGGGCGCGGCACTGGCTGGATGTCGCCCGGTTTGGCGAAAGCCAGGGATTTGAACGGGACAAACTTCGGCCCAATGCGTGGCGATATCGCGATTGGGTCATCCAGGCGCTGAACGACGACATGCCGTACGATGAATTTGCGCGCCTGCAACTGGCTGGCGACGTCCTAGAACCGAACGATCATGCGGCCATCACGGCGACCGGTTTCCTGGTGGCGGGGCCGTATGATGAAGTCGGCCAGAGCCAACAAAGTGCGGCGATGAAGGCCGTGGTCCGCCAGGACGAACTGGAAGACATCGTCGGCACCGTAGGCCAGACATTTCTAGGGCTCACCGTCAATTGTTCCCGCTGCCACGATCACAAGTTCGATCCCATCCGGCAGAAGGAATACTACCAACTCACTGCGGCGTTGGGCGGCGTGCGTCACGGAGAACGGTCCATTAGAATTCCCGAGGAACAACATCAGCTCCAACAACTGGAATCGCAGCTTGCCGGCGTCTCCGGCCGACTGAAAGCGTTGGACGCCAAAGTCACCGCGCAGGTGCTACAAGAACGCGAAACAGCGACGACCGCAGCACCCAGAGCTCCTGAGCCGATGGCGCGCTGGGATTTCAGCATCGATCTGCGCGATTCGATCGGCTCCCTGCACGGCAGCAGTCACGGCTCGGCCAAAGTCGTCGATGGGGGGCTGCTTGTCGACGGCAAGAAAGCGTACGTCAGCAGTGTGCCGATCACAACGGATATTCGGGAGAAGACACTTGAGGCCTGGGTCCGGCTGAGCGATTTGGAACAGCGCGGCGGCGGGGTGGTCAGTCTGCAAAAACTGAACGGGGGCACGTTCGACGCCATTGTCTTCGGCGAGCGAGAACCCGCACGGTGGATGGCGGGCAGTAACGGGTTCGTCCGCACCCACAGTTTCGACGGATCCGCCGAGACCGAGGCGAAAGACCGTCTGGTTCACCTGGCCGTTGTCTACGCGGCGGACGGAACGATTACCGGCTATCGCGACGGAGTGCGGTACGGTCAGCCCTACAAAAGTAAAGGGCCGGTCACGTTCCGTGCTTTAGACGCTCAAGTCCTATTCGGATTGCGACACGGAACGACCGCCGGCGGCAACCGCAATCTGGCCGGCGTCATCGATCAGGTGCAACTTTACGATCGGGCACTCACACCGTCGGAAGTGGCCGCGTCAGCCGGGCGTGCGAACTTTGTCGATTTGCGGACGATCTTGGCCCGGTTGACTCGCAATGAGCGCGAACAACGCACGACGTGGGAAACCGAGATCAACAGACTTGAGAACCGGATCAAGTCGATCCGTGAAACAAAGGTCTATGCCGTCACGCCACGACCGCCGGGCCCGGCCTATCTGCTGATCCGCGGGAACTCGGCGTCGAAGGGTGAATCGGTTGAACCGGACGGCATTGCCGCGATTCGTGGTCTGTCCGCCGATTTTCAGTTGCCCGGCGACGCGCCCGACGCGAACCGCCGCCGCCGGCTGGCTGCATGGATTGCCGATGAGCATAACCCGTTGTTCTCGCGTGTGATGGTGAATCGAGTCTGGCATCATCACTTCGGTACGGGGCTCGTCGACACCCCCAACGACTTCGGATTCAACGGCGGGAAGCCGTCGCATCCGGAACTCATCGATTGGCTGGCATCTGAACTGATCGACTCGGGCTGGAGCCTCAAGGCTCTGCATCGTTTGATCGTCACGTCGGCGACCTGGCGGCAATCGTCGCTGTTCAGGGAAGAGGCCGCCGCTATCGACGCGGGCAACCGGCTGCTGTGGCGGAAGCAATCCGTACGCCTCGACGCCGAATCGCTGCGAGATGCCCTGCTGCGGGTCTCCGGAGAGTTGAACGCCCAATTTGGTGGACCGCCGTTTCAGGATTTCCGCACGTATGCGAACAATTCGCAGTTTTACGAGATGCTCGACCCGGTCGGTTTCGAATTCAATCGCCGTACCATTTATCGCACGTGGATCCGCTCGGGCCGCAACCGGTTTCTCGACGCGTTCGACTGTCCCGATCCGTCAACAACCGCGCCGCGGCGAGCCGTTACCACGACACCCATCCAGTCGCTGGCGCTATGGAACAATTCATTCGTTCTCCGCATGGCCGACCGGTTGGCGAATCGTGTGACGAAGGCGGTGGGAGATGACGTAAGAAAACAGACGTCGCTCGCAATCGAGCTGGCGTACACGCGCCCGGCATCGGACGACGACTTGACCACGGGGACCGTGTTCGTCCGCCAGCACGGGCTGTCCGCGTTGTGCCGCGTAATTCTTAACAGCAATGAGTTCTTGCATGTCGACTGAAGCCCGAAGCTGCACCGAAGCATCCCGGCACTCTTCCGCGAATGGGGAGAGGGACGTTTCAACTGAAGAACGTATGGACCGGCGGGGTCTTCTCTCCTGGTCACTGTGCGGGATTGGCAGTGTGGCGGCGGCCCACCTGCTGATGCGCGAAGGAGTCGTTCGCGCGGATGCAGTGCCGCCGGAAGCGGAGGATGCCTGGCCGCATAATTCGGCTCGGGCCAAGCGCGTAATTCACATTTGCCTGTTCGGAGGACTGAGTCAGGTCGATTCGTTCGACTACAAGCCCGACCTCGAAAAGCACCACGGCAAGCCGCTGGGCGGCGACGAACGACCGGATGTCTTTTTCGGACAGGTCGGTCTGTTGCGGAAAAGCGACTGGCAGTTCCAACAACGCGGCAAGAGCGGATTGTGGGTATCGGAATTGTTTCCGCATCTGGCCAAGGTCGCGGACGAGCTGACCGTTATCAATTCGATGTTCGCCGAGACCTCCAATCACACGCCGGCGACGTTTCAGCAGAATACCGGTTTTCGTTTGAACGGGTTTCCCACAGCGGGGGCCTGGTTGTCGTTCGGCATGGGTTCTGAAACCGACGAACTGCCGGCCTATGTGGTCATTCCCGACACCCGCGGGTTGCCGGCCGGAGGGTCGATCAATTGGAGCAATGGTTTCTTGCCGGCCCGGCATCAGGGTGTCGTCATCCGCAGCGAAGGAACGCCCATTGACGATTTGTTTCCGTCGCGCGAAATTCCAGCCGATACCGAACTGGCCGGCCGACAACTGCTGGCCACATTCAACAGAAGACATTTGGATCAGCGCGGCCACGACGACACCCTCTCTGCGCGCATTCGCAGTTACGAGCTGGCTGCAAAAATGCAAATGGCCGTTCCGCAAGTCAGCGACTTAAGAATGGAAACTGAGTCCACACACCACCTCTATGGACTCGACGGCGAACAGACAGCCGACTTCGGCCGCAGTTGCCTTTTAGCCCGGCGGTTGCTCGAAAATGGGGTCCGCTTCGTCCAATTGTATTCCGGTGGCGCGTTCGGCAGACCGCGCACCAACTGGGATGGGCACGAAGAGATGATCAAGAATCACGGCCGCGAATCGGGACGCGTCGACAAACCGATTGCGGGCTTATTGCACGATCTGCGACAACGCGGAATGCTGGACGATACGCTGGTCCTGTTTACGTCCGAATTCGGCCGCACCCCGTTCACTCAATCCGCTGCCGATGTTGTCGGAGCCGGACGCGATCATAACCAATATGGATTTTCGGTCTGGCTGGCCGGGGCCGGCCTGAAGCACGGCATCACGTATGGTGCAACCGACGAGGTGGGCTGGAAAGCGGTCGAAAACCGAGTCCACTGGCACGATTTTCACGCCACAGTCCTCCACCTGCTGGGCATCGACCACGAACGGCTGACTTTCTATCACAACGGCATCGAACGCCGGCTCACCAACGTACATGGCCACGTGATCAAAGACATTCTTGGTTGACCGACGAATGCGGAGGAATGAGGGACTCGGTCCACCTTGCCGTACCGCTCTGTTGAACGAAGACGCACGGCGGTAGAACATCGCCGTAACTTTCTACCGCGTCCCGATGTGCCGCTCACCATTCTGTGACAGATTCGATCATCTCGCGGATCAATCATGTAGAATTCCGCAAACGGTAGCACCCGGGTTGATGAATCCCCCATGCCGCGCCAAGCGAACGACAATCTCCTCGTGGAACTGACCGGCGTGTCGAAGTCGTACGGGAACGCGCATCCGGCTGTGAACGCGGTGTGTGAGGTCTCGTTTGACGTGTGCCGCGGCGAACGGGTGGCCCTGTTGGGCAAATCGGGATCGGGTAAGTCGACGCTGCTAAATCTGATTGCCGGGCTGGATCGGCCGACGGCCGGGAGAATCTGCGTGTCGGGACGGGTTCTTTCGGAACTTTCGCCGGCGGCGATTGCTGACTATCGGCGGGAGTGCGTGGGGATGATTTTTCAGGCCTACAACCTCGTTCCCTGGCGCACGGCGTTACAGAACGTGGAGTTGCCGATGGTCTTCGCCCGCCGGGCAAAGGGGGAGCGCGAAACGGCGGCTCGGGAGGCCTTAGCGGCGGTTGGGTTGGCTGAGCGAATCGCGCATCGACCCAGCGAACTCTCGGGCGGCGAACAACAGCGGGTCGCTATCGCCCGAGCCTTGATGAACGGACCAGAGCTGCTGCTGGCGGATGAACCGACCGGCAACCTCGATTCCTCGACTGCCGAGGAGATCATTGAATTGCTTAGCCGCTTCACGGAAGTTTCTCCAACGGCGAAATCTCAGACGGCGACCATTCTTGTCACGCACGACGAAGAACTGGCCCGTCGATTTGCCACACGTGTGGTGCATCTGCAAGACGGCCGGTTGGATCGCGATTCGGGAGCCGACGGCGCATGAAGTTTCAGGACATGGCCTCGATGGCCCTGCTGATGATTCGCCGGCAGAAAACCCGCGCGGCCCTCTCGCTGATTGGGGTGGTGATTGGTTCGCTGATGTTGCTCTTCAGCCTCGCTTCGCGCCGCGGTGTTCAGGATGCGGTGGCGCGGGTCTTCAGCATGAGCGATCGCATGCGACAGATTACGGTCCGTTCAAAGTGGAACTTCGACGAGGAGGAAATCCCCGCAGAGGAATTGGAAGTCGACGGCGATTTGGACGAGGCCATGCGGTTGCGTATTCGTGAAATGCTCGTGCGCCAATGGCAAATCGAACATCATGGTGAGGATGTCTCGCTGACGTACGAGCGGATCGAAAAAATTGAAGCGCTCGAGCATGTGCAAAGCATCCATCCTGAAGCGGGAATTTTTGTTGCGCTCGTGCAGGGCGAAAACAAACTGCAAGGAGGTGGCAATTCGGTTGCGGCCGACGATAAAGTACTGCACGAGCGCATTCTCGCTGGCAAGGCGTTCGAGTCGGACAGCGAACAAACGATTCTTCTCAACGAGTTTGTCGCCTGGAGTTGGGGATACGTTTCACGATCTCAAATGCGCCAGCTGGTTGGCACCAAGGTCCGAATCGAGCACCGCCACGCTGAGGAAACCGTCGCGAATTCCCTCTCTTTTCGCAGCGGAGGCGACATCGAGTTCAGCACCGAAGAGATCATCGCCTTAAACAGTGCGCTCGACCGCATACCGGCGATCGTCGAACAGTTGCCGCTGCCCGAACAAGAGCGAGCCGCTTTGAAGAAAGCGTTTCCCTCTTCGTCGACTGATCGCGACGGAGCGACCGAACCGATCGAGCGAATTATCGCCCAAGAGTATACGGTGGCCGGCATTTTCCGTGGCCCCACTGAGGAGGAAACGGAGGACCGGGTGCAACTCGGCCACGGAGACGGTTTGATCGAGTTCCTGCTGCCGATCAAGACGGCCACACAGTTTGCGCTGCGATTCCCGTACCGCAAGAAGAGAGGTTTCCATTACGCCAAGGTGCTGGTTGACGATGAGTCACACCTTAAAGCCGTCTCGGAACAGATACG
>Ga0315336_1006731_pt1 | contig 11546 bp, 9 predicted proteins | sample ASW5metaG_FD_204512 | JGI IMG/M metagenome (GOLD analysis project Ga0315336, IMG submission 204512) | Ammonia-oxidizing marine archaeal communities from Monterey Bay, California, United States - ASW #5 | ecosystem: Environmental > Aquatic > Marine > Intertidal zone | place: USA: California...
CGAGGCGCTCGGGCAGCCGGGCCCCGAGGGCCCGCACGCTCACGGCTCCGGCGGCGTAGGTGAGCCAGAGGTTTGCGGGCTGTGCGATCCCCCGGGACTCGGCGGTGACCGTGGCGAAGACCATGAAGAGTGACGCCAGGCCGGAGAACAGGAACGTCGCCAGCCACACGGGCCAGAGCTCCCGCTTTCGGAAAGCGGTGAACACTTCGTCGAGGTCCATGGGCTGACGCATGCCGGACATCGGCGGCGCCTTGACGGGAACGAGGAAGATCAGAGAACTCAGGATCAGCACACTGATACCGACAAAGAACCAACGGAGCTCGCCGCCAGAAATCCCGATCTGATCGGCGAAGGGGTTGACCACCAGGGGCACCAGGCCGGAGATTCCGAACAGCGCCAACCCCTCGGTACGCCGCTCCTGAGGCACGATGTCGGCCGCCAAGGTGAAATAGCCGGTGAACAAGATCGCGGTCCCGATGCCGAGCAACACCCGAATGACGTAGACCGAAGGCCCAAAGTGGTCGATGGTGCCCACCAGGGCCATCGCCGTCGCGAGCAGCACCGTGCCGACCATCAGTGTGGACTTTCGACCGAGGCGATCGAGGGCCCATCCCACCGCCGGACGGGCGACGAGGCCGCCGATCGCCGCGACGGCCATCGCCGCACCGACCTGGGCGCGATCAGCTCCGAGCCAGGTCAGGAAGACCGGGAAGAGCATCATCGATGAGTAGCCGCAGGCCTGCAGGAAGTGCGCCGCCATCAGGAGGACGAAAGGTCGCGTCAGGACCGGTTGGGATGCGGGCACGCCCCCGGTCTAGCGGGTTTGAGGGTCAAAGTCCCGGCAGCCGATCCGATGGGTTGTGCATGCCGGACACCCACCAGAGAATCCTCGACACAATGAGTGAAGCGGAGTTCCCGTTACTGTGGAAGATGCTGAATACAGGCGCGGCCGTTCCTCCTTCGCGAACTGAAGCGCCTCATCAGTCGCCGTTGGAGTCAGCGGGCACCGAGACGGGACGTGAACGTGCTCGGCCGGCTGCGGGGTAGCGGCATCGATCAGGCGGTCATGGTGAGGAACATCTCCGACACGGGCGTGCTTCTGGAGGTCCGAGCGGGGGCTGTTCGAATTGCCCATCACGCTGGCCCGGTTCAAACCCGGCGGGAACAAGCGGGAGGTGGCCTTTGAGTTTGCCGATGGCGCCTGCTCGTTGGCCACGGCGGAGCTTCGGAACCTGTACTATGGCGGGTTGGTGGCCGACACCTAGCGCGGGGTCGGGTCGTACAGGTCGTCGAGCAGGGTGATTCGGCTCACGATCGCGTCTTTGATGTCGTCGTCGTCGTGCACGTCTACCAGATCCATGCGCCAGACGATTTCCTTGTCTGCGTTGACCTCGGACACATATCCGATGCTCGACCAGTTGATCAGGTAGGTCGTATCGAGCTTTCTCACGTCGCCCATCAGCTTCGAGAAGCCGCCAGCTGGCTCGGAATAGGACCAGACCTCTTCTACGATCAGATTGTCTTCGTCGTAGGTGTATTCGACCGCCCGCGAGTGCTCGCCGCCGTCGAGGTCGTAGTAGTTGTTGTCGAACATCGACAGTGAGCCCTGCCGCATGTCGGACATGTGGGCGTGGCTCCACTGATTGTGGTCCGAGAGCCCCGTCCACATCGGCCCGCTGGGCAAGTCGAAGTCGCTGTATCTGCCGCCCATCTGCCAGATGACCGAGCCGTCGTCGGGGTCGATCTTGAGGATCGCGTCGAGGAATTTCGACATCAGGTAGTAGTGGCCGTCCCCGTTGACCATCAACGAGTTGCTGTGGGTCCACTCCTCGTCGGCGTTGCCCAGGGCGATGGGGTCGGGGAATGGGTCGTCGATCCAGGGCTCATCCGCGTAGGGGTAGTCGTCGAACCAGTTGAACTCCTCGGTCCAACCGTCCTCGGAGAGGTCTCCCTTCTCGACCCGTCGCAACGCGTCTGCCGACCAGTAGGTGTTTCCGTAGGTCCGGAAGTCGTACCCGATGTACGTATACGTCGCGTCGTCGTGTTCCAGGAAGTCGTGGTGGCCCATGAAAGCGTTGGTCTGGATCTCCTCCTTGCCGTCGAGGGAGACGCGCCAGATGGTCCCGGTATCCTCCCGCCACTTGATGTCGTACGTGGCGAAGAGAACGCTCTTTCCGTCCATCGACAGCTTTGTCGATACGACCAGATTGCCGGCGGGAATCTCGTACCACCAGACGTAGCGGCCCTCTCCGTCGACGATCACCGGCACACTGCTGTTGCCTTTGATGACCGCGGTGAGGATGTAGCCATTCGCAGCCAGTGATTCGCCGGTGACCTGGGTGACTTCGTTCCTGGGGAAGATGATCGGGGGGATTGGCGTCTCTATCTCCCGCTCGTCTCCCATGATCTCGGTGCCGACATCGGTGAAGACCCGGTATTTCCACGTCTGCCCGGCTCGCATGCCGAGCACGCTGACTTCGTGGGTCGTGCCTTCGGGGCCCATCGGGGTCCGTTGGGGCTCCTCGCCCTCGAGCCAGTACTCGACGTAGCCCACGCCGGGGTCGTCGGTGCTCCAGGTGCAGTTGAGCACCGTCTTCGCCTTCGCATTCAAGCTGCACAGCTCGTCGCGGATTTCGCCACTGTTCCCAGAAGCGGTATCCGAGTCTCGATCTTTCGCTTTGTCACCGTTTCCGCATCCGCCGCTGCTTCCGCCGCAGCCGATGAGGACCAGGCCAATGAGACACCCTCTCATCGAACCCTCCTTTCCAAAACAAGTAAAGCCTGAGGACGCGGCCCTTCACAATTCCACCCGGTTAGGCGGGCAGCAGGCAGGAGTTTCCATGAGTGAGTTCGCGTACGAGAAGCCCTTTCCCCTTGGCGAAGACACCACAGAATACAGGTTTCTGGGCAGTGGTGGCGTCAAGAAGACGAGTCTCGGACGGTTTCGGATCGTGCGCGTGAAGGCTGAGGCTCTGACACTTCTCGCCAGAGAGGCGATGCATGATCTCGCGTTCTTCCTGCGACCGGCCCATCAGCAGAGCGTGGCGCGGATCCTGAGTGATTCCGAGGCGTCGGACAACGATCGCTTCGTGGCGCGCACGCTCCTGAAGAACTCGGTCATCTCTGCAAATGGGCAGCTGCCGATCTGCCAGGACACTGGGACCGCCATCGTCATGGCCAAGCGCGGACAGCGAGTGATCACCGATGGGCACGACGAAGAGGCGTTGTCGCGGGGGATCTACGACACCTATCAGACCGACAACCTGCGCTATTCCCAGGTCGCTCCCCTGACCATGTACGAGGAGAAGAACACCAAGACCAACCTGCCGGCACAGATCGACATCTACGCCACCGACGGGGACAGCTACGAGTTTCTGTTCCTCGCCAAAGGCGGTGGATCCGCGAACAAGACCTATTTGTTCCAGGAGACCAAGGCGCTCCTCAATCCGACGCGTCTCGAGGCCTGGCTCATCGAGAAGATGAAGACCCTGGGCACGGCCGCCTGTCCGCCGTACCACGTCGCCTTTGTCATCGGCGGAACCAGCGCCGAAGCGAACCTGAAGACCGTGAAGCTGGCGTCCGCCAAACACCTGGACGAACTTCCGGATACGGGAAGCGAGGGAGGCCGCGCCTTCCGCGATCGCGATCTCGAACAACGCCTGCTCCAGGGTGCCTGGAAGACCGGGATCGGCGCCCAGTTCGGCGGCAAATACTTCGCCCACGACGTGCGGGTCATCCGCCTCCCCAGACACGGAGCGAGCTGTCCGATCGGCATGGGCGTCTCCTGCTCTGCAGACCGCAACATCAAGGCGAGGATCGACGCTCGGGGCATCTGGCTCGAGCAGCTGGAGACGAATCCGGAGCAGTACCTGCTCGAGGCCGACACGTCCTCTGACGAGGTGGTCCGCATCGATGTCGATCAGCCCATGGAGGCGATTCGCGCCGAGCTGTCGAAGTACCCGGTCAAGACGCGAGTCGCCCTATCGGGAACCCTCGTCGTCGCGAGGGACAGCGCCCACGCCCGCTTGCGCGCCGCGGTTGAGGCCGGTGGAGAGTTGCCGGCGTATTTCAAGGAACATCCTGTGTACTACGCGGGCCCTGCCAAAAAGCCAGCCGGGATGCCTTCGGGCAGTTTCGGGCCGACGACTGCGCAACGCATGGACCCTTATGTCGCGCCATTCCAGGCTCTGGGCGGCTCCCTCGTCATGTTGGCAAAGGGCAACCGATCGCAGCAGGTGACTGACGCCTGCAAGCAATACGGTGGGTTCTACCTGGGCAGTATCGGAGGACCGGCGGCGATCCTCGCCCAGGAGAGCATCACCAGCGTCGAGGTCCTGGACTTCGAGGACCTGGGCATGGAGGCGGTCTGGAAGATCGTCGTGAAGGACTTTCCGGCGTTCATCCTGGTGGATGACAAGGGCAACGACTTCTTTAAACAGCTCTGAGAGCGCTCACTCCCCCAACACCCACACGGCGAAGCGCGCGTCCTCCGGATCGGCGTAGACCCGCTTCCAGCGGTCCGGAAATGCCTGGCGGTGGGCGGACAGCAGCTCGGGTAGGTGCGGCTCTTCCGCGAAGCCCGCCAGTGGAATCTCCACGAAGTGGGTCGCGCCCCCCGCACGCAGCGCCCTCTCCAGATCGTCTGCGGTCCCAAGCGCCAGGCCCTCGCGGCCATAGAACATGATCTGGGGTTGCCCGGTCCAAGGCCGGAAGCCAGTCCGCCCCGTGTACAGGTACACCATCGGATCCATGCCGCTGGCCAGGATGGCGTCGGGGTCGGTGTTCTGTTCGATCCAGCCGAACAAGGCCGCATGGGGACGCCACCCGGCGATGTCGGCCTCGGCCTGAATGGGGTGGATCGGGTAGCCATTGGCGCGAACCTGGTTGCCGACCCGCACATCGGTAAACGCCGACAGGACGATGAGCAGGCCCAACACCCCCATCGCCCAGCGCTCGCGAACCCGGCCCGAGATTGCATCGGCAAAGCCGATGGCGAGCAGCGGGGCCAGGGGAACCAGGAATCGCTCTGGAGGCCACGGCCAAACGAGCAGCACAGCGGCGGTCGACAGCATCACCAGAGGGAGCAAGCGACCTCGATGCCGGACCAGCCAGATCCAGGGAACGAGACCCACTGCAAACAGCGTCAGCGCCAACGCGGGGAAGGGCACGGCCTGTCGAAGGGTCGCCGACAAGCCCTCGACGACGAGCTGTCCGGACGAAAACCCAATCATGAACGTGTTGGTGAGCAGATGTCGTACCGAGAGCACGCCATAGGTGCCGTAATACCCGGCATAGCTGGTGTTGTAGACATCTCCCGATGCCGGGTTGCTCGCAATCCAAAGAAACCAGGGAGCGATGACTGCGGTGGCACCGAGCGCGAGCCAGCCGGTTCGGCGCGGATGTCGCCATGCCAGCCAGGCGAGAGCGGGGAACAGCGGAACGACCAGGCCGATGCTGCGGCACTGAAAGGGCAGAGCGATGAGCAGGCCCGTTGCCACCGTGCGGAGGGGACTGCGATCGGCCCGGTCCTCGGCTTCGGCAGCCCACAAAGCGGCCATCAGGCAGATCATGTACATGCCTTCGGACATCGGGATCGTGGCGTAGTACAGCAGGCTGGGTGAGACCGCCGCCATCAGCGTGCCCGCCAATACGGCATTGCGGGTCGCGTAGCCCCAGCGCAGCGCCCAGGCTCCGGCGAGCGAGACGCCCACAGCCATGATTGTCAGGGTACCCACCTGCAGTGCGAGGAGCCGCGGCCAGGCGGCCCACCACATCGCGAGCCAGCCCGTGTAGAGGATCGGGTACTTGGTCTGGGCTGGCATGCCCTGCAAGTGGGCGATTCGATAGCCGTTTCCGCCGGCGAGCTCCTGGGCGGTGCCCACATAGACGCCGTCGTCGTGCTGGACCCCCACGACGTCGGGAACCAGCACTGCGGCCCCAAACACGAGGACGACCAACGCCGCTAGAGCGAACATCACTGCGTGGGATCGTTCGAGGGGCTGGGGTCCGGGTGGCGCTGTCATGCTATCCGTGAACTGCGAAAACCGATGGCGGTATGGCTTCCCACAGACTGGGATTCGAGGATTGCGGCGGTGCCGATTAGTCCCGCTTCTACCAGCAACATTCCGATCCATAGGTTGCCGCCGCCGCCGCCACCCGCCATTTGTTTCCCCAGGTTGGTGGACACCATCATATGGTTTGAGGGTCAGGAGAGGCCCATGACTCCCAGAAATGTGCTTTTGGCGGTCGCCTTTGCAATGGTCGCGCTGTTCGGCTGCGCGAAAAAGGCGAGCTACGGTTGGTCCGATGACTACGGTGGCGACGGGTACGTTTCCGATGTCGTCACGGCGTCCAAGTCCGCGTCGATGGGCGGTGGAGCGCGACGTGGCGTGACCCGCGGCGGGCCACCGGCACCTCCGCCACCCCAAGCGGACCCCGCCGAGATGGAAGAGGACTACTTCGAGGAGGAGCCCGAGCCCAACGACGGGGACGGCGCTGCGCGATTGGTCCACTACAACGGTTGGTGCTCCATCCGTGCGACACGTGTGGACACCCTCCTGGACGACGTGGCCGACCTGGCTCGCGAGGTCGAGGGCTTTGTCGAGAAACTCGGTCGCGATCACGTCACAATTCGGGTGCCGGTAGAGGATTTCGACGCGACGTGGGAAAAGGTCCTCGAGCTCGGTGAGCTGGTCGATCACTCCCTGACGGCGGAGGACGTGACCGAGTCCTTCCAGGCCATGGATCTGCGCCTCAAGACCGCGCGAACGACTCGAGACCGCCTGAACGCACTGCTCGCCAAGGCCAACGAAGAGGAGGAGAAGATCGCGCTCCTCAAGCAGATTCAGCGTTTGAGTGAGGAAATTGACCGGTATGAGAGCCAGCTTCGCGTTCTCGGCGAGCTGGCGTCCTATTCGCGGATCACCGTGCAGGGCATCGCGAGCTCCGCTTTCTCCGGTGACGACCCGGGCAACGACGTGGCCGGCTTCGGGTGGATCCGCTCTCTGTCGCCGTGGCGTCGAGACGTGACTGCGTCCGCCAAGCTTCTCAAGCTCGACGTGCCCGATGGCCTGGTGGCCCTGGACGAGAAGAAGCGCTTCATTGCCGAGAGTCCGGATGGTACGCGTATCTGGAGTGGCCGCCTGCTCAACGAGCCCAAGGGCAACACCGAGTTCTGGGTGGCCGCCATCCAGGATCGCATCGCCAAGGAGTTCGCCGATGCCGAGACGGCCTGGGTGGGCTCATACCAGGTGCTCCGACTGGTCGATCCCGCCGAACCCGATGGCTATCGGTATCTGGTCGGCGTCAAAGTGAACGGCAAAAACCTCGACATGATTCAGATCTACTATCCCGATAAAGCTCAGGAAGAACGGTACAAAATCGCCATCGAAGCCTCCTTGAAAGGCGGTGACGCATGAGTGTCTTATTGTGGATGAGCCTGGTCGCATTTGCGCAGGAGGGCCCGGTCGCCGAGGCCACCGGTAGCAATGCAGACGGCGACGTCGAAGAGGTCGTCGAAGGGCCCGCGCCGCGCGAGGAGCGGGTGACCGCGAGCATGACCCTCAAGGTCGCCAACCGCGAGGAGACCGCCGAGACCCTCATCGCCGACGCCGCCAACGTCGGCGGATATTTCGCCAAACACACCGCCGAACAGGTGGTGTTGCGTATCCCCGTGGCTGAGACCGAGGGGTTCCTCGATCGTTCTGCCGAGTTGGGCCTCGTCGTGCAGAGAAATTACAGCAGCACCGATCTGGGTGGTGAACTTCTCGACTTGCGTTCACGCCTCAAGGCGCGAAACCAGATCCTCGAGCAGTTCTTCGACCTGGTGCCGACGGCAGGGTCGAAGTCGATCGTGTCTGTCGAGCGGGAAATCGTGAGGTTGGTGGCTGATATCGAGAAGATCAGGGGCCGAATCAAGCTCCTCGAACACCAGTCGACGATGGCCCGGATCGATGTGGCGTTCCGCTTTCGAGACCGGGCCGCACCGAGTCGAGACGGCAGCTCCTCCTTCTCGTGGCTCAACACGCTCAATGTGGCCGATATCGTCAACGACTTCCGATACGAAGGCATGCGCGGAACCATGCCGAATGGCTTTAAAGCCGAGCCGCCGGACGGGTTTTCGGCGTACAAGGTCAAGCGCGAACACCGCGCTGTGAGCCCCGATGAGGTGCTCTACAGCGTCCGATCGGAGAAACACAAACCCAAGGCCGATCTGGAGTTCTGGAAGGAGGCCGTCAAGGTCCGCATGAGCGAGGCCGGATACCGCGAGCTCCGCGACGAGGGGATCACCGCCGGGAACTCCAAGGGATGGCTGCTGGAGTTCACCGCTCCGCTGGGCACCCAGGACTACATCTACTCCCTGGGCGCGTTCCCCATCGGCGCCAAGGTCGTCATCGTCGAAGCGGCGGGAGAGGCCTCTCGCTACGAGGAGAGGCGAGAAGTCATCCAGGCTGCCATCAAGACTCTGCCGCTGTAGCGAACTCGGCGACATGATAAGGTCCCGCTCCTTTTCCTACTGACTGAACGCCAGGAGCACTATGGGCAACCCCACCGCCGTCTTCGACACCAGTGAAGGCACCATCAAGGCCGAGATCTTCCTCGACAAGATGCCGATCACCGCGCAGAATTTCATCTCCCTCGCCAACAGCGGCTTCTACAACGGCCTGCACTTTCATCGGGTGATCCCCGGCTTCATGTTGCAGTTCGGATGCCCACACTCGAAGGACCCGCACTCCGGCCGCGCCGGCACCGGTGGTCCCCCTCATGGCACGATTCAGGACGAGCACCCCAAAGACGCTCAGTTCTCGAACGAGGTCGGAACGCTGTCTATGGCGAACACGGGCCGGCCGAACAGCGGGGGCTCCCAGTTCTTCATGAACACCTCTCACAACGCCTTCCTCGACTGGTGGGACACCTCCACGCCCTCCAAGCACCCGGTGTTCGGACGCATCACCGAGGGCATGGATGTCGTGAAGGCCATCGAAGGCTTCGGAAGCCGCAGTGGCAAGACATCCAAGCCCCTGCAGGTCCGGTCGATCACGATCGTCGACTGATGTTCACCGCCGACCATCCCCGCCTCGGCGCGCTCGAATTCGAGCACGACGGTGGCGGGTATTGGTCGTGTCGGATGTCCTTGGCTGGCGCGGAGGACGTCGAGGTCGAGATCGAGTGCGCACTGCGCAAGACCGAGGTGGCCGTCGTCGACGTCATTCGGCGAGCCATCTCCGAACTCGATGAGCTCGAGGTCGCCGCGCGCGCATCCCTGGTCGCCCTCGAGGGCACCGAACCGGACGCCACGACGGTCTATATCGGCACCCACCTCCCGGCCGAAGAGGCTGTGCGACCGAGCACTTCGTCGTTTGTCGAGAAGCTGGAGATCGTGAAGGTACACGTCGTGGACGAACCCGAAGAAGGGCTGCATCTGCAGTTCGACTACTCCATCGATCCGGGGAGCACGAACTATCTGCTCGTCGTCTGGATGAACCCCGACGGAGCGGTCTCGATGGTCGGGCTGGAGTCTTGATGGATATTCGCGTCGAGGAGCCGGACGACTTCGAGGCCGTGCATGCGCTGATCGGCGCCGCTTTCGATTCCGAGGGTGAAGTGGCCCTGGTCAGACAGCTTCGCGATGTGGTCGGCACGATTTCGCTCGTCGCCACCGGCGAGGGCCAGGTCCTCGGCCACATCCTCTTCAGCGTCTGCGATGTCCAGGGCGTTCCCGCGATGGCTCTGGCGCCGGTTGCGGTTCGTCCCGACGCCCAGCGGCAAGGGGTAGGCAAGGCCCTGGTGTGGGCTGGGCTCGACGCGTGCCGCGAGGCCGGGCAGCGCCTCGTCATCGTGCTCGGTCACCCGAGCTACTACCCAAAATTTGGGTTTATTCGGGCACAACCGCTTGGCATTATGTCGCCTTGGAAGGTCTCGGACCCCCACTACATGGTGCTGGAACTCGTCGAGGGAGCGCTTGAAGGCGTGTCGGGTACAGTGAGCTACCATCCTGCGTTTTCGGAGGTCTGATGTCGTGGTTCGTAGCGCCGTTCTACGATTGGATGATGGCCGGCACCGAGGAGGCGTGCCTGCGGTCGTGGAGATCGGCATTGCTGGCGGATGCCGAAGGCGAGGTGATCGAGATCGGAGCTGGAACGGGAGCAAATGTCGCTTGCTATGGGGACGCGGTGACCCGCCTGGTCTTTGCCGAGCCGGACGCCCGTATGCGGAAACAGATAGCCGGCAAACTGAAGCGTCCCGGTGAGGTCATCGACGCGCCGGCCGAGGCCTTGCCCTTCGAGGACGCCACATTCGACACTGCGGTCACGACACTGGTGTTGTGCACGGTTGCAGACCTCTCGGCCTCCATCGCGGAGCTGCATCGGGTCCTCAAGCCAGGTGGAAAACTGCTCTTCCTCGAACATGTCGCGGCGGAAGAGGGGACCTCTCGGCGGGCGTGGCAACACCGCATGGAGCCCATGTGGAAGGTGGTTGCTGGAGGGTGCTGTGTGACGCGGGAGACGCGCGCGGCCATCGAGGCAGCGGGATTCGACATGGTCTCGTGCAAGGCGGAGAGCATGCGAAAGTCCCTGCCGATCGTGCGGCCGACCATCCGTGGCGTCGCGGTGCGGAGCTGACTCAGGGGGTGGCGGTGTAGGAGCCCGGCGCCTGCGTTCCGCTCCGCTCGAACAAGAACGTCTGTCCGTAGTCGGGATCGTACTCGTCGGCGTGGGAACCGGCCGGTGTCGGGCTGTAGGTGGTTTCGAAGCCCGCCCCCTCGTAGAGCCAGTTGATGTGTACGTAGAAGGCGTCGGTCACCCCGAGCATGCCGAACGGAATGGCGAACTCCACGGCTGAACCCTCGGCCCAGGCGCTCCCGCCGGTGCCGAACAGGCCGGGATTGTCGACCCAGTCCTGCCCGCTCCAGGTCATCAGGCTGTTGAAGGAGTCGTCGGCCTTCCAGCGGACGACATGGGACATCGCCGCAGACAGATCGGGTTGCTGGGTGTTGTACTGCACCCCCGACGTGCCGCCCGTTCCGTTTCCGACGTAGATCTGTACCCAGTGGGCGGCGCTTCCCGCAGCGACATCTGTGTGATCGATGCCGACGTAGAGCGCAGTTTCATTCCACGTTATCGACGTAGTTCCACCTGTTGTCGCGAACCCCTCCTCGGTCAGGAAGTCCGAGACGTCGCCGTCGACCGTGATGGTGTGGGACCAGGCGTCAGCGTCGGTGTCGCCGTCTGAATCGGTGTCTGTATCGGTGTCCGATACCGGGTCGCCCGAGTCGACGGGATCCTTGGGAGCCGCAGTAATGCCGCCTCCGCATCCGACCAGAACCACCCACCACAACCGCATCCGAATCCTCTGCCCGAAGTGTATCCTCCGGACATGGGCCGCTGTCTCATCACCTTTCTCGTGCTCGCGGGTTGCTCCGACTACGAGCTCGACAACAAAGACGACCGGCCCACGGACGCAGCCGATACCGATACCGACACTGATACCGACGTAGACACAGACATCGAAGTCGTCTCCTGTGACGACTTCGACTTTTCGACTTG
>Ga0315336_1006733_pt1 | contig 11543 bp, 11 predicted proteins | sample ASW5metaG_FD_204512 | JGI IMG/M metagenome (GOLD analysis project Ga0315336, IMG submission 204512) | Ammonia-oxidizing marine archaeal communities from Monterey Bay, California, United States - ASW #5 | ecosystem: Environmental > Aquatic > Marine > Intertidal zone | place: USA: California...
AGATATTTTCGTGATCGACGAAGCAGACCGCATGCTCGACATGGGTTTCATCCCCGATATCGAACGCATTAGCTCGCTTCTGCCAAAACGTCGCCAGACCCTCTTCTTCTCAGCTACAATGCCGACTGAAGTTGCCCGTCTGACAAAGAAATTCTTGAACGATCCAGTAAGTGTTGAAACTGCTCGTCAGAACTCAACCGCTGAAACGATCACTCAAAGTCTGATTAATGTTGGTGGCAAACCAATCGAGAAACGCGCTGCTTTGCGCGGCACGATTGATAAAGCTGTTGGCTTGAAGAACGGCATTATCTTTTGCAATCGCAAACGCGATATTGCAACACTGCTCCGCTCTATGCAAAAGCACGGTTACAATACAGGTGCATTGCACGGCGATATGGATCAGAAGAGCCGTATGGACACGCTGAAAGGCTTCAAAAACAATGAGATAACATTCCTCATTGCAAGCGACGTTGCCGCCCGCGGTCTAGACATTCCTGATGTAAGTCACGTTTACAACTTCGACGTTCCTACACACGCGGAAGACTATGTTCACCGCATCGGTAGAACAGGTCGCGCTGGTCGTGAAGGCACTGCAATTACGTTCGTAGCTAAAGCAGACAAAAAGTACATCGATGCCATTCTGAAATTGATCGACAAGAAGCTGGATACAACGACGTACAATGAACAAGATACGTCGGTTCAAAAGGAAGAGCCTAAACAAAAGGCAAAACCAGAGAGCAAGAGACCAGCTCAAAAACAAAACGTCGAAAAAGTATCAAATGTTGAAGTGATCGAAAAAACTGAGCAGAAGCCTCAGCACAATCGTCAACAACAGAGTCGGAATAAGCGGCATAAAGAAAAAGCCGATTCCGTTCCATTTGGGCAATCAGATCAAGTGCCTGCGTTCCTTTTAAGGCCAGTAAAACAAGCAAGTTAAGGTAATATTTACCCAAACTTATTGATTTAGCGGTTAATTAGGCGAGCAATTTTCGACGAATCGAGTTAGCAGTTTTTATGTTAGTTAGTTCGTTTGGGTGGAGACGACCTCAGAATGCTAGTATCTGAGCACGATTATCAGCGTACGTTGGAATACTCATTTTCAGCGCTTGGAATGCTTAAACGCGCTAAGATTCCGCCTTATCCTCACTTCTATGAGCTTTGCTACACTTACGCGTCTGGCATCAACGAGCAGTTGAATGAACGCTTGAACATGCTAATGGGTGAAAACAACACCCTTTCCATGGAAAATGTGTTGCAGCTTTATCGAGAGTTCTTTGACAATCCGTCAGACCTCGAAAGCCAACTTACAAATGTATCTCAAGAAATGTCATCGAAAATTGACGCGGTTAATCGCGCAATGGACGCTGCTATTGATACGGCAGAAGACTATTCAGGGTCCCTGGATTTTGCAGCGAACAAATTGTCCGAAAATGTTGATGCGGACGCGCTTAAAAAGCTGGCTGCAAAGCTGCTTGATGAAACGCGTACAATGCAGCAAGCCAACCAAAACCTTGAAGACAAACTCAAAGTTTCTCAAAACGATATCTCCAGCCTGAAAGGCGACCTCGACGCCGCTCGGCGCGAGACCATGCTTGATCCGTTGACAAAAATTGCCAACCGCAAAAGCTTTGATCAGCGCATGAAACAGGAAATTGAAACAGCTACCGAGAAGAACTCAACATTCTCCTTGTTGATGATGGATATCGATCACTTCAAAGCCTTCAACGACAACTTTGGCCACCAAACCGGTGACCAAGTTCTGCGTCTTGTTGCAATGACTGTGAAATCCAACATTAAAGGCCGTGACCATGCGGCACGTTATGGTGGAGAAGAGTTTGCTGCGATCTTGCCTGACACGACTATCAATGGTGCTCGTGCAATTGCAGACAAGATCCGCAATGCTGTTTACGCCAAGGAACTTTTGAAGCGTTCGACGAACCAAAAGCTTGGCCGTATTACGATTTCCATCGGCGCTGCTCAGTTCGACAGCAACAAAGATTCTTTGCACACGATCATCGAGCGCGCAGACGAGTGTCTGTACACCGCTAAGCGCGAAGGTCGCAATCGTGTGATTTGTGAAACTGACGCAGAATACAGGAAAAATGCAGACGTCGCCTAAGGCGCCTGCCATTTAATGACGCCAATTTATGCGTCTGCTGCAGCTCTCGCTTTTGCTAATTCTTTCAAATCGGCTGGTTCAAGCATGACGCTTTCGCCGCAACCACATGAACCGGTTTGGTTCGGGTTCTCAAACGTGAACTCTGATTTCAAGATGTCTTCTTTATAGTCCATCTCAGTGCCAAGCAGAAACAATGTTGCTTTCGGGTCGATGTAAACATCGACACCGTGTTCAGCAACGTGATCATCGCCTTTAACGGCTTCGCTAACATAATCCAGCGTATAAGCCATGCCAGCACAGCCGGCGTTCTTCACTCCAACACGCACAGCATTCACACTCTCGTCGCCAGATTGGCTCAGAATGTCTTTCACTTGATCTGCTGCACGTTCCGTAATGGAGAGAATTCTCATTTTACCACCAGTTTAGCGCAACTTGCGCTTCCTCTGACATACGGTCTGGACCCCAAGGAGGTTCAAACACCATTGACACTTCAACATCTTGCACACCTTCAACGGTGCGAATTGCGTTTTCGACCCAACCTGGCATCTCGCCAGCAACCGGACAACCAGGCGCTGTGAGTGTCATATCGACCTTCACATTGCGATCGTCGTCTAAGTCTACCTTATAGATAAGACCCAATTCGTAAATATCAACCGGGATCTCAGGATCATAGATGGTCTTTAATGCAGCTACGATGTTTTCAGTGTAGCGAGCAATCTCAGCATCCTGCATCCCGCCACCAATGGTAATATCAGCGGCATTTACTGCAGGTTGTTCTGCATCAGCTGTTGCTTCATCAGTCATTCAAGCATTCCTTACGCAAAAAATTGCTGTGCTTTTTCAATACCTTGAACCAAGGCATCCACGTCGTCCTTACCGTTATAAACGGCAAATGATGCGCGACATGTAGACGTCACGCCAAATCTTTTCAAGAGCGGCTGTGCGCAGTGCGAGCCCGCTCTAACAGCGATCCCATAACGATCCAAAATCGTGCTCAGGTCGTGTGCATGAACACCTTCCATTGCAAATGAGAATATAGCACCTTTACCCGGCGCATCGCCAATCAATCGCAAAGAGTTGATTTTGCTAAGCTGCTCTCGCGCGTATTCGCCAATTTCAGTCTCGTGGGCTTTGATGTTTTCACGACCAATTGAGGTGATGTAATCAAGCGCTGCACCAAGACCGATGGCTTGCACGATTGGTGGCGTACCCGCTTCAAATCGATGCGGAGGCTCATTGTATGTTACGTCGTCCAACGTCACATCGCTAATCATCTCTCCGCCGCCTTGATAAGGCTGCATTGCGCGCAATAGTTCTGCTTTACCGTACAAAACGCCAATACCAGTTGGCCCATATAGCTTGTGACCAGTCATGATATAAAAATCGACATCACTGTCCTGCACATCAGCAATTTCGTGCACAGCACCTTGGCTGCCGTCTACAACAACGGGAATGCCGCGAGCATGAGCAATTGCTGCGACTTGTTTAATCGGCACCACAGTACCCAACACGTTGGACATGTGCGTGATGGCTACAACTTTGGTCTTTTCCGTCAGAGTTGCCTCAAAGACATCAAGATCAAAACTTCCGTCTTCAGCAACATCAACCCATTTCAACACAGCGCCTTTGCGTTCCCGATGGAAATGCCAAGGCACGATGTTCGAGTGATGCTCCATTTTGGTTAGAACAATCTCATCGCCCTCACCAATGTCAGGACCAACAAAACTCTGCGCAACAAGATTTAACGCTTCAGTCGCTGAACGTGTAAAAATGACATTGTCGACACTTGGCGCGTTGATAAAGGCGCGCGTGGTTTCCCTCGCTGCCTCAAAGGCGTCAGTTGCTCGATTTGACAGCGTGTGCAATCCACGATGCACATTGGCATATTCATGAGCATAGGCGTGGCTGATGCGATCAATGACCTGCTGGGGCTTCTGTGCAGAAGCCCCGCTGTCCAAATACACCAATCTGTTCCCATGTATTTCTTCATTCAGAATTGGGAAATCTGCGCGAACGCTCTGCAAATCAAACATTTGGCCTAAGCCTCTTCTTGTTCCTGCAACCAGCTATCAACACGCGCTTCAAGCGTTTCAATAACAGCATAAACTTCAATTGGCTCAAATGCTTCTGCCAAGAATGCACGGATCAACATTGCTTTTGCTTCAGCGCGCGGAATACCGCGGCTCATCAAATAAAACATTGAATCTTCGTCAAGCTCGCCACATGTAGCACCGTGTGCACAAAGAACATCATCAGCGAAAATCTCAAGTTCTGGTTTTACCAAAACTTCGCCACGCTCAGAAAGAATGAGACCTTGGCACATCATTTGCGCGTCAGTTTTTTGAGCTGGCTGTGCTACATCAATCTTACCTTGGAACACGGCTTTGCCGCGGCCATTTACGACGTTCTTGAACACTTCAGTACTTGTGGTGTTTGCCACAAGATGGCTCAAATGCACTGTGATATCGCCGTGCTGAGAACCTGTTAGCATATTTAAGCCAGCAAAATCCGCATGTGCACCGCCACCGATGAAGCGAGCACTTACAGTCGTACGAGCAACCTGAGATTCTGATTGTTGCACAAACGTTTGAAGTTGCGCGTCAGCATTTAGCTCATAGCGATTACTTGCAAAGTGACGTGTCTCAGAAGAGTTACCGTCAAGCTGGAGATGAGCAAACTCAACGCCCTCACCCAACACCACTTCAGTTGTCGCCAAGCGCAAGTGAGCTGCCTCAGAACCATTGTAGGTTTCGATCAACGTCGCCTTTGCGCCATCGTCTAGCGTCACAGTTACTTTGTCAGCATTGATTGCTGCATCGCCATCTATGATCCGATCGATATGCAGCACTTGCTCAACTTCGCCTGAAATCTTGATTTCAACAACGTCGCCAACGAGCGCTTCGCTTAACAATACGACGCTATCGTCGCCAGAACCGGTGTTGCCACTAACGGCGACTTCAACGCCGTCAACATCAAAGCTGCCAGCAAGTTTGCCATTTACGATCTCAACCCGTGCTGCGCCTTCAAATGCTGAACGGTTGGCTTTCGGGCCATCGTTGTCGCTTGCAATACCGGCAGGTACTTCACGGACCAACGTCTTAAGGTCAGTATAGTGATAAGCTTCAATCCGACGTGTCGGCAAGCCAATCTCTGCGAACTTGGCGGCCGCATCATCTTGGCCAGCAGACGCAAGCAGAGCTTTTAGCTGCTCTTCTGCGCCGTTCAATTTGATTTGTGTCTTGGTCATCAAAATGCCCTTGCCTTAAGCCGCGTGGCCGTCAAAATCTGCGTAACCTTTGCTTTCCAGCTCAAGAGCCAGATCGCGATCACCACTTTCAACAATCTTACCGTCAGAGAACACGTGAACACGGTCCGGAACGATATGGTTTAGCAAACGCTGATAGTGTGTAATCACAAGCATTGAACGGTTTTCAGCGCGCAAGTGGTTCACACCTTCTGAAACGATTTTCAGGGCATCAATGTCCAAGCCACTGTCAGTTTCGTCCAACACGCAAAGTGAAGGCTGCATTAATGCCATTTGCAGGATCTCAGCGCGTTTCTTTTCGCCACCAGAGAAACCAACATTAAGCGGACGCTTCAACATATCAGGGTTGATTTCCAACTTCTTAGAAGCATCTTTTACAAGCTTCATAAAATCAGGGATCTTCATCTCGTCTTCGCCACGTGATTTGCGTTGAGCATTCAAAGCAGCTTTGAGGAAAGTCATTGTAGCTACGCCTGGGATTTCAATTGGATATTGAAATGCCAAGAAAAGGCCAGCAGCAGCACGCTCGTGCGCGTCCATTTCCAACAGGTCTTCACCGTGGAACAAAATCTGACCTTCAGTCACTTCATAGCCGTCTTTACCGGAAAGAACATATGACAGGGTTGATTTGCCTGAACCATTACGGCCCATGATGGCGTGAACTTCGCCAGCAGGCAAAACCAGATCCACACCTTTGAGGATTTGCTTGTCTTCGTCTTCAACTTTTACGTGCAGGTTCTTGATTTCAAGAATTGGTGTTGTCATCTCTACGTCCTTCAATCTTGGTCGACATCCCCTTCGACCGATAATGTTTGCCCAATAAGGCTTGTTTAAACTAAGGCAAATGCCTCAAATTCCTATGTCGTCACCAAACGAAAACGGCGACGGCCCAAACAACTCCAGTGGCAATTGCACCCGCAATCACACCGATTGTTTTATACATTTTCGGCTCTTCTTTTTTCACACGACCAGCGACCAACCAGCCCATGCCACTGCCAACTGCTAATGCGAATAAGAGCTTTTCCATTAAACGTCCTTGTCGCCATCGAAATAATCGAGGCCTTGCTCAGGGCGACCAATGTGGCGATAGCCCGGGTTATCTTCTGAACGTGATTTGCCGCGACCGCTCATAACCAAAAACTTGCCAGTATCTGGGTACTCACAAACATCTATCTCAGCTTTCGATGAAATCCCGACGTAAGCCAGTGGCTCAGTACCTGTATTCCATAGCTGATGTGCATATTCTGGGCCGCCAATTGGCGCACCCAAGATGTCACCGGCTGAAACAGCATGCTTTGTCTCGCCGAAACGGTACTCACCAGAACCAGACAGAATGATAAACATTTCATCTTCTGCGTGATGCACATGGAACGGACAAGCAGTCTTACCCGGTTCAACTACCGTGTAAGTCGCACCAAGCTTTGTCAGCCCCAATGGCTTGGCAATGCCAGCATCCATCGATTGATAGCTCTTGCCGTGCGTCATCTCTTCGAGATCAAGCTCAGAAAGACTTACAAATGCCTTCGGTTGTTCAGCCATTAGCCAACACTACCTTCAAGACTAATGCCGATTAGCTTTTGGCTTTCAGCCATAAACTCCATAGGCAAGTGCTGAAGAACATCACGAACAAAGCCATTCACAATCAGTGCCACCGCTTCTTCTTCGTTCAAACCACGTTGCTGACAATAGAACATTTGATCATCAGAGATCTTTGATGTGGTTGCTTCGTGCTCGAAAACGGCTGTTGGGTTCTTGCTTTCAATGTAAGGCACGGTGTGTGCACCACATTGATCGCCAATCAACAAGCTATCGCATTGCGTAAAGTTACGCGCACCAGTTGCTTTTGCATGAGCCGAAACTTGACCACGATATGTGTTTTGAGAAACGCCAGCTGAAATACCTTTAGAAATAATCCGGCTAGACGTGTTCTTGCCCAAGTGGATCATTTTCGTGCCGCTATCAACTTGCTGATGGCCGTTTGACACAGCGATTGAGTAAAACTCACCAACCGAATTGTCACCACGAAGGATACAGCTTGGATATTTCCAGGTTACAGCAGAACCGGTTTCAACTTGTGTCCAAGAAATCTTAGAGTTCTTGCCGCGACAATCGCCACGCTTCGTCACGAAGTTGTAAATACCGCCTTTGCCATCTTTATCGCCCGGATACCAGTTTTGAACCGTCGAATATTTGATCTCAGCATCGTCCATGGCAACAAGCTCAACAACCGCTGCGTGCAATTGGTTCTCGTCACGCATAGGTGCCGTACAGCCTTCAAGGTAGCTCACATATGAGCCCTCTTCAGCTATAATCAATGTCCGCTCAAATTGACCCGTTTTTTCTTCATTGATGCGGAAGTAAGTCGACAATTCCATCGGGCAACGTACGCCTTTTGGAATGTAAACAAATGAACCATCTGAGAACACAGCCGCGTTCAAAGTCGCATAAAAGTTGTCCGTTGCGGGAACAACTGTACCAAGGTGCTTTTTAACAAGCTCAGGATACTCTTTGAGCGCTTCTGAAATCGAACAGAAGATCACGCCATGTTTTGAAAGTTCTTCACGGAACGTCGTCACTACAGAAACACTGTCAAACACCGCATCAACGGCGATCTTTGCGCCTTCAACGCCCGCCAACACAGCTTGCTCTTGCAATGGAATGCCAAGCTTCTTGTATGTTTCAAGCAGCTCTGGATCAACTTCATCCAGGCTTTTAGGCCCCGGCGTCGATTTAGGAGCTGCATAGTAATACAGGTCTTGAAAATCAATCTCAGGATAGTTTACCCGCGCCCAGTCAGGTTCTTCCATTTTCTGCCAGCGGCGAAATGCGTCCAAACGCATCTCAAGCATCCATTCTGGCTCATCCTTTTTGGCAGAGATGAAGCGTACAATATCTTCATTCAGGCCTTTAGGAGCCATATCCATTTCGATGTCGGTTTTGAAACCGTACTTATATTTGTCGACGTCGATCTCTTTAACGTGATCGATGGTTTCTTGGACAGCAACCATAGTTTAGCTCCTTACTATTCCCAATCTACTACGCGGCAGCGCCACGATTAGATTGGTGACGATCGACAATCTTCTTTGTCACCGTCAAAAATCTCTCAATATCATCCCTTGTGGAGTTCCACCCCACGCTCAATCTCAAAGCGCAATCTGCTAGTTCCCCATCCACCCCCATCGCGGATAGGACATGCGACCTCGAGACTTTCCCAGACGAGCAGGCTGAACCTGCCGAAAGGGCCACATTTTCAAGATCATAATTGATCATGCTAATGTTGTTCTTTAATTCAGGTACTGCGAAACACAACGCAGTCCCTGTACGTTCTACATCTGCACCGAAAATGGTAGCTCCCGGCACCAATTTCAACAGTTCATTTTGAGCAAATCCGACAAGGTTCGCTTCCCGAACCGCATTGAAGCGATCCGTTGCGCCGTCTGCAGCTGCGCCAAATCCAGCAATAAGTGCTGCACTTTCTGTACCGCCGCGACGTCCTTGTTCCTGACCACCACCCGGAATTAGCTTTGCGCTATCCATGGAAGGTTTACAGATCAACGCGCCAACACCAACCGGGCCACCAATTTTATGACCCGATACAGCCATCATATCGACACGTGACGGGTCAAAAAAGAACTGAACTTTGCCAAACCCCTGAGCTGCATCCAAAACCAAAACATGTTCAGTTCCACGAAACATCTCTTCAATGTTTGCAATTGGTTGAACCACGCCAGTTTCATTGTTCACTTGCTGAACAACGAGCATAAGTTTTTCTTCTGCATTAGTCGCCGCTTCAATCAGCGCAACTAACACGTCCAAATCGTACAGCCCATTAGCCAACATCGGTATGGATCGCGTTTCGCAATCACATAACTCAACAGCACGGATAATCGCCATGTGTTCGCCAGAACCAAAAAGGATTCGGTCAACATTGTTGCTGCGCGCACCGCCAACGATGGCTTGCGTCAAAGCTTCAGTCGCGGAGCCGGTAAAGATGACGCGCCCGCGAGCTGTCCCTGCTAAAAGCGCAACTTGATCTCTCGCCGTCTCAATAGCAGCCCGCAATTTTCGGCCATTTGTATGAACTGATGAAGGATTTCCGACAATTTCCAACATCTCGAGCACAGCTTCTCGCGCTGCAGGAAGCAGCGGTGAAGACGCATGATGGTCCAGATATGTGACTTTGTTGGTCATTTTATCGAAATTCATTCACTCAGATTGCCAAATAATCCAATCAGTTCTTGAAATTTTAGCGTCAGACTCGGTAAAAGGATCGCTCAAGAAGCTGAAATTGGTCGAAAAACTAGTTTTGAATTATTCTAAACTGGTTTTTTGCCCTCACGTTTTAGGAAGCACGCAACCATTCGTCAACCTTTTTCAACGTCACACACCTGCTAGTTTGTGTGAGAATGTTGTAAAAAGGCAAAGACAATAAAACCGCGCGAAAGAAGGTCAACTTTATGCCTGAAGTTTTTTTCAATGGTCCATCAGGACGCCTAGAAGGTCGCTACCAGCCTTCAAAAGAACCTAACGCGCCTGTCGCTATTCTATTGCACCCTCATCCTGAGTTCGGTGGCAACATGAATAACCAGATCATCTACAACCTTTTCTATATGTATGTAGAACGTGGTTTTTCTGTTTTGCGTTTCAATTCTCGTGGGGTTGGTCGCTCACAAGGCTCGTTCGATCACGGTGTTGGCGAACTTTCTGATGCGGCTGCCGCACTTGATTGGCTTCAAACACTGAACAAAGAAAGCCCTGGCGTTTGGATCGCTGGTTTTTCTTTTGGTGCTTGGATTGGCATGCAACTTCTAATGCGCCGTCCTGAAGTTGAAGGTTTCATTTCAGTTGCTCCACCAGAAAACCTCTATGATTTCTCATTCTTGGCACCCTGCCCATCATCTGGGTTGATTGTTCATGGTGAAGAAGACCGTGTCGCGCCACCTGAATCTGTTCAAAAATTGGTGGACAAGCTTCAAACGCAAAAAGGTATCACCATCGAGCAACAAATTGTTCCCGGTGCAAACCATTTCTTCCAAGACAATATCGACGATCTAACCGAACGTTGCGCTGAGTACCTAGATCGACGTCGCGCTGACATCGCTTCTGGCGGCGGACGATAACTAACGAATACCAAGGATAAGCACATGACCTACAAATCCGATTTCCTACGCACTCTTGAAGAGCGCGGGTTCTTGTATCAACTCTCTGATGCAGATGCCCTCGACAAGAAACTGTGTGTAGGACCGGTAACAGGTTATATCGGCTTTGATGCAACTGCAAAAAGTCTGCACGTCGGTAACCTCGTGCAGATCATGTTGCTCTACTGGCTTCAAAAAACAGGTAATAAGCCGATTGTTCTTATGGGCGGCGGCACTTCAATGGTCGGCGATCCTTCCGGAAAGGAAGAAACCCGCCAGATCATGACGCCTGAGATCATCGAAGACAATAAAGCCAGCATTCGCCAGCATTATGCCAATATCCTTGAATTCGGTGACGGACCAACCGATGCGCGAATGGTGGATAATGCTGAGTGGTTGATGAAACTCAACTACGTCGACTTCCTGCGCGAAGTTGGCAGCAAGATCTCCGTCAACCAAATGCTTGCACGCGATTCCGTTAAACAACGTTTGGATCGCGAACAATCACTTTCGTTCCTTGAGTTCAACTACATGATTCTTCAAGGCTACGATTTCGCTGAGTTGAACCGCCGCTATGGCTGCACATTGCAGATGGGCGGCTCTGACCAGTGGGGCAACATCATTTCCGGCGTTGACCTTACGCGCAAGCTAAACGGTAACGAGGCCTTTGCAGTCACGACACCTTTGATCACCAAATCTGATGGCTCAAAAATGGGCAAGTCAGTATCAGGTGCTATCTGGCTCAAGGCTGACATGTACTCTGTTTACGACTATTGGCAGTTTTGGCGGAACACTGGCGACGCAGACGTCACCAAATTCGCTCGCATGTTCACAACAATGCCCCTAGAAGAAATCGCGCGTTGGGATGGCCTAGAAGGCACAGAGCTCAATGATGCCAAGAAAACGCTAGCGACAGCGGCTACAGCGATCATTCATGGCCAAGCTGCTGCTGACGAAGCTGCGGAGACGGCTCGTCAAACATTTGAGCAAGGTGCAATCGATCTTTCCTTGCCAAGCGTCG
>Ga0315336_1006734_pt1 | contig 11542 bp, 8 predicted proteins | sample ASW5metaG_FD_204512 | JGI IMG/M metagenome (GOLD analysis project Ga0315336, IMG submission 204512) | Ammonia-oxidizing marine archaeal communities from Monterey Bay, California, United States - ASW #5 | ecosystem: Environmental > Aquatic > Marine > Intertidal zone | place: USA: California...
TTCAATCAGAGCCTTGTTGGTTTCTTGCCAGACCCGTTCGGGTCTAAGCATATCCAGTTCTCCTGTCTCCGCCATTTTTTTCATCATTTCGATTGTTTCCGGCGCCACACTGAATCCTAGCTGAGCGAACCTTGCGGAAAAACGAGCCACGCGTAGTACTCTGAGAGGATCCTCAATAAAAGCGTCAGATACATGACGAAGCACTTTGCGTTCCAGGTCCAGCTGGCCCCCATGGGGGTCAATAATGTGGCCGCTCTCGTCCCTAGCCATCGCATTCACTGTAAGATCCCGGCGCGCCAAATCTTCTTCAAGCGAGACTGTTTTTGAGGTATCAAAACTGAAGCCGTGGTAGCCAGGGCCGGTTTTCTGTTCGGTGCGTGCTAGTGCGTACTGCTCTCCAGTTTTTGCGTGGAGAAAAACTGGAAAATCTTTTCCGATTGGCCGGTAGCCTAGACGCAAAAGATCATCCTTGGCGGCCCCCACGACAACCCAATCACGATCCTTAACCGGTAAGCCCATCAGTGTATCTCTTACCGCACCACCAACTTCATAGATTTTCATACACACATCATACCGTAGAGCCCCCCGTGCTATGTTTAGTGTATGCACCAGTTTATCCAGTATATTTGGCTGGTTGTGCTTGTTGGTGGGCTAACAGGCTGCTCTTTGCCATATTATTGGCAAGCAGCAGAAGGGCAGCTGGAGTTGCTCAGAAAAAGGGTACCTATTGAGAAGGTGTTAGGTGACCCAAACGAAGACCAGCCCCTGCAGGAAAAGCTCAAGCTAGTTCCAGAGATTCGTCAATTTGCTGTGATGGATTTGGGGCTTCCTGATAATTCTAGTTACAAGAGCTATGCTGATCTCCAGCGTGCTTACGTGGTTTGGAACGTGGTGGCAGCCGGGGAATTTTCAGTAGATCCGGTCCAATGGTGTTTCCCATTCGCAGGATGCTTTGCTTATCGGGGTTTTTTTGATGAAGGCAACGCGAGGAATTTTGCGGAAAAGCTCGATTCGCGTGGGTTAGATACTTACGTTGTTGGTTCGCCGGCATACTCAACTTTAGGGTACTTTGCTGATCCGGTACTCAATACCATGCTGTTTCGCGGTGAGGAGTATTTGGTAGGCATCTTGTTTCACGAGCTCGCTCACCAGCGTCTGTACATAAAAGACGATAGCGAGTTGAGCGAAGCCTTTGCTACCGCAATTGAAGAATATGGCACACAGCGCTGGTTTGAAACCCGGCATAATCAGCAGGCGCTTACACTCTATCGTGAAAAAATTTTGCGACGTGCCCAATTTGCCCAATTGATCCTAGAGCAGCAAGGTCGGTTACGGGAAATATTTTCCGAGACGGCCTTAACTGAATCGATAGGCATAGCTAAGGCTGACGCGTACGACGCGATCAAGGATGAGTACCAGGCGCTAAAACATCAGTGGGGTGGAGCCAGCGATTACGATAATTGGTTTTCTGACTCCCTAAACAACGCGAAGCTTGCCTCTGTCTCTACTTATCGGCGATGGGTTCCGGGTTTGCTCTGGTATTTAACCCTAAATGGGTTGCCTGCTTTTTATGCGGAAATGGAGGTCCTTTCTGGGCTGACATGGGACGATCGACGTTTGCGCCTAGAGATTTGGCTCGCGAGTGCTCTCAGCGACCCGCGTTCCGGCGTAGCCGAGAGAATTGTTGTTGGGGATGGTTCTTTGGGCTGAGGTATTGTGGAACAAAAGTTTCCAGTGAGGTCGCTTTAACCCCTAATAAATCGAGCCCGCTCTTTGTGCACACACCGCCCACGGCCATAGAGCGCAGATTGTCGAGGGAAAAAGGTTTACCCGGGATCAGATAATTTGTGACACTGGCATACAGTGGGGACAGGAAATTCGGGAGTCCGATGATGGTTCGTTTCAGGCCGAGCAGGTCGCGCACGTAGGCTATGATTTCGCTCAGGGAATATGTCTTCGGACCGCACAATTGGTAGGTTTTTCCATGGGTTTGTGAATTTTCCAGGCTCCGAACGATGGCGGCGGCTACATCACCGACGAACACGGGGGCCAACTGTGTTTTAGGGCGCGGCAGAGGAAGGACTGGCAAGCCCTTTAGAGATCTTGCAATGCGGTTTATGAAGGTATCTTCTGGCCCGAAAATTACTGAGGGCTGGAAAATGGTGAGATGTAGTTCTTCGCTGGTCAGGTCCTTCAAAATTTTTTCTGCCTGTCCTTTAGTGCGAAGGTAATAGCTGGAACTATGCTCAGCATTGGCTTTTAAGGTGCTTAACTGGATTAGGCGCTCTATGCTGTTTTCTTGGCAGGCCATGACAAGTTTTTCTGAGAGTTCAGTATGCGCAACCCTAAAGCCCTTTCCCCTATGGCCCTTCTCTTTGATTATTCCAACTAAATTAATAACGATATCTGATCCATTCAGGAGTTTGCTCAAGCTTCGCTCGTCATGAACATCCGCCTGAACCGTCTCCACGCCCGGCAGAACAAGAAATTTTCTAGCATTTTGCCGATTACGAGTGGGAATGCGCACCGAGTAACCTTCGTTGACCAGGAGACCCGCAAGCTGGCTCCCGACAAATCCTGAGCCACCTAAGACGCAGACACTAGTTGATCGATGCCTAGAAGAAGACATTAACGCATCAGGATCAGGACGCCCTGCGCGTCCCGCTGGACCTGCAGGATGATAGAGCGACTGTTCATTATGATTTCCTGGATTTCCTCAGGATTTCGTACGCGTTGCCGATTCACATGTGTGATGACATCGTTTGTTCGCAAGCCACGTAGTGTTGCCTGGCTATCCGGTTGGATTCGAGTCACGAGAACGCCGGCTATTCCATTGAAATTGGCCTGTGTTTCATCGTTTGTGACAAATTCAGCACCGTCAAAAACCGGATCAATTTCTGCAAGTCTGGTGGGTTCCGCCGCTGTGTTCGTCTGCTCTCCAAGGATAGCTTCCACGGAACGTTCGTTTCCTTCTCTGATGAAGTCTATCTGGACAGTATCATTCGGGCGATGCAGTCCTACAGCATTTCTGAGCGAGCTAGCGCTGGTTATATTTTCTTCATCGATACCGACTATTACATCACCGATTTCCAGTCCGGCATCTGCAGCTGCTGAGCCCGAAGCCACTGAAGTAATTAATGCGCCGGCGCTTTCATCCAAATCATAATCTTCCGCGAGCTCCGCTGTCACGCTTACGATAGTGACGCCCAGAAGGCCGCGGCGCACAGCCCCAAATGAGACGATCTGGTCCATAACTGTTCTAGCCATGTTTGCTGGGATTGCAAATCCTATGCCGATATTTCCTCCATTACCGGAGAAGATGGCTGAATTTATCCCGACCAACTCTCCCCTGAGGTTTACAAGCGCCCCCCCGGAATTGCCCGGATTTATGGCAGCGTCGGTCTGAATAAAGTTCTCGTAGCCTTCCGGATTAATGCCACTGCGACCAAGGCCGCTCACGATACCGGAAGTCACCGTATGCTGGAGACGAAAGGGATTGCCAATCGCAAGAACAAAATCTCCAACTCTAAGTGTACCGGAGTCTGCCCAGGCAATTTCTGTCAGGTCTCCCTGATCAACCTGCAACACCGCAATGTCGGAGCCCGGATCTGATCCCACCACCCGGGCTTCCAGGCTTCGCTCATCCTCCGTGATCACGGTGATGTCGTCAGCATTCTCTACTACATGATGATTGGTCAGAATGTAACCGGCCTCTGCATCCACAATCACGCCAGAGCCAGCACTTTGAAAATTTCTCTGCTCGCCTTCGGGCGGAAAGAATCGCCGAAAGAAAGGGTCTTGGGTTAGTGGATTGGAGACATTTACGCTGCCGCTGACAGAAATATTCACAACAGCTGGGGAAATTTTCTCGATGATGGGAGCGAGGCTTGGAAGAGGCGTGTTATCGACTTGAGACGGTAGTAGTAGATCGGTCTGGGCAAATGATGTTTGTGTTAGCCAAACACTAAGTAGAAATACCATTACCCTGACAATGTTTTTTTGTGCATTTCGATTGGTCATAGCCCAAGTTTTCTCCAAGATTGATTGTTTGCCGCGATCCTAAGATTCTATTTCAACGGTTTTGCCATAACTTAAGATGTCTGAAATCCTAACAAGGTCGCATAAGATTCGCGATCCATAATTTGGGGTAAATCATTCTATTTCAAGAGGGCTAGGTACAGCAAAAGCTGTGGATTTCATGTGTTATGAAAGGGGATAGTTTGGGGGTATCGGGCACAATATGTTGTGTTTTCAATAGTTAGGGCATTTTTTGATAAAAAAATAAAAACTTTTTCCTATAAATTTAGGTAAATATTGTAACTAATTGTTTTTATTATAAAATATACTTGTTATTTCTTATCCATAAACTCTTGACATGAGCACCGTACAGTCCTAATCTAGCGCAACGTTAACACAACATCTTGTGTTACGGGTTTTCGAGGGAGGACGTCGGGTGGGTCATGAGATGGGCCTGCTGAGGGGTGGTTTTGTTCAGCGAAAGGGAAAAGTGAGACTTATAACCATAAAGCGGAGGAAAGTGTGAATCTGGGGTTGGCACTACCATGAAAACCGCGTTGGAACTAAAGACAACGGCGGTCGCGGACATACCTTTACAAGAGGCGTCGCTGAACATCTGGGACACAAAATATAGATTGAAGGCCAAATCAGGGGACCCAATAGATCAGGATATTCAAAGTACCTACGAGCGTGTAGCCAGAGCGCTAGCCAATGTGGAAGATGGCGCCAAACGCGATTATTGGTATGAGCGATTCGTTTGGGCATTGCAGCATGGGGCCATACCAGCAGGACGGATCATATCTAACGCTGGGGCAGAGGAACATAAGCCGGCGACTTCAACTATCAATTGCACTGTTTCTGGTGCCATTGGTGATTCGATGCACGACATACTAGATAAAGTTCATGAGGCGGGTTTGACGCTTAAGGCCGGCTGCGGCATCGGCTATGAATTCTCTACACTTCGTCCGAAGGGTGCCTACGTATCTGGAGCCGGCGCACACACATCGGGCCCTCTGTCCTTCATGGATATCTACGACAAGATGTGTTTTACCGTGTCTTCTGCTGGTGGTCGGCGTGGGGCACAGATGGGCACGTTCGACATTGGTCACCCTGATGCGCTGGATTTTGTTCGGGCAAAAAGAGAAGACGGCCGGCTGCGTCAGTTCAATTTGTCCTTGCTGATCACCGAAGAGTTCATGCAGGCAGTAAAAGACGACTTGCCGTGGAAACTAGCTTTCCCACTGACGGCCAAAGAGTGTGACGAGGACAATATTGATTTGAAAGATCCCGAGCAGGTCGTTTGGCGTGACTGGCCGTTGATAGCCAATTACATCCAGAATGACGGCGGACTGGTTGCTTGCAGGATTCACAGAGCAGTCCCGGCGAGGAGGATGTGGGATTTGATTATGTCCTCTACTTACGACTTTGCCGAGCCTGGGTTTGTGTTGATCGATCGCGTTAACGAGATGAACAATAATTGGTGGTGCGAAAATATCCGGGCAACTAACCCTTGTGGTGAGCAGCCTCTACCAGAGTACGGGGCCTGTCTACTTGGCTCCATCAATCTGACAAAGTTTGTTATAGGTCCCTTCTCAGATGAGTCCCATTTTAACTGGGATGAATTTAGAGAGGTCGTGAAGGTTTTTACTCGGATGTTAGACAACGTAGTTGAAATTAACGGCTTGCCATTGGATCAACAGCGGTCCGAGATTCTGAAAAAAAGACGTCATGGAATGGGTTTCCTCGGTTTGGGGTCCGCAATCACGTTGTTGGGCATGCGGTATGGCTCCAAAGAGTCAGTGGAATTTACCGAAGGGGTGGCTAGAGAGCTTGCCATTTCGGGTTGGGAAATGGGCTTGGAACTTGCACGGGAAAAAGGTATGGCACCGATCCTATCGGAGGAATTCGTCATCACAGGCGAAATGTTGCACCGTCGCCCTGAGATGGCACAGGACGGATGGAAGCTCGGAGAAAAAATTTCGGGACGACTCTTGCATAGCCGTTACAGTCGTTACATGCAGCAGCTTGCTGATGTTGCTCCAGAGTTAGTGGAAAAACTGGCAACGGAGGGCGCGCGTTTTACCCATCACAGTTCTATCGCGCCTACAGGGACTATTTCTCTGTCCCTCGCCAACAACGCGAGTAATGGGATAGAGCCGTCTTTTGCTCACTACTACTTCAGGAATGTTATCAGAGAGGGGCGTAAGACGAAGGAGAAGGTAGATGTGTTTTCCTTCGAGCTTTTGGCGTATAGGGACATCGTTAATTCTGAGGCTATATTTGATTCTGAAGAGGCTTCTCAAAAATTGCCCGATTATTTCGTTAGCTCTCAAGACATCAAGCCGAGCGAGCATGTGGATATTCAGGCTGCTGCGCAAAAATGGATTGACTCGTCCATCTCCAAAACCGCGAACGTTCCGACAAATTACGACTACGAGGACTTTAAAAATATCTATCTCTATGCCCATGATAAAGGATTGAAGGGGTGCACAACTTTCCGGTTCAATCCGGAAGCTTTTCAGGGGGTACTAGTTACTGAGAAAGACCTAAAGAGCAGCACCTACCGTTTTACCCTTGAAGACGGCACGGTAGTGGAAGCAAAAGGTGACGAGAAGATCGAATATGACGGGGAACAGCATACCGCGGCGAATCTTTTTGATGCATTGAAGGAAGGGTACTACGGGAAGTTTTAGTCTTGCGAGGAAAGAAGAAGACATCACTCAAATGACACGAATAGAAAAAAAGATAGTCAAATATTCCGTTGCCCAGGGACAGGCCGAGGATCTGGCGAGCGATGAGGTGGCACCGGAGACCCAAAAAGAAGATCAGGCTAACGTAATCAGGATGCACGAGAACCTGGAGCGCCCGGAAGAACTCATTGGTACTACCTACAAAGTCAAGACGCCAGTCGCAGATCATGCCATGTATGTCACGATTAACGATATTGTGCTTAACGAGGGAAGCAAGCACGAGAAGCGTCGACCCTTCGAGATCTTCATTAACTCGAAGAATCTAGATCATTATCAGTGGATTGTGGCTTTGACGCGCGTTATGTCAGCGGTTTTTAGAAAAGGCGGTGACGTAACGTTTCTAGTAGATGAGCTGAAGGAGGTATTTGACCCTCGGGGTGGCTATTGGCAGCCAGGTGGGAAATACATGCCTTCGCTCATTGCAGAGTTGGGTCATATCGTGGAGCGACATTTGATAGATATTGGTCTGTTGAAGCCCGCGGAACCGAACGAAGAGCAACAAAAAATGCTTTCGGAGAAACGCGCGGAATTTGAGGCGAAAACAGCCCAAAAGGATGCTTTTTCGCAGAATTTTTTCCCCGCAGGTGCTCAACTTTGCACTAAGTGTAATACGGCTGCGGCAGTGATGATGGATGGGTGCATGACCTGTCTAAATTGTGGTTACTCCAAATGCGGTTAAAGGTTGCACCGCAGCTTAGAAATTTTTGTAGCGGCTGAAAGGGCCTGTTGATTTGCCTTTGGTCCGTCCCCATCTTGCGCTTCCATGCAGGAATTTTTTTGGGGACGGACTTTTTTTAACGCGGCAAGAGAAAGTACGGGTTAGAATGGCATCACGATGCTCTGGGACTGAACCAAGTGACCCTCGCGATCCCTGACTTTTCCCGACTCCGGATTCTAGTCGTCGGCGATGCGATGCTCGATGAGTATTGGTTTGGCGACACGAGTCGCATATCTCCTGAGGCACCGGTTCCGGTGGTAAGAACTCAGTCCAAGAAACAGTGCCCTGGAGGAGCTGCCAATGTCGCGGTGAATCTTGCTGCACTTGGCGTGGATACTCGTATCGCTGCTGTTATCGGGAACGACCATCGGGGTGCACAGCTTCGAGTCTTGCTTGAAGGTCGTGGTGTATGCTGCAAGCTACTGGAATCTGGATCTTCAACCATACACAAGTTGCGCGTACTGTCGCGAAGCCAACAGCTAATCCGGTTGGATTCTGAGCAAATTATTTCGGGTCATGAAGAAGATTTCGCGCGTCTTTTTTCTGAAGAACTGAAGGATGTGGATGTTGTTGTTTTTTCCGATTATGGCAAGGGTACGTTGGGCGATGTGCAGGACCTGATAGCACTTTCTAGAAAGCTGGGAGTGCCAACGATCGTAGACCCTAAAGGGCAACGCTTCGAGCGCTACCGTGGCTCGACTGTGCTTACCCCGAATCAGGGAGAATTTGAATCTGAGGTAGGGGCTTGGTCCGACGAGGCAGATTTTCTTGCTAAAGGCGAGGCTTTGCGCTCCTCTCTTGATTTAGGGGCGGCCCTATTAGTGACCCGCGGAGAAAAGGGAATGGTTCTATTTTCCGGGGACGGACCACCGCTTTCCCTCAGTGCGGAGAGTCGGGAGGTGTTTGATGTTACAGGGGCAGGCGACACAGTGGTGGCGTTGTTGAGTGCCGGCATTGGTAGTGATTTGCCGTTGGAAGAAGCGGCTGCGCTTTCTAATCTTGGTGCAGGGCTTGTGGTCAAAAAAATAGGTGTCGCAACGGTTAGTCCATCAGAATTGAGGTTAGCTTTACACCGGCGTGGAATGGGTGGAAGAGGGCTAATAGGTGTGGAGCAACTTGTAGAGTTTGTAAATGAGGCAAAGGCCCGTGGAGAGCGTGTTGTTATGACAAACGGATGTTTCGACATTCTTCATGCGGGGCATGTGAGCTATCTAGAAGAAGCTAAGGGTTTGGGGGACCGTCTAGTTGTGGCAGTCAACGACGATGAATCAGTCAAAAAATTGAAGGGTGCTTCACGGCCAGTTACAAAATTAGAGGACCGAATGGCTGTGCTGGCGGGTCTGGCAGCCGTAGATTGGGTTGTTTCTTTTTCTGAACAGACGCCCGTAGATCTTATTACTCAAGTTTTACCCGATGTTCTAGTGAAAGGTGGCGACTATAAACCTGAAGAGATTGCGGGCGGCCAGTCCGTAATCAAGAACGGGGGTGAAGTTAGGGTGCTATCCTTGAAGAAAGGACGTTCTACCAGCGCAATGATTGAGGACATTCGAAGCACTTATTGATTTGTGAAACTCAGGCCCGGATTTTTTTATTCGGATTATTCTAGCCACTCGCTCACAAGCTCCAAATCTTGCACGGACAGGCTTCCGGCTGCGTACTTTAAGTTCAGGGTTTCTAGGGCATAGTCATAGCGACTGCGGGCAAAGTTTGTTTGAGCCCGACGCAAGTTATTTTGGGAGGCAAGTACGTCTACTGTGGTTCTTGTGCCAACCTCGAATCCAGCTTCAGTTGCCCGCAACGCTGTTTCTGAGGATTCTACAGCCTGTCGCAGGGCTCTCACCCGAGATATTTCTGAGAGCACGCCGAGATAGGCGTCCCTAGTCAGGCGCTCAGTTTGCCTAGCTGTACGTTCTAGGCCTTCTAGTGCAGCACGGTGCTGGTACACGGATTGTTGAATGCGTGACGTGTTGAATCCGCCCGAGTAGATGGGAACGCTGAAACTCAAGTTGAAACTGTATCCTTCTGAGCCAGATTCAGAGAAAGTCTTGGGCGATAGTCCGCTTGCCAAGTTATTAGTGCGGGTACTTTCGGATTGGGATTCCCCAAAGTTACCTGACAAGCGCAAGGTTGGAAGGCGCTTGGATTGCTCAATTTTAATACCGTCTTGGGCGATTTCAGTCCCAATTCGACTTGAAATGAGGGTTAAATTCTGGTCCAGAGCGGTACGAACCCAGGCTTCCTGATCAGCTGGATTGGGTGAGACCAGTGGAAAATCTTCTTTGGGTCCCGCCAGGTCAGTGACATGGCTATCAATAATCTCCCTTAAAAATTCTCTGGAAGTAGCAAGTAAACGCTGTGCTGCAATCTCTGCGGCAACTGCCTGGTCGAACCCTGCCTGAGCTTCCTGTACATCCGTGATCGCTATTAATCCCACCTCGAAACGTTGCTCAGCTTGTTCCAGTTGTCGACGAATAGCTTCTCTGGCCGCTTGCTCCGATGCTACAGTGTCTTCTGCGGCAAGGACATTAAAGTAGGCCCCGGAAACACGGAGTAAAAGATCCTGCTTCGCTAGTTGGTAACCTACCTCGGCGCGAACCACCTGCTTGTCTGCTTGTCTAAGGGCTATGAACTGTCCCCGGTTATACAGCGTCTGCGTAAGAGCAACGCTCCAATTTGAAGAGTCACGCCTACTTTCGCTGCTGACCACAACCTTGCTCGGTTCTCCGGTTATGAAATTTGTCGCTGGGTTTGGATTTGTAGAATCACCAATTGAGGCTCCAGCGCTCAATGTCAGCGATGGCAATACGGCGCTTCTCGCCTGGGGTTTTGCCTCCAGCATCGCTAGGTAATTCGCCTCAGCTTCTCGGATCACAGGATCGTTTTGCAGCGCCCTCTGATAGATTTCAATGAGACTTTCTTGGCCCGTGGCAGATTTGATTAGTACGAACAAACTAACGACAAGCGTTAGCAATTTCATCCTGTAGATCATGGTTGTTTATCCTATGTTTATCATTGGGGTGGTGGATACTAGTATTGCGGCACTTTTGGATCTACTTGTTTTGACCAAGCATCTATGCCGCCGCTAAGGTTAAAAACTTCTTTAAATCCTTGTGAAATTAAGAACTGGGCTACGCGTAGGCTCCGCGCGCCACCGTGGCACATGACAACGATAGGTTTTTTGGAATCTAACTCTTCTAAGCGTTGAGGAATTTGGCCCATCGGAATATGGTCGGCAGCAGTTAATGAAGCAAGTTCAAGTTCAGCTACTTCGCGAACATCAAGCAGCTGAACCTCTTTCCCTACTTCGTTTTGGGACCACCTGTTGCAAAATGCTTCTGGGCTAAGCTCAGGAATAGTCATCATTAATAGCCTGTTTTAGGCTCATGGCTAAAGCAGGAATGGTTCTGTTTTTTCGGCGTTGACCAGTGGAGCTACAACCGTCTCAAACAAACTTTGTTGGGTCCATTCGCCATTATCGTGTAGCGTGACTAAGCACGCATCCATTGCTGGGGCCTTTCCGGCGATGATGAATAATTTTCCGCCCGGCTTAAGCATCTGAACAAAATGATCGTCTATTTTTGGTACTGAGCCTGTTACGGCAACTGCATCAAACTTTTTGGAATGTTTTAGCGAAAAGGCATCTTTTGTTTGCAATTCCACATTTTTAATTCCTTGCTCCTGTAACTTGATTTTGGCTTTTTGGGTCATACCATCAAAGATTTCTACACTGACTACTTTTTCCACAAACTGTGCAATGCAAGCTGTTAGAAAACCAGTACCGGTGCCAATTTCAAGTACCTCATGGGCGGGTTCTAGTTGCAGCGCCTGCAACAGGCGCCCCTCGATTTTTGGGCACATCATTCTTTGACCGTGTGCTATCGGAATATCTGTATCTGCGAACGCTAGCTCTCGGTAGTCGTCGGGTACAAAAAGTTCCCGGGGGGTTTTTGCCAGGATGTCGAGCACACGACTATCCATGACGTCCCATGCTCTGATTTGTTGCCCTAGCATATAGGCGCGCGCGTCTTCTAGGTTCATCGCTGGAGACCGAAGGGTT
>Ga0315336_1006735_pt1 | contig 11539 bp, 12 predicted proteins | sample ASW5metaG_FD_204512 | JGI IMG/M metagenome (GOLD analysis project Ga0315336, IMG submission 204512) | Ammonia-oxidizing marine archaeal communities from Monterey Bay, California, United States - ASW #5 | ecosystem: Environmental > Aquatic > Marine > Intertidal zone | place: USA: California...
CGGCCGAGGTGCTGACCGTATCCATGAGGACGCATCAGAAATATTTCGCGTTGGAAACCAAGGACGGCAAGTTGGCGCCCTATTTCATCACCGTCGCCAACATGGAAACCAGCGATGGGGGGACAGCCATTGTCGCTGGCAATGAGCGAGTGCTACGGGCAAGGCTATCCGACGCGCGTTTTTTCTGGGACCAGGACCGTAAATTGAAGCTGGAAAGCCGAGTGGCCAAGCTTGCCGACATCGTCTTCCACGCCAAACTCGGCACCGTGGCGGAAAAGGTTGACCGCATGGAAAGCCTGGCTGCCGAACTATGCGAATTTATTCCAGGCACCGACCGTGACAAAGCACGCTCCGCCGCCCATCTCGCCAAGGCCGATCTCACGACTGGCATGGTTGGTGAGTTCCCGGAGGTTCAGGGATTAATGGGGCGCTATTACGCGCTCAATGATGGTGAAAGCAATGAGGTCGCCGACGCCATCGCCCAGCATTATTCCCCGGTCGGACCCAATGATTCTTGTCCCTGCGCCCCCACGGCAATGGTCGTGGCTCTGGCCGACAAGATCGATTCCCTGGTCGGTTTCTTCGCCATTGACGAAAAACCTACGGGATCGCGCGATCCTTTTGCTTTAAGGCGTGCAGCTCTTGGCATAATACGTATCGTCACCGAAAACGGTCTTCGGGTTCCGTTGGCCAAGGTGTTCGATGCCGCCGAACGGCATTACGGCGATTCCCGAGAGGGATTCGAGGGCGTGCTCGATGCAGAGGAACTGCTATCTTTTTTTGCCGACCGGCTAAAGGTGCAGATGCGCGCACAGGGAGTGCGTCACGACCTAATCGAAGCAGTGTTCGCCACTGGTAAGCCACAGGGAGGGGCTGAGGACGATTTAGTGCGTCTTCTCGCCCGGGTCGCGGCGCTGGCCGCGTTTCTCGACACCAAGGACGGCGCCAATCTGCTGACAGCTTATAAGCGCGCTGCCAATATTGTCGCCATAGAGGAAAAGAAGGACAAGACGGGTTATGACGGAGAGATTGTACGCAATCTTATAGAGCAGGCGGAGGAAAGCGTGCTCTGCGAGGCCCTCGATTCTGCCCGTGGGCGTCTTGAGGCACTGTTGGCGGTAGAGAATTTCACCGGCGCCATGGAAGAACTCGCCAAGCTACGCCCACCGCTGGACTCGTTTTTCGAATACGTCACCGTGAACTGCGATAATATAAAACTACGGGCTAACCGGCTTAGGCTGCTGGGCCAAATCCGCGCCGCCCTCAATACGGTAGCCGATTTTTCACGTATTGAGGGCTAAGGTAACAGGCGAAACACGCATGACCAAATGGGTATACGCATTCGGTGTGGGCCCGGCCGAGGACGACACTACCAGGGCGTTGAGAAAAATAATGAGAAGTTGTTGGCGCTGAAAAAGATCACCAACTCAGTGGTCATGTCAGCCATGTATCTGATGGGCTGATTCTGCTTCTGCCCTTTTTGAGTTTGCCTTGATGGCGTTTGCCGTCGAGACGGCGCTGCTTGGCAGCCCTAGAAGGTCGGGACGGACGCCTATACTTTGGGTGCATGGCCGCTTCACGGATCAACGCGATCAACCGTTCCAGGGCATCACGGCGGTTTTGTTCCTGGGTACGGAACCGGCTGGCAGTGAGCACGATGACGCCGTCATGTGTCATGCGTCTGCCCGCCAGGGGTTTCAATCGCAGAAACACCTCGTTTGATAGGGCTGGACAATTTCGCGCATGAAAACGCAACTGAACGGCGCTTTCCGTCTTATTCACTTTCTGGCCTCCGGGACCAGGGGCGCGGATGAAGTGCTCCTCAATTTTGTTTTCATCGATGCTGATGGAGGAAGAAATTTTGATCATGTCCGAAGATTAAGATGGACCGACAGGGTGCAGCCCGCCTACGCGAAGGGCGGCTGGCCCTCGATGGTACAGCGTCTGAGGATGCGTTCCTGATCCTTGGGAAAATAGGTCCGGCCATGAGTCACGCAGCGATTGTCCCACATGATCAAATCACCGTAGCGCCAAACGTGTTCGTAGATGTTTTCTGGGCGTTCGGCATGATCGAATAATTGTTCGAGGATGCGGGTACTTTCTTCCGGCGCGAAGCCCTCCAGCCGCGCTGTCATCAGGCGATCGACAAACAGTGATTTGAGCCCAGTCTCGGGATGGGTTGTCACGACTGGATGGAAGGCGTGGGGTGACTTGCTGAAATCAGCCGACAGGTCCACCTTTTCGCGTCGCTTGTATTCATGGATATGCAGGGCCTTGCGTCCCGTGAGCTTGTCTTTCAGGTCTTGGGGGAGCGTCTCATATGCGCGATACATGTTTGCGAAAAGCGTGTTGCCTCCCTCGGTGGGCAGCTTAATGGCATAAAGCAGGGTGTATTTGTAGGGCCGTGCTGCGTATCCGGAATCTATGTGGAACCACATATCCTCCTCAGCAAAGGAGCCGATGGGCTTTCCGTCTACAGTGATGTTGCTGACCAATACCAGGTTAGGGTCTTCGCGGATAGCCGGATCGCCCTCATAAAGCCCATATTTCGATTTCGCGAATTTGGTATTCTCACGCTTACGTTTACCGAGTTTACCGAAATTGCTCGCAAACCTGCGTTGGTCTTCCGTCGTCAGATCTTGGTCGTGGAATACCAGGACCTGGTATTGGTGCCACAAGTCGGAAATCTGTTCAACCGTCTCGCTCGACAATTCATCACTGAGGTCGACACCTGAGACTTCCGCCCCCAGCGCGTCTGACAGCGGCGTCGCGGTCAGCTCCGTCGATGTATCCATGTCTTTCCCCCGCAGAACTCTTGTACCAAAATAGTCCCACTTCGCGGACTCCTGGGTCAAGAGGGATTCCAGCGATGGTGCCGAAGATCGGCGCCTCTCGGGTAAAGTAAATGGACGGCATAGCCTAAGTCTAGGGCATCAATGGGTTTTGAGCCACGCAAATAAAAATTAATAATAAATAATAAATGTATTTCAGTAATTCCTTTTAGTTCAACATTTAAATAAGAAATAATTAGATTAAAATAAAATTAATTCAGTTTTTTACATGGATGTGGTAGATTTAAGCCTATCTCTTATATATTACTTCACCATGGAATAAATTTTCTGAGCGTTGGCCTTGGCTAAAATTGGCACGTCAGCATCGGAGCTTGTGCCTTGCTTTGTGGCTGCATCTGAATTTGTTCCTGATCACTTTTCGACCCAGGGCGAAGAGGAAGCGCTAAGTAGGATCACGTTTTATTTCGCATAGCAGTTTCTTCTTCGCTTAACCGTTCATTCTACCTTTGATCCTATCTTGTCCTATCCGGGCCGGGGGCATACCATAAAACAATGGTGCTTTGCACTGGGAAAACTACCGCGCCGCGAAAGGAGGGCGCCATGACCGGCAAACGATTGCTTGCTTTTGACAATTTAATCACTGACCTGCAGGCATCATTTGCCGCAGCTAAGGGAGACACGAAAGCAGCAATGGTCCGCGCTGGTGACCTGCTTAAAGAATTTGTCGCCGACGACAGTGTCCTCGCTCATTCCAAAACCTGGCCCTCGACGGAAGGGCACAGGAATCTTCTGCTCCACGAAGATCAGATCCACGGCTTCGTGGTCAATGCCGTGGTCCGCACCAAACACCGCCAGCGGGGAATCCACGACCACGCCCATGCGTGGACCGCTTATGGTCTGGTCGATGGGGAAGAGGAGTTGGTGCGTTATCACCGTGTCGATGACGGCGCCAAGGAAGGTTATGCCGAAATCAAACTCGACGGTATCACCCGGGGCCGGCGCGGAACTGTGGATCTGGTGCCTCCCTTCGGCATTCATGCCGAAAATAGCGGCACCGCCCGGTCCGTCGCAGTCATCGTGCGCTCGGAACGTCTGGTGGGAAATGTCCTTCAAGGTCGCTACAAACCCGAGTCCAAAACCACCTATCGCGGCGAGGGCCCCACCCAAGTTCCGTTCGAACTTTACGAAGACGTGTGCGCGGATCTAGATAAGCCCAGCGGTTCTTGCGGCGGCCCATAACAGCCTTAGCGCTAGGGCGGTCAACAAAATCTTCAGGAACATCCGGAAAACGTCTTCACGAAGCTTGAAGAGCACTTTGCGTCCAAGCCAGTTGCCCAATGTCGCCGTGGCAACCATAGCTGCCATCAGCGGCAAGTATGCTCCGATAGAAAAACCCATCAATCCGAAGGCCACCAGCTTGATGATGTGGGCCATGGACATCAGGCTGGCGGTGGTCGAGGAGTAGTTGCGTCTATCCGGGCTTACGCTGGCGACGAATGGCGCGAGCAGAGATCCGGTTGAGCTGACGAACATCGCTAGGAAAGTCATGCCGCAGCCCAGCAGGGCGAAGCGGCCTTTCTCGGGGCCGATGCGCCCAAACTCCGGCATCCATGCCACCAGGAGGATGAATAGGCCGACAATGCCCTGCAGCGCTGCCGTGGGGAGGTTGACGAAGATCGGCGCGGCCATGGCGGCGCCGATGATGGAGCCTACCAGGAAGGGCAGCATGGTCGGCCATAGAATGAAACGCCATAGCAGGAAAGAGCGACTCGATCCCACACCCAACTGCACCACCGTGTGCACGGGGACCAGGACGGTGGGCGGGATCACCATTGCCATTAGTGCCAGAAGGACCGGCCCGCCGCCGGCACCGGTGATCATGCCGAAAAAAGCAGTGCAGAAGGATACCAGCACCAGGCCGGTGAAAATCAGGCCGTCGATATTTGGAATGCCAAGGAACTCAGTTTCCATTCAGCCATTTCTGCCCAGTGGTTCCTGAGGGCCCGAGGTTTGGTTTGATTTGATTGTCCGAACGGGCTGCCGCATATCGCAGTGTGGAGCAGAATGCCATTTTTAGCCTATTGTAAACGTTGGCTGTATCGAAACATTTGATTGGGAGACGAATATCCCATGCTTTACCAGGCCCTGGCCGACGCCGTAGTGGTAATCCATTTCCTATTCATTTTGTTTGTCCTTTTGGGCGGTCTCGGCGTGTGCTGGTGGCCCAAACTAGCGTGGACGCACGTGCCGGCCTTTTTATGGGGCGGGGGCATAGAGTTGTTCGGTGGGGTGTGTCCACTGACCAATCTTGAGAATTATTTCCGGGCGGAGGGTTTGTATGCGGGCACTGGCACGAGCTATGTTGAGCATTATCTGGTCCCACTGATATACCCGGAGCTGATGTTTCCCAGCGGTTTTCCCCGTTCAGGGTTCATCGTGATAGGTTTATTCGTACTTCTTTCCAACGCGATAATTTACTGGTGTTTGTGGATGGGCAGGGGGAAATAATCGTAATGCAGGGCTGGTACCCAATCCTCGTTAATGGCGCTGCGGTACCTCGTCCTAGTTTTTATCTACCTTCTCACCGCTGTTGGTTGCAGCGAGCCAGGGCGGGCGGAGGGGTGTCAGTGTTGCACTCCCCGTGGTAAAAGCGCCGTCCGCGCCGTTAAGGTTCGCAAGTGCATCGATGCGGAGAAGTGCGAGTCCTATTTCCTTGGCCGAGGAACGCATTTCCCCGGCCTCGTGCTCGCCCAGCATGATTACGGTGCCCGGAGCCGGCGCTGGGCCTTCGATGGCCACGGGCAGCAACTGGCGCCGCACCTTCGCCCGGTAGCGCATACGTGCGGTCATTTCCTGGCCGACGTAGCAGCCCTTGTCCCAGTCGATGCCGTTCAGAGCATCGAAGCCATTCTCCATGGGCAGTGCCTTATCGATAGTGAGGTCGCGGCTGCCGTCGGGGATTCCCAGGCATAGCCTGGTATGATCATTTATGCCTGGCTCCGCCTGGGCAAAGCCGGCGGCCAGTAGTTCGGCGACGGCATCATGCGGAATCAGTGCTCGGGCACCCATGCCGCCATAGCGGGGATCGACGTAGCAGACACCGTCGGCGAAAGGGCCGCCCTGACCCTCGAATCCGACCAAGGCGTTGGCGTCGGCGTCGGTGCCCATCAATGCTGCCACGGTCCAATTCCCTGTCATGTCGGCGATGTTAACTTTCGAGCGCAGCCTGTAGCTTAGCAGCCGGTCCATGAGGTCGTTCACGCGGGCCTTCTCGCAGTCGAGAATAAATTCATCATTCACGGCGATGATGAAAAAATCGTGGAGGTATTTTCCCTGGGGAGAGAGCAGCGCGGCCCATATCGCCCGGCTGTTAGAGACCCGGGTCAGGTCATTGGTGATGATGTTCTGGAGGAACGCAAACGCGTCCTCTCCGTTAACACGGACCAGGGCCCGGCCATCGAGCAGAGTCAGGGTCATTTGGCTCGTGGGGAACATGGTGTTGGTCTCCGGCTTGTGCGCTTAGGAGTTGACAGTCCGCGCTTCCAGCGGCGCGGAAATTAGTTAACCGGCAGGTAACAGACCGAAAAGCCTTTGGCAAGGGGGGGCAATGGACCTTATAACCCGACCAATGCGGATTCTTTTTGTGACTTCCACCCGGATTGGCGACGCAGTGCTATCCACGGGGCTGCTCGACCATTTGATTCGTGCCCATACCGAGGCTCAGTTCACTATCGCTTGCGGTCCGGTTGCGGCCCCCTTATTCGAAGCCGTTCCGAGGTTGGAACGTCTGATTATTATCCGGAAAATGCCTTTCTCCCTCCATTGGCTGGACTTCCTTGGCCAGACCTTGGGGGGATTCTGGGACATCATCGTCGATCTTCGTGGGTCCGCCGCGACCATGGTGCTACTGCGCGGTCGCCGCCATGCGTATTATACGGACCGCGCATTGGTGCACCGGGTGGAGAAACTTTCCAAGGTCTTTGATCTCGACAAGCCAGCGGTGCCGAAGCTCTGGACCACCCCCACCCACGAGACCGAGGCGCTTAGTCTTGTTGGCGAAGGTATGCCTCTGCTTGCCCTGGGTCCGACCGCCAATTGGCCATGCAAGGAATGGGCAATGGATCATTTTATAGAACTCGCCCAGCGACTGACAGGGCCCAAGGGTCCGCTTACGGATGCGCGGATCATGGTTATGGGCGCGCCTGGAGAGCATATTGCCGCCCGGCCCTTGATCAGGGCCTTCTCGTCCGATCGAATCATCAAAATATTCGGGGATGTTTCCCTGCTGACCGCCTTTGCTTGTCTGAAGCACGCCAGCCTTTATGTAGGCAACGATTCCGGCCTGATGCACATGGCGGCAGCAGCAGGAATACCGACCCTCGGCCTGTTCGGACCGACCCAAGATGCCCATTACGCGCCGTTCGGCCCCAACTGCGTCCCCGTCAGGACGCCGGAATCATACGAGGAACTCGTGGGTTTGCTCGAGAAGAACGATCAACTGGAAAGTCTCATGGGCAGTCTTGCGGTGGATGCCGTTGAGGATGCCGCGCGCGAACTTATGGCCCGGCCATGGCTGGCAACGTGATGCAATTACTACAAGTCATGGCCGGTGCGAATTTCGGCGGTGCTGAAACCTATTTCGTAGATATGGTGACAGCGTTGCATCATGCTGGGCTCGACCAGAAGGTGGTGGAGCAGTATCTTCAATTTTACCAAGGCCTGAACGAGATATGAGCAAAGACAGCCTGATCATTCGCCGGCCAGATGACTGGCATCTTCATCTGCGCGACGATGACATGCTGGCTGCCGTGCTGACGGCGACGGTAAGGAGATTCGCCCGTGCGGTGGTGATGCCGAACCTGTTGCCACCGGTAGTAACGGTTAAGGATGCAGCCGCCTACCGTAACCGCATCAACAGCACCGCCAAAGGTGGCGTAAGGTTCACACCCTTGATGACCCTCTACCTGACCGACGATAGCGACGCCGATGAGGTCGAGAAAGGTTTTAACGCGGGCGTTGTTTTTGCTTGCAAGCTTTATCCGCGCAACGCGACAACAAATTCAGAATCCGGCGTTACCAATGTCGCGCGGATCAAGGTCGTCCTTGCCCGCATGGAGGAGATCGGCGTGCCACTGTTGGTTCATGGAGAGGTTACCGACCCGGATATCGACGTTTTCGACCGCGAGGCGGTCTTCATCGAACGGGTGCTCTTACCCATGATGAGGGATTTCCCAGGGCTCCGAATAGTGTTCGAACATATCACAACAAATGAAGCCATCGAATTTGTCCGTGAGGGACCTGATCGGCTCGCTGCCACCATCACCCCCCACCATCTGATGGTCGACCGCAACCATATGCTGGCTAGCGGTATCCGCCCACACCTGTACTGTCTGCCGGTGGTCAAGCGTGCGCGCCACCGCGATGCACTCAGGAAAATAGCCGTTTCAGGCCATCCGCGCTTCTTTCTTGGTACAGATTCTGCACCCCATGCAGTTGCCGACAAGGAGCAGCTCTGTGGTTGCGCTGGAATATTCAATGCGCCGGTGGCCATGGAGGCTTACGCAACAGTATTTGAAGAGGAAGGGGCGTTGGCTCGTCTTGAAAATTTTGCTGCCCATTTTGGGGCCGAGTTTTACGGCTTGCCGGTCAACGAAGAAACCTTGATTCTGGAACGCAATCCCTGGGAGGTGCCAGAGATCTTGGAAGTCCCTGGGGCGGGGGAACGTGGCGGCGTGCAGCCATTCCTCGCTGGAGAAACCATCAATTGGCGGGTAACTGGAGTTGGACCGCCCAGTAAAGGACCAGTGTTATGAGTTTGCCCGAAACCTTCCAAGCCCTGTACTTGGAAGATAGCGAAGATGGACCGCAAGTGCGGATCGGCGATGTGCCTGCATCCGTCTTGCCCGACGGCGAGGTGCTGATCCGAGTGGCCCATTCGACCATCAATTACAAGGACGCTATGATGGTTAAGGGCATTGGCTATCGAATCAAAAATTTTCCCTTCATTCCAGGCATCGACCTGGCCGGCACGGTGGAAGAGTCCGCAAGCGCAGGTTTCAAGCCTGGCGACGAAGTGGTGTTGAATGGTTATGGCGCTGGGGAGCAGTTCGCCGGCGGCTATGGTGCCTATGCTCGGGCCAAGGGGGAATGGCTCGTCCCCGTCCCCGATGGCTGGACGACGCGAGACACCATGGCCGTGGGCACGGCTGGGGTGACGGCGATGATTTCCATTATGGAACTGGAAAAGGGCGGGATAACCCCAGACCATGGAGACGTCCTGGTGACAGGTGCTTCAGGCGGGCTGGGCTCCATCTCCATCGCCATGTTATCGGCTATGGGCTATCGGGTGGTGGCTGCCACAGGGCGGGTGGAAGAAACGTCTTATTTGGAATTCCTAGGTGCTGCGGAAATCATTCCCCGCACCGAACTTGAAGGCGGCCCCGACAGGCCCTTGATGGCCCGACGTTGGGCGGGCTGCGTCGATGCGGTGGGGGGCAAAACCTTGGCCACGGTGATTTCATCCCTGGATGAACGCGGCGTGATCGCCAGTTGCGGCCTGACCGGCGGCAACAACTTTACAGCATCTCTAATTCCGTTTTTCCTGCGTGGAGTACGCTTGATAGGCATTGAGGGCGGCCATGGCCCTATCGAAGAACGCCGCGAAGCCTGGTCGCGAATCCCCGGTGCGTTAAGCCGTGAGAGGCTCAAAGCCATGTCCACTGATGCCGCCCTCGTCGATCTGCCGTCATTGGTTGACGATATTCTTGCTGGCCAGGTTCGTGGTCGTATCGCCATTGATATAAATAGGTAGATGTTGGTGGCGACCCTTTGCCTACGCTAGTTAAATTTATGGGGCATAACGTGAAGAACAATAGACAACCTCGATTTTCCTCTAGTTGTCAGATGCTCCGACAATGGCGGTTGGTGTTGCTTGTTTGTGTGCTCGCCACGCCCTGCCCTGGGTTTGCGGCGGAACTCGCCATTCCCGTTCCAAAGGGTTACACCGACGCCATGGGCTGGTATGCCCGCGCGGCCGATGCCGGCGACTCCCGTGCTCAATATTATCTAGGTGTCATTCACTGGCGCGGCCTCAGGGGAGAAAAAAATCATAAACTAGCTGCCGATTGGTTCGAAAAGGCTGCCCGCAGGGGCTTCGGTCCTGCCCAGTTTAGCCTCGGTCTTGCCTTTGAATTGGGCTTGGGTCGAACCAAGGACCTGGCCCATGCAGCGCGCTGGTACCGGCCCGCCGCGCGTCAGGGCAGCGTCGAGGCCGCGTTCAATTTGGGGGCTCTCCACGAACATGGCGAGGGGATTAAAAAAAATACTGCCCAGGCAGCCATCCTTTACCGTCAAGCCGCGCAAGCAGGGCTCGCCCGGGCACAATTCAACCTTGGCCTTATATATGGCGAAGGGAAAGGCATGCCCAGGGACCGGGTTCAGGCCTGGGTCTGGCTCGCCCGAGCTAAGCAAGGCGGGTATGATGGTGCTGCTGGCGCCCTACTAGTGTTGGAAAAGGAGATGAGTGCAGCACAACGTCGCCGCGCCAGCGAGGCATATACGGAGGAGGATCAACGTTAATAACTCCCTAATTAATCAAGCCGATAACCTGGCCGGGACCCGAATCATTTTTGCCCAGGCCTGGAATTGCTGAAGACGTATCCCCGACAAGCGTTAACCCTATATGCTTCACGCTAAAACTGGACATTGGGTTAAAGAGTTTGGCAGGCGCTTGATGGCGTAATTGAAATGTTCACTTAATGTCCGGAATATGTCCAGGGGTTACAGAATGGAGACAAGAAATGGTGCTGATAGACCCCGGAGAAAAGGCATGTGTTGAGATATACAATTCGTCAAAGGGTGCGGGGGACGAGAGCTTTCCAGTCGCCTCGGTCTTAATCGACCCCGCGCTCAGGCCACACATCCGCGCTTTCTATGAATTAGCGCGTGCTGCTGATGATATTGCTGATGATCCCCATCTTGATTCCGATCAAAAGCTCGCACGGCTTGACGCTATTTCCGATGTCCTTTCGGGGGATCACCAAGGTGTGCCTGATAGCAACACGGCGGCTGGTATTGATAGCTTGCCAGCACGGGCGTTGGCCGCCAGCCTGACCGAAACCGGTGTAAGTCCGACCCACGCCAAGAATTTGTTGGTGGCGTTCCGACAGGACGCAGTCAAGCAGCGTTATGCGGATTGGGCAGAGCTGATGGATTACTGCTGTTTGTCGGCAGCGCCGTGCGGGCGCTACCTTTTGGTGCTTCATGGCGAAACGGGAGCAGAGACTGAGAAAGCTGCGGACGCTTTGTCAGTAGCCCTTCAAGTGATCAATCATATCCAGGATTGCCGGGCCGATTACCAAAACCTCGATCGTGTTTACATTCCAATGGATTGGTTTGAGGCTGAGGATACGGGGGTGGACGAGCTCGCCAGTAGCGTGGCGTCTCCCGCCATGCGGAGGGTGCTCAACCGCATGCTTGCTGGTGTCGATCAACTGCTCGCCGATGCCGAAAGTTTGCCGGCGCAAATTGGGAATATACGTCTCGCCCTCGAAGCAGCGGTTGTGCTGGCCATCGCTCGGGAACTAAACCGGTGGCTTAAGACCAAAGACCCTCTTGCCGGCCCAGTACGACACACGAAGGGCCAGATTGCCTGGCGGGCGATTATCGGTCTCGTCCAGGGCGTGCACATCCGTTTGTGGTGCCGCCACTGACACTGGTAAGGACTCACAACTCTTGAAGCATGAAAT
>Ga0315336_1006736_pt1 | contig 11539 bp, 9 predicted proteins | sample ASW5metaG_FD_204512 | JGI IMG/M metagenome (GOLD analysis project Ga0315336, IMG submission 204512) | Ammonia-oxidizing marine archaeal communities from Monterey Bay, California, United States - ASW #5 | ecosystem: Environmental > Aquatic > Marine > Intertidal zone | place: USA: California...
AGAATGCGGTGCACGCATCGGTGTTCCGAGCCCACTGGAGGAACTCGTCACGCCGATGCTCGTAATCCCAGGTCGTACGCACGAGGCAGGCATCGAGGCTGCAGAAGTCGAAGCCGTCATCGTCCCAGGCCGGTAGCGATACCCGGACTCCCTGTTCCTGCAGGGCTTTGACAAGGGGCTGGTCGTCCACTTCCCAGTCAGGCAGTTTCGTGCAGGATGCGAGGCCGATGTGCATGAGGTTGCTTCCGTGCCTAGAGGGCGGCGAAGGGCCGTTCATCGACCGGACGATGGCGTATCGCATTCTGCGGAGCGGGACAGACGCAGCGGCAGACCCCGCATCCTGTGCACGTGGCGGGGTCGACCCGAGGTCCGGCAAGTTCACCCTCGCCTTCCACCACCGAGAGTGCGTCTTCGACGGGGCAGTTGTCGACGCACGCGTTGCAGTCCTGCCCCTGCCAGGCCAGGCACAGGGATTCGTCCACTGACGCATGGGCCATCTTGATCGGCAGCTCGCGACGCAGGACCCCGGGCTCACACGCATCAATGCAGGGAAGATCGTCACACATGACGCAGGGTGATCGCAGTGCATCGATCATGGGTGTGCCCGCCCGGTTGCCAGCCGCCTCCGGCGCCGTGATGATGGCCCGGGGTGGGCAGACGTCGATGCAGTCTCCGCAGCGGGTGCATGCGGCCAGGAACTGGCCTTCGGCCACCGCGCCCGGCGGTCGCTGGAGGAGCGTCAACGAAGTCGGTACATGGGGTGGAGGTGTCGATTCCCGAGCGGCTTCCGTGATCCGGCGAAGAAAGCCCCCGCGGATTCGAAAGAGATCTCGTCGAGAAATGTCGTCCCGCCTCGGCATGCCCATACTGTATCGATCCCCAGTGTCCCGGGGAGCCGGTCGACTACACTCTGCGAACCTCATGGCCGGCCTGACCCACAGCAAGCAGCATCTGCATCTGAACTACCCGGAAGGTCCGGCTCGAGCCTGGATTGCCTGGGCGATGCCGGCCCTCTTCTTCCTCTACGAGTTCATGATCCGCGTGATGCCTGCGGTCATCGAAGGTCCGTTGCAGCATCAGTTGAAGGTCAGTGCCGGCGACATCGGTCTGAGCATGAGCTTCTACTACTACGCCTACGGCCCGATGCAGGTCGTCGTCGGCATCCTGCTGGATCGATTCGGTGCGAAGTTCCCCCTGGCATTCGCCGCCATCGTGTGCGCCATTGGTGCGGTGGCTTTCGCAATGGCGAACTCGCTGATGGGCCTGGGGGCCGGTCGGTTCCTGATGGGATTCGGTTCAGCATTCGCCTACGTTGGCGCGGTCTACGTTGCGACCATCTGGTTTCCCGGTCGTCGCATCGCCTTGATTTCGGGTCTCACGGTGACGTTGGGCATGCTGGGTGCGATCACTGCCGAATCAACGCTGGAGTACCTGGTTGATCAAACCAGTTGGCAGAACATCATGTACGGCTTCGCGCTGGTCGGGGTCGTGCTGGCGGTCATGCAGCTGGTCCTGGTGCCTCGAAGACCGACCTGGTTCATGGAGCACGTCCACGAGTCGCAAGACCCAGGAGAGAGCGGGCGAGCCCATCCGGGCGTTCTTCGCTGCATCAAGGAGGTCCTGACGAATCGACAGACGCTGCTGCTGGGCTTGGTCACGGGCCTGGTGTACCTGCCGATCGGATCGTTTGCAGCACTGTGGGGGTTCCGATACCTGAACACCGTTCTTGGAATCCCTGTAAGCAAGACGGGCAGTGTGGTGTCGTTCATCTTCGTGGGCCTGGCGGTCGGTGGGCCGTGCCTCGGATGGTTGTCGGATCACCTCAATCGCCGGGCGATGTTCTTCCGGATTCTCATTGGCCTTGGAGTCGTGGCTACCACCGTATTGCTCCTGATCCAGCCGGGCCACGATCCGCCCCAGCTCCAGGACGGGTCCTGGAACTCATTTACGCTCTCGTACTGGCCGCTGCTGCTCACGCTGTTGTGCATCGGCATGGTGGTCAGTGTGCTGGTACTCGCATTTCCCATGGCGATGGATCAGAATCCATGCTATGCCCGAGGGACCGCGCTGACCTTCGTGAATCTCACCCAGATGGTGTTTGCAGGAATCGGGCAGTGGCTGGTGGGGTTTTTCCTCGACCTCGAGGAGCATGGTGTGCAGGATCCGACCTATTCCCCGGAGGACTTCCGGACCGCTTTCCTGCTCCTGCCCGTCACGATGCTGGTGGCATTCACCCTCTCGTTCTTCCTGAGAGATCCCAAGCCCATCCATGGCATCGACTGAGAAGGTCCATGGATGAAAAAGACGGCTGGGAGGCCGTTCATGGCATCCTGGGTGTCCGTCACGCGCCTTGTTCATTGACTTGATGCGGTTCTCCAGCACAATGGATGGTGGAGGGCACACCGTGACCAGACGCCACCATTCGATCATCGCTGCTGCAGTACTTGCCGCCCCGTCCCTGGCGTTCGCCCAGGAAGGAACTCGCGCTCCTCTCCAGGAGACGCTGACGGATGTCACCATCCAGCGCATCATCCTGCGGCCGTCGTTGCTGAAGAAGCAGGCTCCAGGGCAGCCGATCGATCCCGCGGCGGTGGAAGTGATCAGCATGCCCGCAGCAATACGGGGCGAGTGTCCGCAGGAAACGTGGACGCACACCGATTCCGACTGGGGGCCGGGCGAGTACGTTCTGCAGATGGGCATGGTCTCAGGTGAAACCGCGGCCGCTTCCTACACGCTGCCCGCTGACAAGTTTCCACTTCGGCTGGATCTCTTCGAGGTCATGTTCGCGACGTCCAGCGCCATTGGGCAGACTACGACCCAGTGGACGGTCCGGGTCTACCAGGGAGCTCCCGGAAGCGGGAGCCTGGTGGCCGAGTTTTCATCGGACGACGTCATCCTGCCGCACCTGGTGATGCCACCGGGAACGACCGGCACGATCCTGCAGTTCTTCGTGGATCCTCAGGATCCGGATCAGATCTACATCGATGACGATGGCAGCCATGGTTTCTCGGTCGGGATCCGCATCGATCAGCACAACGAGCCGGGAACTCCCTGCATCCAGGCTCCAAACCCGAACAACAACGCCTTTCTCTGTACCGATACCAGTGGACTGGGGGCTCCCTCCGGGAACTGGGTCGACCTGGTGACGGGTACCTTCTGCCTGTGCGGAGAGGGCTGGTTGAACTTCCAGTCCCTGCCGTCATTCTGTCGTCCAAATGGTGACTGGGTCATCCGCGCTTCGGTGACTCCCCAGGGCTGTGCGCCGGCAATCGGCGCCTGCTGCCGTGGCAACGGGACCTGCTCCGATGGATTCACGGAGGAGGACTGCAGCACCATCGGAGGGATCTACCAAGGCGACCTGGTCGAGTGCGGCGACATCACCTGCCCGCCACCGACGGGTGCCTGCTGCGTCGAGGTCACGGGCGAGTGCATCGAAGTGGATGCCGATCTCTGTGCCCTCGGGAACGGCCTGTTCTACGCAACGGAGTCCTGCTCGGACTTCGTCTGCTTCCCCGAGGGAGCCTGCTGCCTGCCGGACGGGACCTGCGTCGATGCAGTGTCACCATCGCTCTGCGATCTCGGTGGCGGTACGTTCCAGGGTGATTCCACCAACTGTGCCAGCGCCGGTTGTCCGCAGCCCGTTGGAGCATGCTGCCTTGGAACCGGCAACTGCGCCGAGATCGAAGAAAGCACCTGCCTGTCATTCGGCGCCCTGTGGCTCGGCATGGGGACTACGTGCGAACCTGGAGCTTGCGAGGACGAGCCGTGCGAAGGGGACGTCAACGGTGACGCGATGGTTACGGTCGACGACCTGCTGCTGGTGATTGGCCAATGGTCCTGCACCGGCACCTGCAGCGCCGATGTGAATCTCGACGGCATCGTCAATGTCGAGGATCTGCTGGTGGTGATCGGTGGGTGGGGCGACTGCCCCTGACCGGATCCGGTTCGATCAGCGCCTTCGCCTGCGGCGGCGACGCATGCCGCCCAGTGCCAGCAGGGACACTACAGCTGGGGCGGGAATATCCGTCGCGTAGAAGCTGATGTTGTATTGAGAGGACCCGTCTGCGAAATCATCGTAGGCCGCGACCTCCCAGGACATGCCGTTGAAGGTGATGTACTGGAACATCATGTCCGGCATCAACTTGTCGAGGCCCAGGTCAACGAAACTCACGGTTCCGGCCTCGCCTTCCTGGAGGTTCGACCACGCGAATCCCTCCGAGGTGACACCGGTCTGCCATCCAAACGTACCGTCGGCCATCTGGGTAAGACCGAAGTCATGCCAGCTCATCGATCCGCCGGAATCGGTGTTCCAGTGGTGCTGGGCATCGCCGCCGATGAGGCTGTTGAATCCAAGAATGCTGTCGTTGGCACCTCCCGAGAACGGGGAGACGGATCCGTCGAAGAGGTTGATGAAGGCGATCCCGTTGCCGGTTTCAGCGAGCAGCATCGAGATGTGTCCCGCGGTGTCGATGCCGTCATCGACCAGTTGCTGCTGCATGAAGGCGAGGTCCTCGTTGGAGAACGTCTGGACGTCGTCATCGAGGGTGCCGGCCATGAAGCCCGATTCAATCTCCAGTGCGATGCCCGGACCTTCCATGAGCAGCCGCGCGGCCTCCGCGGACTGCGAAAGCAGCCCGAAAGCACATACGGTCAACAGGGCAGTCCCCCCTGACGCCAACGGCGAAATTCGAGGCATCGTTGCTCTTCCTCTCAGCCCAGATCCTGGGCCCTTCCTTGAAACCTAATGTACTCGCAAGCCCTTCTAAATCAATACGTTGCATGGCTCAGCCTCCAAAATATGGCCCAAATCACCTCCCGGAGGGTGGAATATGGTCATCGTGTGAATCTGGGTGGCCAATAGCCCGGTCAGAGCAGCGGCCCCAGGAGCCCGGCGGCATTGCAGGCCAGCTGCTTGAACATGCCTCGCTGGTTCCAGGCACTCTGGTCAAGCGGGGAAGATTGCTGGATGTAGCTCATTTGCAGGAAGTGGAGCCGGGCGGCGAATTCGGGGTCCCATCCGAAGAGGCTGACCTCGAAGTTCAATTCCAGCGAACGCCGATCCAGGTTGGCGGAGCCGACCATGAACAACTGGCGATCGACGGTCATCGTCTTGGCATGCAGGAGTCCGGCCTGGAACAGGTGGATCTCCACGCCCGCTTTCAGGAGCGGCTCGTACTGGGCGGAACTTGCGAGCGCGACGAGTTTCGAATCGTTTCGTGCCGGAAGAATGAGCGTGGTCTGGACACCGCGCAGGGCGGCACTCTGGATGGCCACCGCTGTCGCCTGGTCCGGGACGAAGTAGGGCGTGGTCAGGGTCAGGTTTGATTCCGCGGCGTTGATGGCCGCTTGGAACGCGAGGCTGAGGACCTCGTTCTTGAAATTCGGCCCGCTTCCGATGATCTGGACGGTGGTCTTCGATGGATAGACGGTGGGGGGTGACTGGAGAAACTCGCTCAGTTCCTCGTTGCTGTCGAGGAACCAGTCCTCGATGAACAGTTCCTGGAGATCGTGGACACCAGGACCGTGCATCCGCACCATGCAGTCCACCCAGGGTGCATACCGTGCCTTCGGCGCGAAGGACTCCGATGCGATGTTCTGGCTGCCGATGTAGCCGATCGAGTTGTCGATCACGATGATCTTCCGGTGGTTCCGTACGTCCATGCGGGCCCAGAGCATCGTGATGATCCGGGCTGGCAGTCCTTCGACGACGTGCACCCCGGCGTCCTCCATGCGACGTCTCAGGTTGGATCCGAGGAACTTCTTGGACCCGAGTGAATCGACCAGGACACGGCACTTCACGTTCCGACCGCTGGCGCGAATCAATGCATCGGCGACCCGTCGCCCGTCCTCGTCGTCCAGGTAGATGTAGCTCAGCAGGTGGCAGGATGTCGTGGCGGCATCGATGTCCTCCTGAAGCTGGTTGAAGAAGGCGTCGTCGCCGGCGAGCAGTTCCAATTCGTGTCCTGCCATGGCATCGGTATCGGAGAGGGCTTCGATCAGCGAGAAGACCTGCTGGTAATGGCTGGGGACATCCGGATCCAGGTGGGGCAGATCCTCGCTGCGTGTCCGGAGCATGCCTGGAAAGCAGCCTCGGACACTGGCATGACGGCGGATCTGGCGGGAACCCCGTGGTGCACCCAGCAGCAGGTAGGCGAGTGCGCCACCGAGGGGGAGGATCACGATCAACAGGATCCATGCGAGTCGGGTCTCGGAGTTCCCGGTTTTACGCAACAGGACATGGGAGACAAGCCCGATCACGATGGCCAGTTCGAACAGGATGAGGAATGTCGTGAACGGCCAGATCATCGAGAGCCATCCTGACGACTGCGTGTCGAGTTGACAAGCAGTTCGCAGTCGGATTCAAGGGTTGTCATCGCTTGATCACGATGCTGGCATCCGTGACGTCGATCTCCCCGCGATGATGCTGGTCGATCCGGCCGTGGTAGTCATGCAGCCAGCTGAGCCGTTCGATCTTCTCGTGGGTGAGCGCCTCAAGCACCGTTTCCCTTCCAGGTGGTGAACCCCAGAGGATCCGTGTTCCCAGCTCCGTGACCAGCACCAGTTGTCGCTGCGTGTCGTAGTCGCCGAGGTCGATGGCGGTGATCTGTGAAAACCAGTCCTGCTCGTCGAGCGTGTCCAGCAGCAGCAGGGACGCGTTCATGTCGTCACCAAGCCAGCGGCCGGCTGCCGTCTCCGGTGCGGAGTAGGCCGGGTTGAGAATGTGCACGAGGTGCGTGGACGCACTGATGCGGTATCCCGCTGGCAGCACGAACCCGTCTCGATCCACGAGCAGGGGGCCGGAGGAATCGAGGACATGTGCGCGAGGTTTCAGGAAGACGGCTTCGATGGCCACCACGTCGTAGCCGGAACGTCGAACCTGCACGACGTCCGCGAAGCAGCCGGAAGCGATGAGTGCTTCGCGTGCATTGATCAGGTCCACCCGATCGAGGGTCGTTCCAAGCAGCCAGGTCGCAGCCAGGTTCGTGAGGTGCTCGTGAAGCGACTCGCCCACCCAGGCCGGGGCATCCATGAAACGGATCGTGACCGAGTGCACGGGGGCATGCACCCTGGCTCGGAGGGTATCGACGCTCAGGGCCAGGGCCACGACCACCCCGGTGACGAACGCCAGGCCGCCCACCCACCCGGTGACGGGTGGAGCCAGGCAGCGATCGAAGACGGATCGCAGGATGGTGGCACAGTGGGTGAAGAGGGTTCGCATGCGTAGGATCGTCCGGGTCCCCTTGGCATCGACCATCGGGGCGGTGTTCCTTCATTCACGGAGCCGGGAGCTGGACGTCAGCGGGTCGTGGGTTCGCCCATGGCCCGTGCGGCAGCCATGCGGACCAGTTCGCTGCAGAGGCATGCCATCGACCGGCCACCCGCCCCGGCCGCCATCGGCAGGAGGGAGTGATCCGTGAATCCAGGCATGGTGTTCACTTCGAGCATCCAGGGAATCTGGTGATCGACGATGAAGTCAACCCGGTACAGATCGCGGCAATCCAGTGCTCGCCCAAGGGCCAGCGCATTGGAGCGGCAGGCTTCGGCAAGCAGTTCAGGCAGGTCTGGATCAACCCGGTACTCAGTATCGTCACGGTTGTACTTCGCCTCGTAGTCGTAGACGCCCTCGGCCGGGATGATTTCAATCAGGGGGAGGGTCGCATCGCCGACGACACCAACCGTGATCTCGCGACCGGTGATGCAGGTCTCGGCGAGCACGGTGTCGTAGGATCGGTGCAACTGGTCGCGATGCTGGTCCAACTGGTCCTCGCTCCTGCAGACGAAGAGGTCGATGCTCGAGCCCTGGGCCGGAGGTTTGAGAACGGCAGGGGCGGCAAGGGCCCGCTCAGTTCCGGGTTCAAGGACCTGCCATGCCGGTGTGGCGATCCCGAGTTCGGCGGCGAGTTCCTTGGTCTGGACCTTGTCCATGGCGATGGCTGCAGCCCGCGGGCCCGACCCGACGAAGGGGACACCGGCCTGTTCCAGTTCCCGTTGGATGCCACCGCCCTCGCCCCAGGGACCGTGGAGCACGGGAAAGACGACGTCCGCTTCCAGTTCCCGCAGCGCGTCGGCATCGATGGTGTCGATGATCCGTGCGTCGACCTCGATGCCATCGACACGTTCCAGTGCGGCGGCAACGGCTGCGCCGGAGACGAGGCTGACCTCGTGTTCTTCGTCCGGCCCGCCCATGAGGACGGCAACGCGGATGTTGTCCAGGCCCGTCATTCCGGCGCGTCTCCCGTTCGTTCCCAGGTCACGATCTCGGGTTCCAGTTCGATTCCATGATGGTCGAGGACCCGTTGCTGCACAAGGGCCATCAACTTCCGCACGTGGCTGGCGGTGGCGGTGGGGCTGGTGGTGATGAAATTGGCGTGCTGGGTGCTCACGGTGGCACTTTCCACGGAGAGCCCCTTCAGCCCGGCCTCGTCGATCAGTCGTCCCGCGGGAATCCGCAGTCCTTCCCGGTCGAGTGGATTTCGAAATGCGCAGCCGGCGGACTTGTCGGCCATGGGTTGCGATGCCTGCTTGGCCGCGAAGATCTCGCGCACCCTGGCCCGCACGGCCAGGGGTTGGCTCGGTTGGAGGTTGAAGGTGGCAGAGACCACGATGCATTCGGGAATGTTGGTGTGTCGGTAGGAGAATTCGATCTGCGAGGCGTCGTAACTGAGCAGTTCACCGGACATCGAGCAGCATTGCACGGTTTCCACGTTGTCCCCGATGCAGCCGTAGGTGCCGCCAGCGTTCATCCGGATTCCGCCACCGATGGTTCCGGGAATTCCCGCCATCTGCTCCAGGCCGGACAGTCCCTGGCGGGCGAGTTCATTGACCGTCTTGAAGAGATCGGCGCCCGCCATGGCATGCAGACGTTGGACCTGGCCGCTTCGATTGAACTTCAATTCCCTGAAGAGCGGATCGTCCAGGAGCAGCACGATGCCGTCGACGCCATCATCGTCCACCAGCAGGTTGGCACCCTTTCCGAGGATCCGCAGGGGCACATGGGACTGGTGGCATCGTGCCACCAGGGTGACGAGGGCGTCCTGGGTGTGGGGTCGGACCAGGGCATCGGCCTTGCCGCCGATACCGAACCAGGTCATCGCCCCGATGGGCGCGTCGAGTTCGACCGAGACGTCCAGGTCTCCAAAGAGCTGCGACCGCACCGGCGTAGTCATGGCGTGATTCTGTCGAGGTAGTCACGCCCGATGGTCCAGACCGGTCCCGCACCCATGATCACCAGGAGATCACCGGCGACCAGGTCTTGTTCGAGGATCTCGACGATGGCGTCGAAGGAGTCGACATGTCGTGCCGCGGTCCCCCGGTCCTGCAGCCTGCTGACGAGGTCGACGGCACTGACTCGATGCTTCTCCGCCTCGGAGTCGCGGACGAAGTAGATCGGTGGCACCAGGACCTCGTCGGCCTCGGAGAAGCTCTCGGCGAACTGCTCAAGGAGGAACCGGGTCCTGCTGTGCTGGTGGGGTTGGAAGACGCAGATCAGTCGCTCGGGCTGCTCGTGGGTCCGGAGGGCCTTGAGGGTTCGCTCGATCTCGGTTGGATGGTGACCGTAGTCGTCGTAGACGATGACGCAGCCGTCTTCCACGGCACGCGTTCCAAGTCGCTGCGTGCGACGATCGAGGCCGGTGAAGGCGGCCATGGCTTCTGCGGCTTCGTCCCATTCCACGCCGAGTTGGTGAGCGAGGATCACCGCCGCCGCGGCGTTCAGCGCGTTGTGGGCCCCGGGCATCGGGTTCGTCCACTGCACGGTCCACATCCCTTCCTCCAGGATGCCTGTTCGCTGGACCGCGGGATCCCATATCACCTGGTAATCGGCCTCGGGGTGGAAGCCGAAGGTCGCGACATGGCATGACAGGGGAGGGGTGACGTGGTGTCGGTGGGCCTCGTCGTGGGCGATCAGCAGGCTGCCGCCGTCCTCCGCTGGTGGGAGCATCATCGCGAACTCCCGGAAGGCGTCGATGACGCTGTCGAGGGAGCCGTAGATGTCGAGGTGGTCCTCCTCGATGTTGTTGATCAGCGCCATCGTCGGGCGATGCTGGTGGAACGAACGGTTGAACTCGCACGCTTCACAGACGAGGATCCCCGGGTCGCCGGCGAGGGGGCTGTTGGATGGAATGTGCTCGGCTCCGGTTCGGCTGCCTCCACCGATCTGGTCGCAGTTGGCCCCGATGATGAAGCTCGGATCGAATTCGCAGGACACGAGGATGTGGCACAGCATGGCCGCGGTGGTGCTCTTGCCATGGGTCCCGGCGATGCTCACGGCGGTGCGACCCTCCTGGACCATGCCGAGCACCTCCGCGTAGGTCCGGATCTCGACTCCCCGCTGCTCGGCGGCGAGGACCTCGGGATGATCCGGGGGGATCGCCGCGGAGGTCACCAGCAGGTCAAGGTTGGCGGGCAGCCCTGATCCCTCCTGGACCGTCCGGACCGAGATTCCATGGGCTTCCAGGGCGTTGGTGACCGGGGAGGCCACGGCGTCGGATCCCGAGGTCTCGATGCCCAGGGACTGGAGCATCCTGGCCAGTCCGGACATGCCACAGCCCCCGATCCCGATGAAATCAGCCCGGGAAACGGTGGCCAGGCGTCCCACCCGGCGCGGGGACGTCGAGCATGCTTCGGTCATGCCTTGCTCGGTGTTCGTCGATTCGGACATCCAGTCATTCTATCGCCGCCTCGTGCTTGCCTACTGGACATTTCAGGCTGAGTGGGGATGGTGTGGGTACACTGTGCCCCGATGTCGGAGCAACACGGGGAACACGACCTGCACGCCCAGATCCTGCTGGTGGACGATGAAGTCGACCACGCGGAGGTCATGGCTGAGGCTCTTCGTCGGATTGGCCATGTCTGCACCATCGTGGACGGGGCCAAGGCCGCCGAGGAAGAGCTCCGATTCGGCAACTTCGACGTGATCGTGACCGACCTGTGCATGGAGGAAGAGACCTCCGGCCTGGATGTGCTCGCGATGACCCGGGAGCACCAGCCCGATGCCGAGACGATCATGGTGACGGCCCATGGGGACGTGGCCACGGCGAAGGCGGCACTTCAGGGTGGGGCCTATGACTTCATCGAGAAACCGCTGGACCTCGAGGTCTTCCGCAATCTCGTCAACCGGGCCTGCGAGACCGTCCACCTGCGTCACCACAACACCCAGTTGCGGGGCAAGGTGGATTCAGCCTTCGGCTTCGAAGGCATCATCGGCGAGTCCGTCGGAATCCGGAAAGTGATCCAGGTCATCCGCCAGGTCGCCCCGAGCATGATTCCGATCCTGATCACCGGTGAGTCCGGTACCGGCAAGGAGTTGATCGCCAAGGCGGTTCACAACCAGTCCAAGCGGTTGGACCGTCGCTACGTGGCCTTCAACTGCGCCGGACAGAGTGAATCCCTCTTGGAAGATCAACTCTTCGGTCACGTCAAGGGCGCATTCACCGGGGCTGAGAAGGACCGGGAAGGCGTATTTGAATACGCGGACAAGGGCACGATCTTTCTTGATGAGATCGGCGACATGCCAATGAACATGCAGGCGAAGCTGCTT
>Ga0315336_1006738_pt1 | contig 11535 bp, 13 predicted proteins | sample ASW5metaG_FD_204512 | JGI IMG/M metagenome (GOLD analysis project Ga0315336, IMG submission 204512) | Ammonia-oxidizing marine archaeal communities from Monterey Bay, California, United States - ASW #5 | ecosystem: Environmental > Aquatic > Marine > Intertidal zone | place: USA: California...
GAAGCAGACGGCCTCGAGGAAATCAGTTCTTGTCGTCGCTGCCTTGCGTGATCAATCGCGCGCTGCGCTGACCCGTAAAATAGATCCATAGCCAGCTAAGCGAGACCGCCAGGCGGTTGCGGAAATCGATCAGGAAGTAGATATGCGCTATGCCCCAGAGCCACCAGGCGAGCCAGCCGGTGAGCTTGATCCAGCCGAAATCGATCGCGGCGGCGCGCTTGCCGATTGTCGCCAGGTCGCCGTCGTGCCGGTAGCGGAACGGTCGCGGCGTCGTATCGCCGGCAAGCCGCGCCTTGATCGTCGCGGCGACATGCTTTCCTTCCTGCTTGGCCGCCGGCGCCACGCCCGGCACCGGCTTACCGTCTGGACGCAACAGATGCGCGGTGTCGCCGATGACGAAGATGTCGGGATTGCCCGGCGCCGTGAGATCGGGCTCGACCAGCACCCTGCCCACCCGATCGGCCGGTGCCCCCAGCCACTCGGCCGCCGGCGAAGCCGCGACGCCAGCGGCCCAGATAATGGTCCTTGCCGGCAATTGTCTGTCGCCAAAGACAACGCCCTCGCCATCCAGCCGCGTTACGGCGCGCCCGATTTCGACCGCTACGCCGAGCCTCTCCAGCGCCTTGCGTGCATAGGCGGAAAGCTCCGGCGCGAAATTGCCCAGGATCCGGTCGCCGGCCTCGATCAGCACGACGCGCGCCTGCCGCGTATCGATATTGCGGAATTCGCCGCGCAGCGTGTCATGCGCGAGTTCGACTATGGTGCCAGCAAGCTCGACGCCTGTGGGGCCGCCGCCGACAATGACGAGCGTCAGCAGCGCCTGGCGCCTGGCCGGGTCGACTTCACGCTCCGCCTGCTCGAAGGCGAGCAGGATGCGTCGCCGTATCGTCGTGGCATCCTCAAGCGTTTTCAGCCCAGGCGCGAAGGGTTCCCATTCGTCATGGCCGAAATAGGCATGGCGCGCGCCGGTGGCGAGCACCAGCGTGTCGTATGGGATCGATCCGCCGTCTTCGAGCAGCACCCGCTTGCCCGCGCGGTCGACGCCCGTGACATTGCCGAGAAGTGTCGTCACATCCTTGCGCCTCCGCAGCAAATGACGGATCGGCCAAGCAACCTCTGAGGTTGCAAGCGATGTGGTCGCAACCTGGTAAAGCAGCGGCTGGAAAAGATGATGGTTGCGCTTGTCGATCATGGTGATGCGCACCGCGGCACTTTCCAGGGCACGGGTGAGTTCGAGGCCACCGAATCCGGCTCCGACGACAACGACCTTGTGTTCGGCTTCGCTCATCTCATTCCAGCTTGCCAAGTGCAATTGCTGCCTATGATGTAAGTATTTTTGTGCGTCGCAACAATAATGCGCGAGGTGATGACCGTGCCCGGGAGTCGTCGCGCGGCGTCGCGAATGCGCAGGCGATCATGCAAGCGCGAGTATATCGTGAAACAAACGACGGGAGCCAAGCATGGCTGACGACCACGATGACGAAGAGCCGGCGCAATACGCCTCGCCGCCCTGCTTCATGCATGAACTCGACCCTGAATACCGGGAGCCTCTCTCCGACTGGATCGATGTCAGGCGGTGGCGCAAGGCCGAGCGCGAGCGGCTCATCAACGCCCGCCTCACCGTCTCAGCCGATGCGCGCGCCGCCATGTCGGCACGCATCGCGGAAGGCCTCGACACGCTGATCGGAGACATCGCCGGCCGGATGGTCAGCCTCTACTGGCCGTTTCGCGGCGAACCGGATTTGCGCGGCTGGATGGCCTCGATCAACGAGCGAGGTGGCCGAACCGCGCTGCCGGTTGTCATCGAGAAAGGACAGCCGCTGGTGTTTCGGGCCTACAGACCGGGCGACCGGCTTGAAAAGGGCATCTGGAACATCCCGATCCCGGCCGAGGGAGACCCGGTGCTGCCCGACATCGTGATTTCGCCTATCGTCGGCATCGATCCGGCCAAGTATCGGCTGGGATATGGCGGCGGCTTCTTCGACCGCACGCTGGCCGCCATGCCGTTCAGGCCACTGGTGATCGGCGTCGGCTACGAATTGCAGCGCATCCCGACCATCTACCCACAGCCGCACGATATTCCAATGACGACCGTGGTGACGGAGGCGAACACCGCCTAAACGGTCCAGGTCCAGTCGATCGGATAGTTGAAAATTGGGGTGAACGTCACGCCGACCGCCTCCATTGCGAGGTTTTCTTGCTCGCGGCATCGACCTCCGCGAACCGGCTGGGGTCGTAGCTGGCACGCGAAACGCGGACAACTGCGGTTGCCGGCAGTGACTCGGCCATGGTGGTTCTTTCGGTCATGTAGCAGCCACTGCCTCCTGTTGGTTGCGGGAGTCCAGGCCCTAGGCCATCTCCGGCCGCAGCCCGACCGCCGTTCGGTCGACGATCTCGCGCAGCGCGAAGGACGAGTTGATCTTCGTCACATGCGGCATGGCCGACAGCCATTCCTTGTGGATGCGCTCATAGTCGACGAGGTCCTTCGCCGCGATGCGCAGGATGTAATCGTATTCGCCCGACATCAAATGGCAGGAAAGTACGTTCGGGCAGCGCTTGATCGCCGCTTCGAAATCCGACAGCGTCTTTTCGAACTGGCCTGACAGCGATATGTGCACGATCGCCGTCATCTGGTGGCCAAGGGCGGCATTGGACAGCCTGGCGTGATAGCCGCGGATGGTCCCGGCTTTTTCCAGATTGTCCAGCCTGCGCGAACAGGCCGACTGCGACAGGCCCACCTTTTCGGCGAGCGCCGCGTTGGGTATCCGACCGTCCTTCTGCAAGGTTTCCAGAATGGCGATATCAATCCTGTCGAGCGGCATTTTTAGTGATTCCTGCGAATTGACGGCAATTTTGCGCAACGATTAGCGACGAATGCCTCATATCGCAAGAGTATTCGCAAACACCTACGCAACGATTCGTGGTTGACTGCATTTATGCGTGTCGCCTCCGTATTCTGGGGCTGGTGGCGCGCACCAGTGACAGGGAGAGCGCCCGCTCAAGGGGCGCGGACAGGAGAACAAAGATGCGTGTCGGCTGCCCAAAGGAAATCAAGAACCACGAATATCGCGTCGGCCTGACGCCCGGCTCGGTCCGCGAATATGTCGCGCATGGCCACGAAGTTCTGGTCGAGACCGGCGCGGGCGCCGGCATCGGTGCCGATGACAATGCCTATCGCGCCGCCGGCGCTGTCATCGCCAAGACGGCGGCCGACGTGTTCGCCAAGTCGGACATGATCGTCAAAGTCAAGGAGCCGCAGCCCAACGAATGGGTTCAGCTGCGTGACGGCCAGATACTCTACACCTATCTTCACCTGGCTCCGGATCCGGAGCAGACCAAGGGTCTTCTTGGCTCGGGTGTCACCGCTGTCGCCTATGAGACGGTGACCGACGACCGGGGCGGCCTGCCGTTGCTCGCGCCGATGTCGGAAGTCGCCGGACGCCTGTCGATCCAGGCCGGCGCCACCGCGCTGCAGAAGGCCAATGGCGGTCGCGGCGTGCTGCTTGGCGGCGTGCCCGGCGTGCTGCCCGGCAAGGTCACCGTGCTCGGCGGCGGCGTCGTCGGCCTGCATGCGGCCAAGATGGCAGCCGGCCTCGGCGCCGACGTCACCATCATCGACCGCTCGATCCCTCGCCTTCGCCAGCTCGACGACATTTTCGGCGGCCGTGTCCATACGCGTTATTCGACCGTCGAAGCGCTGGAAGAGGAATGCTTCTCGGCCGACGTCGTCATCGGCGCCGTGCTGATCCCGGGCGCCGCCGCGCCCAAGCTGGTGACCCGCGAAATGTTGTCCGGCATGAAGAAGGGCTCGGTGCTGGTGGACGTCGCCATCGACCAGGGCGGCTGCTTCGAGACCTCGCATGCCACGACCCATGCCGACCCGACCTATGAGGTCGACGGCGTGATCCACTATTGCGTCGCCAACATGCCCGGCGCCGTGCCGGTCACGTCCGCGCACGCGCTCAACAACGCGACGCTGCACTATGGCCTGCAGCTGGCCGACAAGGGCCTCAAGGCGCTGGTCGACGACCATCACCTGCGCAACGGCCTCAATGTCCACAAGGGCAAGATTACCAACCGCGCCGTCGCCGAGGCGCTCGGCTACGAAATGGTCGAGCCGAAGGCGGTGCTTGCCGCCTGACCGAATCGCAAAATCTGATCCAGTCGCCCGCCGGTCATTCCGGCGGGCTTTTTGTTGCGCAGATGACTGGCTCAGCCGAGTAGCCCGGGCAACAAAAAAGCGGAGCAAAAAGCCCCGCTTCCTCGATTGCTGCGATCCGCCGCCGGTCCATCCGCGGTCGACAAATCATCAGCTATTGCTGTTTAGCGCAATAGTACGACGGGAATACGACAGTCTTGAGTGGCCTGTTTCCCATCGACCGGGCCATTATGCGTCCGTGTGTGAAATGCTTCACATTCGCTGCGCGCGTAGGACGCCTAGAGACCTACCGTTACTGGCGGCCTGAGCTGTTACCGGGTCGGAGAAGTCCGACCCGGCAGCGCTCGCCGACAGCTTCTGTCAGACCCTCCAACAGCCCGCCCGACCATCGGCGGGCTTCTTTTTGGTCACGCCCGCTCGATGCGGCATTGATAGCAGTTGTTCCGCGCCGAGCGGACGTGGATGTAGGCGATGTCGTCGCGGGCAAACAGCGTGCGCGCCCGGGCGGCAATCTGGGCGGTCGGCGTGACGGCGCCGCTGCCATAGACGATGCGATCATCCTCGCCATAGCCCCTTACGATGTAGTCGCTGCTTTCGAGCATCTCCGGCAGCGCATCCCCATCGGCGGCGCGTTCGCATTCCTTGGCGTGCAGGAAGATCGGGCCGGTTTCGGCATAAGGCTGCAGTTGCGGGAACGGCCGGTAAGCCACGATCAGGTAGCCTTCGCCCGCGGCAATATTCTTCATGCAGTGCCTGCAGGGTACGCCGTCGCCATCGGAGATCTGGTGCTCGGGGGCTCGTCCATAGGCATCGAGCCCTCCCCGCTGCAAGGCGCGCACGGCTTCGGTCGGCAAAGCTTTGAACTGGATGCTCATGGTAGATCTCCGGTATCGATGTCCGGAAATTATGCCTGGGCGATGGTATCTCCCACCCGATTCCTGACTGGACTGGCGTCGCGCCCATGAAAGAGCCCGGTTGCCTTCGCAAAACCGGGCTCGCGATTGTCGGTTGCCGGCCCTGAGTGTTAGCGCACGAAATCGTCGAAGCGGCGCAGCGTCACGCGGCGGTTGCGCCAGTTCTCCTGTTGGGTCGGCACGAGCAGGAATTCCTCGCCGTAGCCGACGGTTTCCAACGCGAAACGAGGCACGCCGAACTCGCTCACCAGCGTCCGCTTCAGGGAGGCGGCGCGGCGTTCGGACAGGTACTGATTTGATTCGAAAGAGCCCACCGCATCGGTATGGCCCTCGATCAGGATGCGGGCGCCGCGGTCGCGCCGAAGGATGCGATGAAGCGCATCGGCGATAATTTCGACCTTGCCGTATTGAGAAGGAGCGATGACGGCCGAACCGAACTCGAAATTGATCGACTGGATATCGATCGAGCGCGCCATCCGTCTCAGGTCCGGGCGTCGCTTGAACTCGCGAATTGTGACGCGCTCATTGGGACGCAGCTTCTTCGTCGGGGCGGCGTCGAGCTGGCGCTCGATGGTCGCGGCCGAAGGCGTTGTCGCCTGGGCGAATGCCAGGCTCGGCATGGCTATCGCCGCGATCATGGCCACCGCAAATGTACGTCGGGTCAACATGTCTTTCTCCTACAAGCTCGGTCACGCAATGCGGCCGGACCATGGCAAAGACAGTCTGAAGCGGCGATGAACGAGGTGTTCAGGCCCAGGTCGTTCAAGGACGGCGCTTTTGGTTTTCAGGAACGCCCGAGTGGCCTCAGCCTCGCATGACGCTGGCCGAACGCTCGGCGAAGGTCAGCGGACGCACGACTTCCTTTTTCTGCGCCACGGGCGTGAAGCCGAGCTTCTGGTAAAGTGGAAGCGCTGCCGGATGATCCAGCGTGCAGGTCTGCACGGTGACCCTCTTTGGGCCATGTGCCCAGGCTGCCGAGATCGCGGCGCCGAGGAACCAGCGGCCGATACCCTGACCGTGCGCATGTTCCATCATGCCGAAGTAGGCGAGTTCCACTTCGTCCGGCAGATGCGGCTTGAGATCGAAGAAACCGGCGGGAGCGCCGTCAAGATAGAGCACCCGGATGTCACGGTCCTCGCGATGCAAACCGGCGGCAAGCTCCTCGTCGCTCATCCTCAGCACATTGACCCAGTGCCATTTGCGCCCGACGCGGTCTATCAAATAGCGGTAGAAATGAAGCGGGATATCTTTCGTCTTCAACAGCGCGATCTGCCGGTTGTAGGGGACCGGCGGCGAAACAGCCGGCGCGGCATGCATCTCCAGAAACGTGACCGTGACATCGATAGCTTGCGGCGCGCCGTTTTCCATCATTCTTTCCCCGTAACCACCGGCGTATCGCTGAGACCGCCCCATTCTGTCCAGGAGCCGTCGTAGAGCCGGTTGTCCGTATGGCCGAGCGTTTCCAGCGCCAGCGTGATCGCCGCCGCGGTGATGCCCGAACCGCAGGACGTGACGACCGGCTTCGACAGGTCGATGCCGGCCCCTTCGATCAACTTGCGCAGGCGGTCCTTGGGCAGCAGCTCGCCATTATCGGCAAGCGCCGTGATCGGGACATTATGCGCGCCCGGCATATGGCCTGATCGGACGCCCGCGCGCGGCTCCGGATCGCTTCCGGCGAAGCGGCCGGCCGAGCGCGCGTCTACGATCTGGCTCTCCCGGCCACCGACGATCCTGCGCATCTCGTCAAGGCCTACGACCCGCCCTGCGTCGAAATCGGCATGGAAGACGCAGGGCGCGATCTTGGTCGGCTCAGCCGTCACAGGTCGCCCCTCCGCCTTCCAGCGGTCGATGCCGCCGTTCAGGATGTAGACTTGGGAGACGCCCATGATACGGAACATCCACCAGGCGCGCGGCGCCGAGAACAGGCCCGGGCCGTCATAGACGACAATGGTGTCGTCGGCCGTAACGCCCATGGCGCCGACATATTGCGCGAAGTGTTGCGGCGAGGCCAATGTGTGCGGCAGCTTCGAAACCGGATCGGAAACGGCATCCTGGTCGAGGAAGCGCGCACCGGGGATATGAGCGGCGTCGTACTCCGCGCGGGCATCGCGCTTCTGCGCCGGCAGATACCAGGAGGCGTCGATGATGGTGATGCCCGGCTCACCAAGCCGCTCTTCCAGCCAGTCGGCGTCGACGATGAAGGGACTATCCTGCGCCATTCTTTTCTCCCTGAGCTCGAGCTTGGCGTCAGTTCGCCGGCATCGGCCCGAAGCGGATGCGGAAGCGCCGGTTCTCGCGACCCTTCTTTTCTATCTTGCCGACATGAATCTCGCCGACCTCGCCGGTCGACTTCACATGTGTTCCACCGCAGGGCTGGCTGTCGACCGAGCCGTTCTCGCCGATGCAGACCAGGCGAATCTTGCCGCTGCCGACGGGCGGGCGTACGTTCTTCGACTTGACCAGGCCGGGATTGGCGGCGAGCTCCTCGTCGGTGATCAGACGGGTGAAGATCGGGTGATCGGCGCGCACCAGGTCCATCAGCCGGGCCGTCACGTCCTCCTTGGTGAAGCCTGTGTCGGGGAGATCGAAGTCGACACGGCTGTCGTCCTCGGCGACCGCCGCCCCGGTGATCGGGAACGGGCATACCACCGTCAGCAGATGGCAGGCGGTGTGCATGCGCATCAGAAGGTGCCGCCGCTCCCAGTCGATCAGCAGCCTCAGCCTTTCGCCGATCCCGGGCAGCACCTGGTCCGGCGCGGGCACGTGGATGATCTCGTCCTTGGTCTCGCCGGTGATGGTGGCGGCGATAGCGACGCGGCCGCCGTCGGCCCGCTCGAACATCCCGATATCGCCCGGCTGCCCGCCAGACGTCGCATAAAAGACTGTACGGTCGAGAAGGATGCCGCCACGATCATTGATGGCGACGACCTCCGCCTCCGCCGTCTTCTGGTAGGCGTCGTCGCGAAACAACGCCTCGGTCTTGCGCGCCATCATGCCACCTTCTCGAACGGCACCGAAATGTCAGCCTTTTCTTCCATCCAGCCAGGCACCGGAAGATTCTTGCCGCGCAGGAATTCCGGATTGAAGAGCTTGGACTGGTAGCGCGTGCCGTAGTCGCAAAGCACGGTGACGATGGTATGGCCGGGCCCGAGTTCGCGCGCCAGACGAATTGCGCCGGCGATGTTGATGCCGGTCGAGCCGCCGACGCAAAGTCCCTCTTCCTGGATCAGGTCGAAGATGATCGGCAGTGCTTCCTCGTCGGGGATCTGGTAAGAGAAATCCGGCCTGAAGCCTTCCAGATTGGCGGTGATGCGGCCTTGGCCGATACCTTCTGTGATCGAGCTGCCGTCGGATCTCAGTTCGCCGGAGGTGTAGAAACTGTAGAGCGCGGCGCCCAGAGGGTCAGCGAGCGCGACCTTGACGTCCTTGCTCTTGTCCTTGAGGCCGAGCGCGACACCGGCAAGCGTGCCGCCGGAGCCGACGGCCGAGACGAAGCCGTCGATCTTGCCTCCGGTCTGGTTCCAAATCTCCTGTGCGGTGGTGTGAATATGGCCGTCGCGGTTGGCGACATTGTCGAACTGATTGGCCCAGACCGCGCCGTTCGGCTCGGAGCGCGCCAGTTGCTCGGCAAGGCGACCGGACAGCTTCACGTAGTTGTTCGGGTTCTTGTAGGGCACTGCCGGCACTTCGATCAGTTCGGCGCCGAGCAGCTTGATCGTGTCCTTCTTTTCCTGGCTCTGTGTATCGGGGATGACGATCACGGTGCGGTAGCCGAGCGCCTTGGCGACAAGCGTCAACCCGATGCCGGTGTTGCCGGCGGTGCCCTCGACGATCAGCCCTCCGGGTTGCAGGAGTCCGCGCTGTTCGGCGTCGCGGATGATGAACAGACCTGCCCGATCCTTGACCGATTGCCCCGGATTCATGAACTCGGCCTTGCCCAGAATCTCACAGCCGGTCGCTTCCGAAGCCTTGTTGAGCCGGATCAGGGGCGTGTTGCCGATCGCTTCGATCACAGAACGGGGCATGCGGGATTCCTTTATGCTGCGGCGAGACCCTAGAAACCGGACGGCGCGGTTTCAAGGCAAGATTTTGCCTGGTCCAGTCGCATTCGGGACGCTGCAATGTTCCCGGTCATTTCGATGTCGGGAGCAAAACCGCTCTTTTCATTCGATTTTTTCGCCGCTAGAGCAAACACTGGCATTCGCAGGACATCGCATGACACTCTACCGGGCCAATCCGAGGGACGGTGTCGCCTGGATCACGGGCGGCAGCAGCGGGCTTGGCCGCGCCTTGGCCAAGGACCTCGCCAATCAAGGCTATGCCGTCGCGGTGACCTCGCTGCCGGAAGATCCCGCCGACACGCTGATTGTCGAAACATCGCAGATGTCGGGGCATGTGAAGTCCTTTCCCTGCGACGTCACCGACGAGCACGGCATGGCGCGCACGGCCGCCGCGATCGAGGAGCAGATGGGGCCTATCGTGCTTGCCGTCTTCAATGCCGGCAACTACATCGCCACCCCCGGCGAGAATCTGGTGGTGCGCGATTTCCACCGCTCCTTTGCCGTGAACTATTTCGGCATCGTCAACGGCGTGGTGCCTGTTGTCGAGTACATGCGCGTGCGCGGACGCGGCCATGTCGTCCTGGTCGGGTCGGTCACCGCTTATTCCGGCTGGCCGACAACGGCTGCCTATGGCGGCACCAAGGCAGCGATCAACATCCTGGCGGAGTCGCTGAAATACGACTTCGACAAAATGAACATCCGCGTCCAGGTCATCAATCCGGGCTTCGTCGACACGCCGCTGACGGAGAAGAACAAGCTGCCAATGCCGGGTCTCATGCCTGTGCATCGCGCGTCGCGCCGCATGGCGCGCGGCATCAAAAAAGGCGGTTTCGAAGTCACCTTCCCGTTGCACATAAGCTGGCCGTTGAAACTGCTTGGCCTGCTGCCGCGGCCGATCGGCCGCTTTGTCATCGGCCTCACCACAAGCTGGTGGGGGCGTCCGTTGCGCTTTGACCGAAGGCAACCGGGCGGAAAGGATCCTTCCCGCGACAAGGCGACATAAGCCGGCGCGAGATGAGCCGGCGAAACAGCGATTGCCTGCCGGCAGGGACGGCCATAGGTTGAGAATCATGGCTTGGAGACTGTAATGGGGCGGCGGATCGTGCTTGCTGTGCTTGGCCTTGCAGTCGTCCTCGCAGCCGGTTTCTTCCTCGGGCCGCTCGTTCCTGTCGACACGACGATCCGGTTCAACCCGTCGGTGATCGGCGACGATCCGCAGGCCTATCTGGCGCGAGAAGAGGCCGCGGTGCCCAACATCCGCGAGGGGCTCGACAAAGAGATCATCTGGGCGAACCCGCTGGTCCATGCCAAGACCCCCTTGGCCGTCGTCTACATCCACGGCTTCTCAGCCTCGAAGGGCGAGATTCGGCCCTTGCCCGACGATGTCGCGGACGAGCTGGGCGCCAACCTCTTCTATACGCGCCTGACCGGCCACGGCCAGGACGGCGCGGCAATGGCGCAAGGGAGCGTCAATGCCTGGGTCAACGATTATGAGGAGGCCTTGGCCATCGGCCGCGCCATCGGCGACAAGGTGATCGTCATTGCGACGTCGACCGGGGGCTCGCTGGCTGCGTGGGCCGCAACGCAACCGAATGCGTCCAGCGACGTCGCAGCGATCGCGTTCATCTCGCCGAATTTCGGCGTCAAGGCTTCTGGCGCCGATCTCCTCACCATGCCTTGGGGCAAACAGATCGCCGAGCTTGTCGGCGGCAAGGAACGCAGCTTTCCGCCGCGCAATGCACTGCATGAAAAACTCTGGACCACCAGGTATCCGATGGCCGCGCTGCCGCCGATGGCGGCGCTGACCAATCTTGCCTATGAGGCGCCGGTCGAGAAAGCGACGATCCCCGCCCTTTTCATCTTCTCGGATTCAGACAAGGTCGTGCGACCCGACCGTACGCGCGAGATAGCCGGGCGCTGGGGAGCTCCACACGAACTGGTGCCGGTCGACGACACAGGCGATCCGGATAATCATGTCCTCGCCGGCGATGCGCTGTCGCCACAGACGACCGCATTCTTGACCGAGCGGATCGTGGTGTGGATCAAGGCCTTGATGCAGCAGCAGTCAAGCCGGTGATGTCAAGCAAGTAGAATTCTGCCGATGAAACGAACCGGCCGGAGCATCCCTCCGGCCGTTTCATCTTGCATCGCCTTGACGGGGTCAAGCAGCCCGGTTCGCTGGACGCTTGCCGCCGAAGCGGCGCTTGTTGTTGCCCTTGAAGGGCTTGAAGCCCTCGGGTTTGCTCGAGCCATTCGGCTTGGCCGCCGCCGGGCGTTCACCCTGCGGCTTCTGTGCTCGCTCGCCATGAGGCTTGCCGCCGAATCGCTGCTTGCCGCCGTTGCCCGGACGGCGGCCATCGCGACGGCCGCCATGATGCTCGCGGTCATTGGCCGGCTCGAA
>Ga0315336_1006739_pt1 | contig 11535 bp, 10 predicted proteins | sample ASW5metaG_FD_204512 | JGI IMG/M metagenome (GOLD analysis project Ga0315336, IMG submission 204512) | Ammonia-oxidizing marine archaeal communities from Monterey Bay, California, United States - ASW #5 | ecosystem: Environmental > Aquatic > Marine > Intertidal zone | place: USA: California...
GCGCCAGTGGCTCAATCGTACGGTCGCTATTTTTACCACCGGAGGTCTCGAAATGGCGGGAGTGAGCGCGGCTGTCGCCAGCGTGTTCACCGCCCTGGTAGTGTTCACCCTCCAGTGGTACCTCTGTTATTGGCTCTATCGTCACAAGATTCTGATCAAAATCTGAAGGGGACAAGCATGCCCCGTAGATCGGCAAACAACTCGATGGCAAACAGGAACGACTCACCCCGCAACCAAGGCCACCTCACTTCGCAGAGAAGACACTACTAGACCTGGAAAATTTCCTCAATCCTGGCGCGCATCACCGCCGGGTCAACGTCGATCCCGGTCCAATACTTGACCCCAATCACCCCTTGATTCACCAGCATGCCAATCCCGTCGATCACCTGACAACCACGCTGGGCGGCATCCCGAATCAAATGCGTGCTGGGCGGATTGACAATTACATCGGCTACAACCATCTCCGGTTGCAAGCTCGCGAGATCAACAGCCATCCTCGCGTCGACATCCGGAAACAACCCGATTGACGTGGCATTTACAACAATATCTGTAGATGCGGGAACCGAAAAATCTCCCTGCCACACCACAAATTCTGCTCGGACCGGAGTTCGCTCGTTCAACATCGCAGTCAGTTCCCTGCCCCGTTCTTCGCTGCGATTGACAACCGTAAGGCTCGCCAAACCGGCAAGCGCTGTCTCTACACCAATTGCCCGCGCTGCCCCACCCGACCCGAACATCACCATGTTTTTCTTGGCTGGGTCGACCGTTTCCTTAAGCGACTGTAAAAAACCTTTTCCATCGGTGTTTTCACCAATGTACTTCCCGTCACGGCGCACAGCACAATTGACCGCCTGCATGATCGCCGCCGATTCCCCCAAACCGTCAAGGTGGTCAATCACGGCCACCTTGTGGGGCAGGGAACAATTAAATCCAGCCCAACCCATGGCACGTGCACCGCGCACCGCATCGCCCAGGTTTTCGGGTGGGACCTCGCAGTTAATGTAGCGCCACGGCAGGTTGTGATGTTGATAGGCAGCCTCGACCATGGCAACGGTCGGGTTTTCGGCAGCCGGTTGGGCGAAGGAACCGGTGAGTTGACTTAAAAACTCCATAGCGTTCCACATTTCAAATCAGGGGTTGTACTGGATAAACTTCCCGAGATCGTACCACCTTTACGGCAGCAGTCCACCTGCATGGCTCATTTCCCCTGTGTCCACTCCATTACCATCCGGATCTGACATGGGCATCTGCAGGAACCGACCTCCGCATCCCACAACGAACGCCTCGTGGTTACACTGTTCACCACTGGCTTCTACCACAACCAGCGTCTGGACCGGACCTTGCCAAAGCACCTCGTAATGTTTTACGATCGGTGATCCAAAGCATTCAATCCCTCTTTTCAGGGAAGGGTTAGCTGTTTTGAGGGTGTCGTTTTGTCCGTAGCTGCCGACTCCTTCTCTTGAGAATCGAAAGAGGCACACTCTACAATCGGGTACCATGAAAGTCATCCTGCTCGGATACCGTGCCAGCGGAAAGTCGACCGTTGGAAAACTGGTTTCGGATCATCTCCGTTGGCCCTTTCGGGACATCGATCGTGGGATTGAACTTAAGAGCGGGATGACTCTCGCCGAACTCTATCAGCGCGCTGGCGAAAATCGTTATCGCCAGGTCGAGGCAGAGGTCGTTGCAGAAATGTGCGCCAACGATTCGTGCGCGATCGCGTTCGGCGCGGGGACTATCATGCAGCCGCACAACGAGCGGCTTGCAGAGGTCGATTCTCTGGTCGTTTATTTGAAACTCTCGGCAGAGCAACTGTGGCAGCGCATCGCCGCCGATCCCAAAAGTTCGGCAACGCGTCCCAATCTCTCGTCAGGTGGAATTGAGGAGGTGGTCGAAATGCTTGCCCGGCGCGCACCCACTTACGAGAGGTGTGCAAATGTGACGCTCGACGGGCAACTTACTCCTGGAACACTGGCCGACAAAATTGTCGAACGGGTCAACCGGTTGGCAGAAAGCTGAATTTAATACGGCCTGTCTCCTTGTTGGAGGAGGGCCGCTATTTGTTGGAAATTACCCGATCGACCGGCCTGATTTGCCGCGCCAGATCGCCAAATTGGCAACACGTTTAGACGTCATCATGATGATTCTTGGGATGACACCCTTCCTGTTGCCGGAATTTATACAGTAAAATGGAGGGCTTGTGGCTACCGCTCATGTCATGGGTTGCGGCTACGAAGTTTTGGCTGCTGCCCGTTTCGATATTCAACTCCAACCGCCCCTGCGTAACTCGATTACCATGATCTCACGAATTTTGTCCTTTTCGCTGGTTGCCCTTAGCTTGCTCGGCTGTTCGCCAGGCACCGATTCTCCCATCCAAACCGGATCCGGGAACTCGCCTCATCGCGGTACCATCGGCGTCTCCCTGATGACACTGACCAATCCCTTTTTTATAGTCATTGGCGACACCATCAAAAAAGAAGCGCAGCCCCATGGGTACGACGTGGTGGTGTTGGGTGCGGATGAAAATGCCGACAAGCAAAACAATCAAGTCAACGACTTCATCGTGCAAAAGGTCGATGTGATTGTGTTGGCCCCCTACGATTCGAGGGCCATCGGACCCGCAATCGAACAGGCAGCCGCGGTCGGGATTCCCGTCTTCACGATCGACACCGGTTGCCTCGCGCCCGATTGCAAAGTTGTCAGTCACGTCGCCACCGACAACAAAAGTGGCGGGAAGCAGGCTGCCCTGGCAATGATCGAGGCGATCGGCCCGGCTGGTGGAAAAATTGCAGTTCTCGATCACACCCTGACAGAATCTTGCCTGCTCCGGATCGAAGGCTTTCAGGAATTTCTCAACCAATACAATCAGACGGCTGACAACAAAATCGAAATCGTCAGCCAGCTTCCCTGTGGCGGCAACCGTTCCAAAGGCTACGAAGCGACGCAAGCTATCCTCCAAAGCGATGGCGATGTGGTGGGAATCTTTGCCATCAATGATCCGTCAGCACTGGGAGCCTATGCCGCCCTGGTCGATGCCAACAAGCAAGACCAGGTCACGCTGATTGGTTTCGACGGGCAGCCTGAAGGAAAGAAAGCCATCCGCGATGGTCGGATCTATGCCGATCCCATTCAATTTCCCGATCGCATGGGCGTAAAGACCGTTGAACTTATCATGAGGCATTTTGAGGGTGAGCAAATCGAGCCAGAGTACCTTATTCAGACAGAACTTTACCGCAAGGTTGATGCCGAAAACGATCCGAGTCTTGGCTCATAAAGTAATTGGCTGTTGAAACTCGGTACCCTGCACCCGGCCCACGACCCGCGTGGCTCCTTATGATGCAAGACGTTGATCGAAGCTGTGAATCAACACCCTTGCTCACGATGCGCGGCATTCATAAGTCGTTTCCCGGCGTACAGGCGCTGGAAAACGTCGATTTCGATCTCCGTGCCGGCGAAGTCCATGCCCTGCTTGGAGAAAACGGCGCTGGCAAAAGTACCTTGATTAAGATCCTCGGCGGGGCTCATCAACCCGATGCAGGCCAGATCTTTATTGCCGGCAAAGATACCCACGTCCATTCGCCAGGCGATGCGCTGCGTGCCGGAATCGCTGCCATCTACCAGGAGTTCAACCTGGTACCAACCCTTTCGGCCCGCGAAAACATCTTTCTGGGACAGGAATCGACGACCCTGGGGTTTATTCGTCGTCGGGAAGAACTTCGCCGGGCCGAGGCGTTGCTGGACCGCGTGGGCGTTGAAATCGATCCCAACGTCCCTTGCTATCAGCTTTCGATTGCCCAGCAGCAAGTCGTAGAAATTGCCAAAGCTCTCTCACTTGATACAAAGATCATCATTATGGATGAGCCGAGCGCCACGCTCACCCCACAGGAGGTGGAACGCTTGTTCGAAGTGATTAGGGACCTGCAGCAACAAGAGATAGGTATTATCTATATCTCGCACCGCCTTCCAGAAATTTTCCAGATTGCCGATCGCGTCACCGTTTTACGGGACGGTCAACATGTCGCAACCAAGAACACGACAGAGGTTTCCCGGGACACGCTCATCGAAATGATGGTTGGTCGCCGTCTGGAACACGAATTCCCCCACCGCGATGTGACCCCGGGCGAAACCAGGCTGGCGGTAACCAATCTCTGGCGCGGCAATGCCGTGCGAGGTGTTTCGTTCTCGGTAGGGCAGGGTGAGGTGCTGGGCATCACTGGCCTGGTAGGAGCCGGCAGAACCGAAATGGCTCGGCTTATTTTCGCCGCAGACAAACCAGCGGAAGGCGAAATTGTTCTCGACGGACAACGACTGAAAATCCACAACCCCCGCGATGCAATCCGCGCCGGGATCTGCCTGCTCACCGAGGATCGCAAATCCCAGGGACTCATCCTCAAACACTCAGTCCTGGAAAATTTCGGGCTGCCCAACCTGGATCACTTTGCACGACTTGCTTTCGTGAACCAGGCCCAAGAGCAAGCATCGCTCGACAAGTACGTAAAAATCCTCCGCATCAAGCTTGCCAACTCCCGGCAACTTGCCGCCAATCTCTCGGGTGGCAACCAGCAGAAAGTCGTGCTCGCAAAATGGCTCGAACGCAATTGTGAAGTCGTTATTTTCGACGAACCAACCCGTGGAATTGACGTGGGAGCCAAGTACGAGATTTACCAGTTGATGAATGCTCTGGCGGTTGCCGGAAAAGCAATTATTATGATCAGTTCTGAATTGCCCGAGATCCTGGGAATGTCGGATCGCATTCTCGTCATGCACGAAGGGCGTGTCACGGGCGAAATCACCGATGTCGAAAACGCGACCCAAGAGCGAATTATGCATCTGGCAGTGGCATGAGGTCTTATGCGTAACAACTTTTCACTGTTTGCAACCGACTACGGAATGCTGTTTGTGCTGTTGTTGCTAGGTGCGTTTTTCAGCGGGATGACGATTGCCCGACAAAATCCCACCGGCGCCGAGGCGGGTAGACAACTGGCGAAGCAAATCCTCAGCCAGGCGGGCAGCCAGAGACATGTTTTCATTGCTGCCTCGGCAAGTCCCGACGACAAGGACTTTGCCACGCAGTTGGAACGTACGCTGCAAGACGCAGGCGTTCAGGTTTTGGCAACTGTGGCCGGAGGTCCGCCCGATGTCCGCCAGGCGCTCGATAAGGCCATCGCCGCCAAAGAAACCATCGACGTCATTGCCACTACGAAAACGGCCGCCAATTGGAAGTTGCTGGCTGAACTTGGTACCAGAATGCCCTCCCTGGCCAAGACAAGCATCGTGATTCCGCAGAGTTACTGGTGGCCTAATTTTCTAAAACGGGACAACCTCTCAAACGTCGCGGCGCAATCTGCCATTTTTGCCATTGTCGGGATCGGGATGACCATGGTGATCATTACCGCCGGGATCGATCTCTCGGTGGGCAGCCTCGTGGCCCTCTCGGCCGTGACCGTCGCCCTGTGCCTCCGTGACCTGTGCGGAGGGTTTGAAGCCACGGTATGGGGAATGGTGTTCAGTTCGCTGGCGGCGGTTGCAGTCTGCGGGCTGGCAGGATGGTGTACGGGCTTGCTCGTGACCGGCTTTGGAATCGCACCGTTTATTGTGACGCTTGCCATGATGTCGGTTGCACGTGGTGCGGCCAAAATTCTTACCGACGGGCAAAACGTTTACCAGGTACCCAAGTCCTTCTCGTTGTTTGCGATGGGAAGACCATTGGGGATTCCCAATGCCGTGATCTTGATGATCCTGCTCTACGCATTGGCCCATATCGTGATGACACGAACAACGCTCGGGCGATATCTCTACGCGGTTGGGGGTAACCGGGAGGCAGCGCGGCTGTCGGGAGTGCCCGTCGCTTGGGTCCTGATTTTTGCCTACACACTGTGTGGCGCTTTGGCAGGCTTGGGAGGCGTCATCCAGGCATCGAAACTGGCCAGTGGGTCACCCCTCTACGGCACCATGTATGAACTGTATGTGATCGCTGCGGTGGTCGTGGGCGGAACGAGTCTCGCTGGCGGTGAAGGAAAGATACTCAACACGCTGATTGGTGCCCTGATCATTGCCGTGATTGGCAATGGAATGAACCTGATGAAGTTTAGAGACTTTACCCAGGAAGTCGTTATGGGATTGCTCATCATCGGGGCGGTGTTGATTGACGTGTTGCGGAGGCGCGGTTGGAAAATCATGCCCGCCAACTGAAATCATTTTTCTAAAGATAACATCGCATGCCTGACGAACATCTCGCACGTTGGCCAGATCTGTTAGTGATTGTGATCAACTTAGGGGTCCTGGTCGCAATCGGGGTTTACTGCGCCCGCAAAACACGCTCGGCAGACGACTATTTCCTCGCCAACCGCAACATGCCGGGCTGGGTTGTTGGGTTCTCGATCATGGCGACGATCATCAGTTCGATGACTTTTCTCGCCATCCCCGGCTTCACCTTTCAAGACGACTGGCGGTTTATGCCCGCCCAAGCCCTTTATTTCATACCCGTAATTTTTGCCTACTGGGTGTTCATGCCTTTTTTTCGCCGAGGGCATGTCCGTAGCGCTTACGAATATCTGGAACTCAGGTTTGGCACCTGGGCCCGCCTTTACGGTGCCGTGGCGTTCCTTGGTTACCACGTGTTTCGTACCGGGATCATTCTCTACGTCGTAAGCCTCCCATTTCAAAGGATGAGTGGTCTGGACCTCCACTGGGTGATTGCCGGACTGGGGGTTCTGGTAGCGGCTTACACCATCGTCGGGGGGCTGCAAGCGGTCATCTACACCGATTTGATTCAGGGTATTGCCCTGATCGCCGGAGGGCTCATCTGCATCCCGATCATCGCCTACCTGCTCCCGGGGGGCCTCGGGCAAATCTTCAGCGAGGCCATTGCCGACGGGAAGTTTGGTGTGGGTAGCACCGACTTTGATTTTGATAAAAAAACCGTGTGGGTCATTATCCTCGTTTTCCAGTTCCAATACCTGCAGCTGCTGTGTACCGACCAGAGTATGGTCCAACGCTACATGGCAATGAAAACCGACAAAGACGCCCGCCAGGGACTCGTCCTGGGAACTTGTCTGATCATACCGGTTTGGCTCTATTTTGCATTTATTGGTACGGCCCTGTATGTCTTCTACCAGCACTTTCCCGCTCCCGCACTTGTCGGGGCAAAGCCTGAAGAAGTATTTCCCTATTTCATCCTGACCAGAATTCCTCCTGGCGTTGCCGGGTTTGTGATTGCCGGGTTGTTAGCCGCCGCGATGTCAACACTCGACTCGAGCATCAACGCTTCGGCATCAACCGTGACCACCGATTTCTATCGACGCTTTAATACACGGCGAAGCGAGCAACACTACCTGGGCGTAGGACGCTGGGCTTCGGTCCTGTTCTCGGTGATCATGGTTGGTGTAGCCCTGCTGATTCATTTCACACGTACTGAAACACTCTTGGATATTCAGACAGTGGTCTACCCTATTGTGAGTGCCGGACTCTTGAGTCTGTTCCTGTTGGGATTTTTGACCGTTCGCGTTGGTTCGAGGACGGCTCTGATCGCAACCGCAGCAACTCTCCTGCTCGTCGTGGCGTGGGTGATTCTCATGACAGCATGGGGTAAGGCAAATTTTCCAGCCGTTGTCGACTGGCTTCCCAACGAGTTCTGGATTGGGGTGATTCCGCATCTCTTCCTGCTGGCAGTTGGGTATGGCTTGAGCCTCCTCTGGCCGCGCCGCTCAGGAAGAGATCTCAAAAACCTGACGGTCTGGACCAAAAGCTGATCAGCCAGCCCGCGTGTGCAACGTGGCAAGACCAGGCACAAATCGACCACGGGGGCGATCGACAGGCGCTAACCACGGTGGCACGACGACCCTCTGGAAAGAAATCGCCTAAATCCTTACAATCACGCGAGATAGGAATCCTGGCGGAACAGGAATCCGGGCGGAAATAAGAATCCGGGCGGAAATAAGAAACCGGGCGGAGTAGCTCAGTTGGTTAGAGCAGCGGAATCATAATCCGCGTGTCGGGGGTTCGAGTCCCTCCTCCGCTACTTACGCAGGGCGCTGCACCCGGTGGCACCGGTACCAGACGAGTGTTTTGCTCGCGGTGTAGTTTTAAGCCTGACGGCAAATGGATGATTAGCCAAGCTTATGCTTTCATCGAGCAGGCCCGCGAGGCAAACCTGCGGATTGAGCATCTCGTCCGCGACCGCGATGGCATGTACGTCCGAGAATTCGATCAGGTTTTCAAGGACATTAGCCGTCGAGTTGAGCTGACAGCACCGCAAGCGCCAAATCAAAATTCCTTTATCGAACGCTGGGGTAAATCGCTCAAATACGAGTGTTTGAATTTCTTCATCGTCTTCGGTAAACAGCATCACGATCATCTCGTATCTTCGTATCTGGAATTTTACAACGAAGTACGTCCTCATCAATCCTTGGACAACCAGCCACTCACCGGAGCTTGGCCGGAAATTGATGAACCGCTCTCGGCCGGCGAACAGATTGTCTGCCACGAAAGGCTTGGCGGATTGCTGCGGCACTACGAACGTGTTGCTGCGTGAATCACATCACCCTGGTTATACCAAGGCCGATCACTTGTTGCTCGCTGCTCATCGCTGCGATGATGGATGGGGTTTGTTTGTGCTAGCTGATTGAAGGCAACGAACATTTTCTCGACGTGATAATTTTATCGTCTCAACTTACAACGTGGCTGCTGTTGCTCATGTATTATTCCGGTGGTACGCTTTTTGCACTCTACGGCTGATCGCAGCCAATGGGGGCGGATCGCAGTAATTCGCGGCAGCGGCCATGCCTCGTTCGATACCTCACCCCCCTGCTTCCTCCTTGTTGCTCGCGGAAATCAAATTTCCTATCATTAGGCCTGACCCCTTTGATGTGGAGGCAATTCGTTCGATGGCGATGACAACACTTTCGCAGACAGTTGACGCAGACCTCGCGGGTCGTGTTGATCTCGTGGTCCGCCAGCTATCTGGATTCTCGCGGAGCCAAGTTCGCGGGATGGTCGATTATGGCTGTGCGAAGATCAACGGCGGGCCGTGCGATGATCCTTCCGCTGCCGTCGTTGCCGGAGATGTCGTTACGATTTGCTTTAATCCGGCGCAGCGATATCACGCAAAACGGAAGCGATTGGACGATCGTACATTCAGTATTGAGTTCGAAGACGAACATTTGCTCGTCGTCAACAAATCCGCCGGAACCTTGACGGTACCAACCGACCGGAATGAGAACAATACGCTCGTTGAGCGCGTGTCAATCTACCTGAGCCATTCGCGCCGAAAGCAGCAGGCGTGGGTTGTTCATCGTCTCGATCGAGAAGTGAGCGGCTTGCTCGTCTTCGGCAAGCAAGAACAGATTGCCAGTCGATTGATCGAACAATTCAAGCAACGCAAGCCGCATCGCATCTACACCGCGATTGTGGCCGGCGCGATGTCCCTCGACAGCGGCACCTTTCGCGGACATTTGGCCACCGGCAAAAACCTTGACCGCTACATCGCCCGACCGTCGGCCAACACAGAGGCCGCAATTACTCATTATCGCGTGCTGAAACGAATGTCCGACACCACCCTCGTGGAAGTCACCTTAGAAACTGGCAAGCGCAACCAGATTCGCGTTCACCTTGCAGACGCCGGGAATCCAGTTCTGGGAGATCCACGTTACCAAACCAAGCAGGCGACCCACTCGCGATGGATTCGCAAGCGGATCGCGCTGCACGCCAGGTCACTCGGATTCGAGCACCCGATCACTGGCAAAGCGCTAACCTTCGAATCATCGCTACCCGCGGCGTTCGAGAAATTCCTGGCGGGAAGTCGTTGACTGAATCTAGCGACATTCACTCCATTGCCGGCGAAGTAGCGTAAAGCAGGCAGTCCTCAATAAGGCGAGCCGCGTGCCGTGTCAGCCCTGGATATCAAAGATGACGGCGGAAGATTTTCGTACCCTGACGCCACTCATTTATACTCACGTGAACCCCTACAGCTCGTTCGAGCTAGACACGGAGAATCGATTGCCCATCGATTTCGTGGAATTGGCAGCGTAACAGTTCAAGCCGTTGCTTCTGGCAACTTTCTTGACGTTGACCCAAAAACGGAAATTCTGGACGAAGGCCTTTTACTACACCGACAAAGAGCCAGTCTAGGACAGTGGCATGGCGGCGGCTTGGCGCGACTCGGTCGGTATTCTAGCGATTGACCCGAACCCTGTCCCAGAACCCACCACCCTGCTGCTGGCCCTCTTGGCCCTGGTAGCCGCACCGCTTCGAGTGCGGTGCGGGTGATGGCCTGTGCAGGCCGCGTAGCGGTGTATCGTCCCGCAGTGTCGCCCGAGTCGATTTACATCGGGTGGAGGATGGCCAGCGCGCAACGATTGGCGTATGCCGTGGTCCATTTGCGGACACGCGTGTAGACGTAGTGACGATTGGGTAGTGGGGCTAGCCTGCTGCCCGCCACCCGGATGCCCCCGGGGTATGGGGGGTGTTTTTCTGGGGGCCGTGCTGCCGCAGTCACGGCCTTAGACACGCGCATCTTCTGCCAAAATTATTACTTTTGGGGCGGGAGCAACTGCGATATAAACGTTGTTTACATCACCCGTGCCGCACTCGAAGCGGTGCGGCCCTGTCGCCAGGCAGCGACTTTTGCCAGTTGCCCACCGTTTCCAATGTAACGACAGTCACCCCCTGGCACTCCCCCAAACTGCCCTGGAAAGGCACCCATGACCGACCGAATTCAAGACCAGTGGGAGCAGCTGGGCAAGAGCGACCCCTATTGGGCCGTCTTGACGAACCCACGAATGAAGGGAGGCAAATGGGACCCGGCCGCCTTCTTCACCACCGGAGAGCAAGAACTCAACTCCGTCCTCCAGAGCATCAAGCAGGCAGGAGGCGACCTGAACACGGACTCCGCATTGGATTTTGGTTGCGGCGTAGGCAGACTCTCACGGGCCTTGGCGAAGCGATTCCGTCAGATCACAGCCGTGGACGTCTCGGCATCGATGCTTGCTGAAGCACGCCGCGCCAATCAACACATCGACAACATCGCCTTCATCCACAACACCGCGACCGACCTTTCCATCATCCTAGACAACAGTATCGACTTCGTCCTGACCAGCAAGGTCCTACAGCACATGCCGAAGGACAGGCAGCAAAAGTACATCCGAGAATTCTGTCGCATCCTGCGACCTCAGGGCATTATCTCCATGCAAACCCAATCTAGGGTCAACTTCTTCTCCTGGAAAGGCTGGGTCTACCTGCTTGCCGGGAACCACGGGCTTCATATCGTCCACCGATGGCGCACCGGGACTCCGGGCATCATGAACGTCTACCCCATTCCCCGACGAACGGTGCTGGCCACGCTACAGCAGGAGGGCCTGAACATCATCCATACCAGACAATCTCCCCGCCGTCGTTATGCGCTCATCCATCATTGGTACATTGCGCAAAAGCCGTGAGGCCTACAACCCTGAGAGTTTCCGGAAAAACCTCACAAGGTTGCCGGGAAATCGCCTGTTTCCGCGTGCAGTGTTTTTACATAAGTTTGGTTCCGAGAGA
>Ga0315336_1006741_pt1 | contig 11534 bp, 5 predicted proteins | sample ASW5metaG_FD_204512 | JGI IMG/M metagenome (GOLD analysis project Ga0315336, IMG submission 204512) | Ammonia-oxidizing marine archaeal communities from Monterey Bay, California, United States - ASW #5 | ecosystem: Environmental > Aquatic > Marine > Intertidal zone | place: USA: California...
TGCAGGATGCCAAAGTCATGCAGACATAATGGCTGGCGTTACGGGAACGATACGGTGTTGATGTATTGCCTGATTGCCGTTGGTAAGACTGTCATTTCTTCCGCTACGAAAAAGTTGACGTGCCACCAGGTGCCATCGCGATCGACGTACAGATCATAACTCGAAATTGCCGGGTCATCGAATGTCGCTTTGCGTTTGATCTGCATTTTCTCGTAGGCGAAATAGTGCTGAAACGTAAACCGTGTGAAGCTGGCGAGTGTTCGTTGATCAGGCGGAAGTTCAAACAACGAATGAGAGAAAAGTATGACTGGCGGTCCGTCTCGTCGAGTGGCTGAGGCAATGCCCTGGTGATGGCATTGCAGCTTCAACTTTGTTCTTGCAGGTTGTATTCGACAGTAGTCGGCAGCGTTTCCCGGTGGAGCGCTCAGAACAATGCCCTGGACAGGGCACTGGAATTCGACCGGTCCTGGTGGCGAAGTCTCCCAGGATTGCATAAGATTCACAGATTCATTCGGGAACAGAAGTCGGAACGGTACGCACGGGTGCAACAGCACGTGAGCGCGATGCGACATACAGGACTGCTTCACGCGGAGAGGCATTTGCACGGATAGAACGTTGGTGGCAAACCGAACAGAGGACGTCGATGGCCAAGCAGACAGTCGAAACCACCCGGAACGTGGCGTTGTTGGGGCATGGAGCGGTCGGCAAAACGACGCTGGCAGACTACATGCTTTTCAAGTCGGGTGAGGCGAGCCGCGCTGGTTCGGTCGATGAGGGGAGCAGTCTTCTCGACACCGACGATGACGAGAAGGGGAAGAAGCATTCGCTCAGTTCGGCGGTCTGCCACTTCGAGCACGGTGGCAAGCGTATCAACGTCATCGATACGCCGGGTTACCCCGACTTCATCTGCGGTGCCATCGGCGGACTGCGCGCGGTCGAAACAGCCGTGATCACCATCAGCGCCGCTGCCGGAATCGAGGTGAACACACGCCGCGTTATGGCGCTGGCGGGCGACGCCGGCGTGGGGCGGATGATCGTTTTGAACAAATGCGACATGGAGAACATCGATTTCAATGCTTTGCTGGAAAGTTTGAAGGAGACGTTCGGCCAGGCATGCGTTCCGTTGAATGTCCCGGTCGGGATTGGGCCTGACTTCGCAGGCGTTGTCAGTACCTTGAGCGTGCCAGACACGGTTCCGGACGGCGTGTTGATCGATCCCGCGGAAGTCCACCAGACAGTGATGGATGCGGTCGTGGAAGCGGACGAGGCGCTGATGGAACGGTATCTCGAGGGGGAAGAGCTGTCGAAGGACGAAATTGCCGCGGGTCTGACGAAGGCGATTGCAGCTGGGACGCTGATTCCCGTGTTCTGCACCAGTTCGAAGACGGGTGTTGGCGTACCGGAATTCATGGACGCGTTGGCGACCTTCGCCCTATCGGCTCACGAAGTTCCCCGTATGGCGACCGGTGGCGACGGCGAAGAAAGTGTGCTGAAACCGGCGGCCGACGGGCCGATTGTGGCGCAGGTCTTTAAGACGCGGATTGACCCCTTCGTGGGAAAAATGTGCTATCTGCGTCTTTTTTCCGGGACGCTGAAAAAGGACACGACCCTCGAATCGAGCGGGGCTTCGCGCGGGTTAAAAATCGGCCAGTTGCTCGACGTGCAGGGAGCGAGTCAGGAATCGGTCGATGAAGTGTCGGCGGGTGACATTGTGGCTGTCGTCAAACTGGAGGAAGTCGCTGTGGGCGACACGCTGAGCAAGGACGCCGGCGGGACGACGCTGCCTGGCATACCGTTCCCCACCCCGATGATCGGATTGGCCGCAGAACCGAAAAGCCGTGCGGATCAGCAGAAGATATCGGGTGCTTTGCAAAAGATTTCGGATGAGGATCAGACGTTTCGCGTAACGCGTGATTCACAGACCAAAGAGCTGGTGATGCAGGGCATGAGTGAACTGCATTTGCAGGTCGTGCAGGAACGGTTGCTCCATCGCGAAAAAGTTGAAGTGGTGACGCATCAGCCGAAGATCCCATACCGCGAAACGGTGGGTGGTACGGCGGAAGGAAGCTACCGGCACAAGAAACAGTCGGGCGGCGCCGGCCAGTTCGCGGAAGTTCATTTCCGGATTTGTGCTTTACCGCACGACCTCGACCCGGAGGAATACTTTACGAAGCAGCGTTTTGAGAGCATGCGCGATTACAAATACGATCCGAAACTGAATTACGCCTTTGTTGACCGAGTGACGGGAGGATCGGTGCCGAACAACTTCATCCCCGCTGTGGAGAAGGGGATTCGGGAGCGCATGGAGAAGGGGGTGCTCGCCGGTTACCAGGTACAAGATGTGGCGTGCGAACTCTTTTTCGGCAAAGATCACCCGGTTGACAGCAACGAAACAGCTTTTAAGACCGCGGCAAGCATGTGTTTTCGGGATATCTTCCTCCAGGCGAAGCCGGTGCTGCTGGAGCCGATTGTGAGTATCGAGATCACTGTTCCGGGGGATAAGCTCGGCGACATCACCAGCGACCTCAACACGCGTCGTGGTCGGGTGGAGGGAATGGACGGGGCTCCTGGCGGGTTTCAGGTGATTAGTGCCAAAGTTCCGCTGGCCGAGGTGATGACGTACGCCCGGTCTCTGTCGAGCATGACAGGCGGACAGGGCTCTTACGCGTTGGAATTGAGCCATTACCAAGAGGTGCCCGCCAACGAGCAACAGAAGATCGTCGCCGCTTCCCAGAAAAAGGGAGCCGAAGACGAATAGGGCCACTGACGAGATATCCTGCCGGGTATTGGTTCGCTGGAAGCAAATGCGGCCCCTCGCGAGCGGAGCCCGGCGAGAGGCAACCGTTCTCTTACAGCGTCTTACACTGTCTTGTGCCGCGCCGAGAGCCGTTTGGCACTTCAACACCTGCTTCCCGCGAGCGGGAACCGGGAACGGCATTTCGTAAGTTGCTCTTAGAATCGCTCTATTCGCTCGGTCGTTTTTTTTCGGGACGTTGGTTCCAGATCTTCAATTGCCTGCGGATTTCTCTGAGACCGATGTGCAGCTTCGGCAAATGGATTTCGAGTTCCTTTTCGCCACCGCGCCTCGATTCCCCGTCGATGCGCTCGATTTCCTCTTCGAGATGGACGAGCCAAGAAGGGACGTCGATCGCCGAACCAGCTGTTGTGTCGAGATACCCTTCGATTTCGGCCGAAAGGGATGCGAAGGATTTTGGTGCCTGCTTTCGAGCGCGGGCGTCTTCGACCGCCCTCGGTACCAGCGCGCGCATGCGGTTTACCGCCAACGGTTTAACGAACCGTTCGTTGAGCCGGTCCCGAATGGCGGGAAGTCGCATTCCGTACGTTTCTTCGAGTTCGCTCAGCCGTGCGACATACGTTTCGGCGATCTCGCTGGTTCTCAGCCGAAATGCCTCTTCCCATTTTTTTGCCGCGTCCTCTTTACCGAATCCAACGAGCAACTTATGTGCAAAGCTGATGGGAGCGAGATTCCAATCGTCGCGCTCGTAATCGGCTTCCACTCTCAGGAAATCGAGCAGGGAGTAAAAGTTTTCGCCGTAGTCGGACTGGGTTGTCGTGGTGTTGTAGTCTACAAAGCGATCGAACTTGTCGACGATCGACTCGTAAATCAGTTCGAGGCAGCGGGAGACTTGGTCGATGTCGATGGCGCCACGGCTCAGGTCCTCGAGCAGGCGATTGGGAGTGAGCGGATCTTGATTTTCAGAGAGATGATCCAGAAACTGGTCGACACCGTTGTGCAAGATGGTGCGCACGTTTCCAAGAGTCATCATGCGCGCGTGAAACAACTCGCCGCCGTATGTGCCGATAAACTGCTTGACATCGTCCCAAACCAGGTCGTCGCTAAGCATTTCGACGTTGCAGAGCCGCATGCTCGAGCTGTGCTTCAGCCAGAGGGCAAGATACCGCTCGACAAGATCCCCAACGATTTCGACCAAGTCATCGCTAGTGAAGCGCCCCGATTTCCATTCGGCGGAGGAACGGATAACGCAATCCAACGTATTGCTGAGCGCGGTTTGAAACAAACGGTCGAACTCCGTAACCGCCGGTCCGCTGAGGCGCGAGGTCCTTTCCATCCGATAGGCCGTTCGTAAGACATGCCATGTTTCACGGAGCATGCCAAGCTGTGGAAGCTGTGACAGCAGAAAACGCAACACCGACTGCAAGGTTCTCGCAGCCTGCATTGGTTCCGGACGACCACCCGCTTCTAGGGGAACATACAGCAGCGGACGCTTGGCAATTCGCTCGAGAAGTTTTGGCAACAACCTCCGAACTGCGACGATGTCGCGGCGCAGGATGCGGCGATAGATTTCGACCAGGAGCTTCTGTTCGTCGGCTGCATCGCCAGAAAATTGCTTATTTGGGATCGTACAGCGCAGCAACCGCTGCGCGGCACAAAGATCGACATGCGTTCCAACAACTGTGTGCAGAAGAAACAGCTTCGTCTGCAGTTCCAAATCGTATTCAATGTTGGAATCGTGGTCGCCGCCGGGTTGGGCGATCTGGTAGCCCCATATCGCCTTCGCCAGGTCGCTCAGGCCTGCCTGCAACTGCTCGGTCCGCCGGTACCAGGAATCGAGAACTTCGGTCATTTCATCATGGTCGCGTGTCGCGCTGTCTTCTGCGGAATGCTCGTCATCGGAGGGCTGGGCAACAAGGGCGGCCGCTACAACCTGCCACAGCCGCGCCAGTGTTCGGAGAAACCTTAGTCTCGGTTCCAGGTGCCGCGCGATGCCTTCAAATTCGGAGTTGAAACTGAGGTGGGAACCGTCGAGTATGTCGTCGTCGATTCCATCGCGGGCGCTTTCACGGAAAACAACGTTGTCATACGCTGCATTGAAGAGGTTGTCTTCATCGTCGCTGAACTCGTCGTCGAACTGATCTTCCGGCAGTTCATCGAGTTCGTCCAATGCTTCTTCATCGAAGAGGGTTAACATTTCGGAGATGGCGTCGAAGCGGGGAACCGACCAAAGGTCGCCGGCATTCGCCTCCAGATAATCGAAGCAGCGTCGAACGGTTGGCCACCAATCGTTTTGAGCGTTCGATTCTCCGCCGAACCCGGTGACGAGCTTCATCCAGCGGACGAGCAGTGAGTCGAGCGAGTCCGTTGCCGTTTCGAGACCGACCTCCTCCGCCTCGCTGAGCCACTGCATCATGAGGCCCATCGCAGCCACACGGTCCTGCTTGGCAAGCAGCATGCCGACAACTTGAGCGTAGGCCTCCGCAGAACGAAAGCGATCGACGTGTTGCCTCCAGAACGATATGGCGCCGCTCTCTTCTCCTGCAATCCGCCATTCGGCCAAGGCCCGGGCAACCTGCCTGGCAGATTTCCACCGTTCCAGCCCTGCAACCTTGGGCAGATCCTCCACCGCCGTGGTCGCATAGCGATCCCAGGCATCGGCAATTCGGTACATTCGGTCGGAAAACGTTTCAACAAGCGCGTCGCTGCCTTGAGCGGCAGCCTCGGCCATCGCTTGCGAATAAACGTCGAAGCGCCGGTCCATCAACTCCAGCAGGGTTTCAACGCGGTGGTCGGGTACACTGTCTTCGCGGGAGGAGAACAACGGGAACTGCCCCTGAAATCCGAGGATGTTCCACGGATCAACCAGTCCTCCGCATTCGATGCCCCGTTCAAAATGGTCATCGATTTCGGCGAGGAAGGTCATTGCCCTATCGAGTTCGTTACGTCCGAGGGAAAGTCGTGCCGCAGTCAATCGTCGCGTAATCTCGCATTCGAATCGCGCCGAAACGGAGGGAATACGCGCCGCCTGCGCCTGCGACGCTTCGGGATAGCCCATCCTCGCAAACAGCAGTGCCAGCTGCCAAAACTGAACCTGTCGGGCGCCGTATTCTGCAAGCTTGATGTTCAGCCATTGCCGAACGTGCCCGAACGGTTGCTGGGTCTTCTCAGCTTGCTGTCGCAGCCGTTTGGCCCGTGTCCCTTCAGCTTGTTGCAGGAGGCGGGCGTAAAACGCATCGCGTTGACGCGCGACTTTCGGAAGCAGAGACGTCAATGTCGTATTCGAATCGAACGTGCCGGGGCCGAATCCGCTAATCGACGACGCCATCAACATCGTGCCACAGAGCACTGCGGAAGCGTCGAACAGCACTTCCTCCGCAGCGACCTCATCTTGCAGGTGCATCCACTCCAAGAGTGCTTCCAGAGTTATCTGCCGAACAACGAAACGTCGATAGATGCCTTTGTTGTCGATCTGATGGGGATCCCACTCGCCGAACATGTAGTTCGTGCGCTTGTTGACCGGATGCATATGATCGTGTGCACGAACATCAAGTGCGAGTTCATCAAGATGCGACAAATCGAAAAAGGCGTCATTGAGAATGTCGGAAGGTGTTTCACGAAAGAAATCGATGGTTCTTTGGATCAGCGATTCGTATTTTCCAGCAGCGGTACCGGCGTCTCGAGTATAGAGCGTTATCGGCCGGAACCGCTCGTGAGGGTACGGTTCCATCGTCCGCTCGTTTTCGAGGAGAGCCAGCGGCCGATATCCCAGAAAATCGTTCAGCTTGTCGAGTACGCCGGCAACCACTCGATCGGCCTCATCCCAGGGGGGACCTTGTGCCAGCACGGCTTCAAAAAGACGGGCCAGAAAGAACGGCTGACGGAAATCCTCGTCTTGGAGGTGAAAGAGCAAATCAGAGTGATGCCGCCGGTAAGCGGGAAGGCATGCGTCAAACGCGAGCCGAATCACACAATCTGCCTGCCGGTCGTCCTTAAAGGCAACAGCCTCGTGGCGTAAGCGTTCGAGATGGCGCAGCAGATGGTCGCGGAGTTCCGCACAAGTCTGTTGCAGCCCGACTTCAGCCTGCCAACGATTCAAGTTGTGCTGGAATGCCGAGTCGGGAGTGCCGCTCGAGAAATTCAAATACCCCAAAATTTCCCGAACGGTCGTGCCGTCATTGGGCGGCAAGTCTGACGCCTTGGAAACGGCTGGCCGTGCCATCTGGTCTCATTCTGCTCTGGGACTCGTTGTGTACGTAACAACGCACACCCGAACCTTCACGTTTGAACTTTGTCACTGTGGGCGCTTCGATCAGCGCGTCCGAAGCGGAAGTTGAGTCTTGTGAGATGCTCGTCCGCGTCGGTCCCTGACTTCGCAGTGTAAGACACCGACACCTACCAATGTGACGGTGATTACTCTTTTCCAACGAAAGTAGAACAAGAGTGACGGGCATTTGAAAGGGAAGTTCGCCGACCGGACGCGGCCATCGAGATCCTCCGTACCAAACCCGCTTCCGCTTGTGGAAGACGTTGCTCGGGTAGTTCCCACCTATCTCTTGCCTCAACGGATCTCGAAGGAGTTTGCGTTACACGTTTGACGCCTGCTCGGCAATGGCACACCATACAAGACGACGATTTTACTCGGGACACGATTTCGATGCCGAGTGACGTCCGTTTGGCATAGATCGTCCCGCTCAGACAACATCCTGAATCTCTTCCGGTAAGGCCGGAGCATGGCCACGTGAAACTCCACGGTGCACTCGTGACGAATCTAAATGAAGTGAACATTCCATGATCAAATTCGACAAAGTCTTGGTGGCGAGCGATTTTAGCGAGCATTCTCGGGTTGCGCTCGCCTACGGCGCGGAGATTGCAAAGACCTTCGATGCCGAGGTGCTGCTGCTACATGTCGTGGTAAAACCGGACATCCTTCCTCAGGTGCCCCCAGGAGGAGAGGGCTATTTCCCACCGAATCTGTCGGAACAGCAAAGTCAAAACGCCCAACAGGAGTCTGAGCGATGGCTTGCAGACTCGCAGATAAAGCGCGGGCGCATCCTGATTCCTTCGGGAACCCCTTTTGTCGAAATCGTTCGCTGTGCGCGGGACGAGAACGTGGACCTGATCGTCATCGGCACGCACGGTCGCGGTCCGATAGCACATATATTGCTCGGTTCGGTAGCAGAGAAGGTTGTCAGGCACGCCCCGTGTCCTGTGTTGACGGTTCGAGAAGGCGAGCACGAGTTTGTTCTGCCATAACGACATTGTCTGGCGTTCGAGTCTGGTTCAGCGAACGTGCGAATTTTCGCTATCGGACTGAATCGTAGTTTTCGCCGCGTAAGGCTGACCTTAGTACTCATGGAAGCCGAGCTGCCATGGGGGAAGTGATTCCACTCCCCACCCTATTCGGTTACGAAAGCATGTCGCTTGGACCGATCTGTTCGAGTTGAGAATGCCCTGAGATAACATCGGGAAGAAACAACCGCGATGGCAGAACAGCAAACTGATGCTCCCGACACATCAATCGAAGCGCCGCACCCGGGTTCTAAGTCGATGCCGCGTTGGAACGTCGACGAATTGGTCGATGCGCCACGATTCCGTTTCAAGAACTGGGCCATGCTGCTGGGGCCGGGACTCGTCATGGGAGGTTCGGCGATTGGCGGCGGCGAATGGCTCACCGGCCCCATGGTAACCGCCAGGTACGGTGGCGGACTGCTCTGGTTGGCAACACTGAGCATTCTCGGCCAGGTCATCTATAACATCGAAATCAGCCGGTACACTTTATACACCGGCGAGCCGATCTTCACCGGCAAGTTTCGCATGCGACCGGGCCCGTTGCTTTGGGTGTTCGTTTATCTGCTTCTCGATTTCGGCGCTATCTTTCCGTACTTGGCGGCCTTCGCCTCCACACCGCTGGCAACGGTCCTGCTCGGGGAGATTCCCAATCCGGAGTCGGGACAAGCCGTCTTCAGCCTGTTTGGCAGCGAGCACACCATTGCGCATAAGACGCTGTTGCGTATTTTGAGCTATTCCATTTTTCTGGCGGCCTTCATCCCACTGATCTTTGGCGGCAAGATTTTCAACGCGCTGAAGGTGGTGATGTCTTTCAAGATATTCACGGTACTTGGTTTCTTGCTCATCGTGGCGGTTTTCTATTCCCACGCGGCGACCTGGAGTGAGATTTTTAGCGGCTTTGTGAAGTTCGGCAATGTCCCCGTCCGGAGCATTGAAGACGCAAACCGCAACGGTGTTCTCGATCCCGGTGAAGACTGGGACAACGACGGGCACCCCGACGTCATGGAGCCATCGCTGAAACTCGGCACCCTGGCGGGACACCCCAATGCCACCGATGTTGACGTGGATGGACGACCCGATCCGATGGTCAATCTGGGAACGAGCGAAAATCCGCAATACTGGCCCGACCTCGATAAAGACGGCCAGCCGGACGATTCTTTTCATACCGACGTCGACGACGACGGCAAACTCAACGGCCCCTTTCCTCTCGATGGGAACGGTGACGGCCAACTGGATCCGTTCGTCGACATCGACAACGACGGAACCCGCGACGGGGACAGTCTCGACAACGTGGTGATTGCCGCCATCGACGGACGAGGTCTGCCCGATATCGACTGGAGTATGATCGGTTTCTTGTCGGCTCTGGTGGCGATTTCCGGTTCCGGCGGTTTGTCGAACACGCCAATCAGTAATTACACGCGCGATCAAGGCTGGGGCATGGGACATCACGTGGGGGCCATTCCGAGTGTCGTCGGCGGCCACAATATTCAGCTTTCACACGTCGGCACTGTCTTTGAAGTCAACCAGAACTCGTTGCCTCGCTGGAAGCGGTGGTATCGCCACGTCCTCCGCGACCAAATGTGCGTTTGGATGCCGGCCTGCTTCTTTGGCCTGGCGTTGCCGAGCATGCTATCGGTCGAGTTTCTGCCCCGCGGAACGGTCGTCGCCGACAAATGGGTTGCCGCATCCATGACCGCCGATGCCGTCAGTCAGAATGTCGGCGGTCGCTTGGAACCCTATTTCTGGTTCATGACTCTCTTCTGCGGGTTCCTCGTCCTTGCTCCCAGTATGGCGACTTCAGCCGACGGAGTGGTGCGCCGCTGGGTCGACGTGTTCTGGACAGCCAGTCCCCAATTGCGGAGGCTCGATCCAAAAAACATTCGCTACGTTTACTTTGGGGTTCTCTCAGTTTATGGCGTCTTCGGGATGACCATGCTCTCTCTACAGCCGCCGGAAACCTTGCTGCTTGTCGCGACGACAATCTTCAATTTCGCGCTCGGCATCAGCACTTGGCACACGCTCTGGCTAAACCTCGTGCTGTTGCCGAAACAGCTAAGGCCTAATTGGTTCGTCCGTGTGTCGCTATTTCTTACCGGCCTCTTTTTCCTGGCGATTGCCACGGTGTCGACCCTGGCAAAGTTCGGCTTGATCTGAGCCGACACGTCCGTTCTCTTGCCATTCCCTCTCCAGGCGGGGTCTCTCTTTTCGCCCGATTTCGATCAACCGTCTGACAAAATAGGTCGATCTTAACAACTGTACGGCTTGTAAGGCGTGCATCTGGCCCCCGTTGTGAATGGGGCGGCCGAGAGAACATGCGCGCAAACAGCTATGAAAACAAGGCTTACAGCAGCAGTCGAAGTCCGTTCTAGAGAGGAAGCGCGCGCCGTGAACCGCGACACCGCAGAACCAGCGAGTCGACAGCAGGTCGGCAAGGAACAGCCCTGGTGGCGAACTTTTCTGGAATCGCCCCTAATTTGGGGCGGGCTCTTGACCGTCGGCTTCTACCAGCTGATTCCGATCTTGCCCGTGCAGCAGACCCTCGTGGAACGATATTTCTGCGGCCACCCGCTCGAGTACGCAACGGCGGGACTCTTCTTCGTCGGCATCGCAATCCTCGGTCTGAAGGCGTTTCGACTCAGTGCCGAATGGAACGCAATTTCAGACGGGCTGATCGATGCGAGGGAATTCTCCGGGACGACCGGCCCTGCCGATCGCCTCGCCCGAATCGAAGCGAGTCTTTGCGCACTGCCGGCGCGCTTGCGATCGACACGTCTTGCACAGCGGATCCATGGCGTTTGCGTTCACCTTCGCGGCCGCGACTCAACGGAGTCGCTCGACGACCACTTGAAATATCTTGCCGAACTGGCAGGCGAGCGTTTGCACGAAAGCTACGGTCTTGTGCGAACTATCACCTGGGCCGTTCCCATCATTGGCTTTTTGGGCACAGTGATCGGCATCACAATTGCGATTGCCAACGTTACCCCGGAACAGTTGGAAACTTCACTGCACGAGGTGACCGGCGGCCTTGCCGTGGCGTTCGATACAACTGCCTTGGCGCTGACACTCTCGTTATTACTCGTTTTCAGCGCGTTCCTGGTGGAGCGTGCGGAGCAGCAAATTCTGGGGAAGGTGGAGGATGCCGGCATTCAGCAAATCAGCCGCCTCTTTCCGTTGTACAGCGCGCCGGGCAGCCCACTCGCCGCCGCTGAGGCCGAGGCGGCCCGCGAACTGGTCGAAAAAACACACTCTCTCATCGACTGGCAGACCAAACTGTGGCAAGAGGCACTCGAATCGACACGCGGACGTTGGGTCGAGACCCTCGAATCACAGCAACGAGAGTTCGGTGAATCGCTACATCGCGGGATGGAAGCCACTTTGGCCGATCATAACGGGCAGTTAAGCCAAGTCCGCAGCGAGTTTCTTCGGGCGTTCAACGACGCATCAGAACGGTTCTTGGGAGCAACGGCCATTTCCAGCGAAGCCTATC
>Ga0315336_1006743_pt1 | contig 11531 bp, 13 predicted proteins | sample ASW5metaG_FD_204512 | JGI IMG/M metagenome (GOLD analysis project Ga0315336, IMG submission 204512) | Ammonia-oxidizing marine archaeal communities from Monterey Bay, California, United States - ASW #5 | ecosystem: Environmental > Aquatic > Marine > Intertidal zone | place: USA: California...
TCTTCATGGCAGCAATAAGGGCCTGATCAGTTTTCGTATCTTCCGCCCAGGCTAGGCCCCCTTCTGTGAACAACATAAATTTCGTCACCTTGTCGATTGTAATCATTACGTTAGCCCCTTCCTCGAAGGAATAGCCGGCCTGGAAACTGACCACATCCCGGGTTTTTGCTGCGGGGCGATGTGTGACCAGAATAAATACCTCACCCCTGCGAGTGTAGTTGCCTTCTTCCTTCAAGGGTCGTGAAGCTATGTAGCAAACCTTTGCGTCATTCTCGGCGTAGTAATAGGCATCCCAACGTTTAAACGCACCGAGACTCTTGATTTCGTCTGCCAAGACCGGGCTAAAAATGAAAAGAAATGCCACGACTAGAAGGAGCTGTCTGCTTTCCTTTCGCGGCATTTGGGTCCTCCCTTTCCTTTTCCTCTGTGGTTTAACCATCGACTTCCAAAACTTCGTCGGTTTATGTAAAAAGTCTGTCCGGACATCTTTTGCCGGAAGTGAGTCCTAGTGTCATACGAGATCGGATGAAGAAAACCAAGATGCAAGCCGTTCTTTGTCAGGAATGGGGACCGCCAGAAAAATTGTGCGTAGTAGAGGTGCCGTCGCCGGCGCTTCATCCGAGTGGCGTTCGCATACGTATTCAGGCGGCGGGCATCAATTTTGCTGATTTGTTGCTAATTTCTGGCCAATATCAGGAAAAACCAGCCTTTCCATTCACCCCCGGCCTTGAGGTCGCGGGCTTCATTATGGAATGTGGTGAGGATGTTACCACTCTTTCACCGGGCCAACGGGTCATGGCCGTCGTAGAAAGGGGTGGTTTTGCCGAAGAGGTGGTTGCGGAGGAATCATCTGTCTTTCAGATCCCTGATTCCTTGGACTTTGTCCACGCAGCAGGTTTTCCAGTTGCGTACGGAACCTCCTACGGCGCCCTTGCCTGGAGGGCGGCACTCAAGCCTGGAGAAACCCTGCTCGTCCATGGCGCGGCCGGTGGCGTCGGGCTGACAGCAGTTGAGATCGGAAAGGCGATGGGGGCCAGGGTAATCGCTACTGCGAGTAGTACGGAAAAACTCCAGGTAGCAGCTGATCATGGTGCGGATTTCACCATCAATTCCCGCAAGGAAGACATTCGTGCCTGTGTCAAGGAACTCACTGATGAGCGGGGAGTCGACGTCGTTTATGACCCGGTCGGCGGTCCAATTTTCGACGCGTCGCTTCGTATCACCGCCTGGGGGGGCCGCATTCTGCTCATTGGCTTTGCAAGCGGAAAGGTGCCTCAGATACCAGCCAACGTGTTGCTTGTTAAAAATGTAGCCGTCCACGGCTTTGTGTGGGGTACCTACGTGAAACGGACCCCGGAGTATGTGCGTGATTCTTTCAAGACGCTGTTCAGCTGGCTGTATAGTGGCAAGCTCCACCCCCATATTTCAACGGTTCTGCCGCTAGAGCGCACAGCGGAGGCGCTAAATTTGCTGAAAACACGGCGCTCGACTGGCAAGATCGTGCTCACACTGAACGGCGGGCAGGATTAAGAAGGGGCGCGTTGACAGGACTAAAGCGGCATCCTATCAACGGCAAAATGCCGATCATCGGTGAGATAGGGAAGGAAGAGTGCCATGACTTCAAAGGTCTATCCAGACGCAAAATCTGCCCTCGACGGGCTTCTTTTCGACGATATGACTATTCTGGCCGGCGGCTTCGGCCTGTGTGGAATCCCTGAGCATCTGATCGAGGCGATTCGAGACTCAGGCATCAAAGGTCTCACTGTCATCAGCAACAATTGCGGAGTGGATGGCTTCGGCCTTGGACTCCTTCTTGAGACTCGCCAGATCCGCAAAATGGTTTCTTCTTATGTAGGTGAAAATAAGTTGTTTGAGCAACTCTACTTGGATGAAGAACTTGAGCTTGAATTTAACCCACAAGGCACACTTGCTGAGCGTATTCGCGCCGGCGGCGCGGGCATTCCCGCTTTCTTCACAAAGACTGGTTATGGGACGATCATCGCTGATGGAAAGGAAACGCGCGAATTTGATGGTGAGAATTATGTCATGGAGCGTGGAATCACTGGCGATCTAGCTATCGTGAAGGCGTGGAAGGGGGATACTGAAGGTAACCTCCTTTATCGGAAGACGGCGCGAAACTTTAATCCGATGATGGCCTCCGCAGCAAAAATCACCGTTGCCGAGGTCGAAGAACTCGTCGAGCCAAGCGAGATGGATCCGGACCAAGCCCACACACCTGGCATTTTCGTGCAGCGAATCCTAGAAGGAACCCATTTCGAAAAACGAATTGAACGGCTGACTACACGGCCACGTTCCGGAAAAGCGGCTTAAGGGAGAAAAGGATGTCTTGGTCACGTGATGAGATGGCACAACGTGCCGCACAAGAGCTCCGGGACGGCTATTACGTCAATCTGGGGATTGGTATGCCGACCGTGGTTGCGAACTACATTCCTGAAGGTATGAAGGTAACCCTGCAAAGCGAGAATGGCATGCTTGGTATGGGCCCCTTCCCATATGAAGGAGAAGAAGACCCGGATCTCATTAACGCTGGCAAGCAAACGGTTTCGGAACTCGACAGCAGTAGTTATTTCGATAGTGCCACATCTTTTGGCATGATCCGCGGCGGACATATTGATCTTTCGATTCTTGGTGCCATGCAGGTTTCTGAAAACGGCGACCTCGCCAACTGGATGATACCTGGAAAAATGGTGAAGGGAATGGGCGGCGCTATGGATCTTGTTGCCGGCGTAAAAAAGGTCGTTGTTTTGATGGATCACAATGCGAAGGATGGCTCTCCGAAACTGTTGAAGAGCTGCGTCCTACCTTTGACAGGCGCTGGCATCGTCGACCTGGTGATTTCAGATGTAGGCGTGTTTGAGATCAGTAAGGATGGCTTGATACTTATCGAGCTCGCACCGGAAATCAGCTCCGAAGAAATCCGCGCAAGGACCGAGGCGCACTTCACTGTCGCTAATGGATTAACCTAAGACAGACCTTCCAAGCGCTTTTAGTTGACTGTTGCGACCTTAAACGGGTGGATATTAATTTCCCTCCAAACATCGGCGGTAACGTAAGGGTCGTTGCGAAGCCAGGCCTCCATCGTCTCGCGGGAATAAAACTCGACTATCATGCAGGAGCCGATCATCTTACCTTCGTCATCGAGTATGGCACCTCCTTCAATGAACTCACCCTGTGCACGCATCTTCCGCACTCCTTCAAGATGCGGTTTACGCACCTTCATGCGACGGTCTAGCGCTTCTTTATCCGTCCCGTCCTTAGCAATTATTAAAAACTGCATGTAGTTTCCTCCAAATTCGCACGTCAGCTTCATGTCTTTAAAGAAGTATGGCAGTCTGTTTCTTCTTTGGCGAGCTTACGGCCATTGCTGAAAGACGTAGTGAATCGTAAGTTTAGAAGATGCGGGGCCAACTTTTTCCAACCACACCGCTTTCCACATCCGTTCAGGGCGCCCTTTGGATGACGTTGGCGGCAGCAGCCTTCGCTGTACTAATCGGCCTAATACGCTACATAGCCGAACAATACGATCAACATCCCTTCGAGATTGCCTTCTTCCGGAATCTCTTTGGACTCGTTTTTATGTTGCCATGGCTTTTTCGTGTTGGTTTTAGCGCGCTCAAGACAAAACGGCTCGGCCTTTACACGATACGAAGCATGTTCGGCCTCATCGCAATGCTTACTTGGTTTACCGCCGTCACAATAATGCCACTCGCAGAGGCCGTTGCTCTTAGCTTTACGGTGCCGCTTTTCGCCACCGCTGCTGCACCCTTCTTCCTTAATGAGCGGGTCGGTTGGCGACGGTGTAGTGCGACAGTGATTGGCTTCCTGGGAACGATGATCGTGCTTCGGCCTGGCGCCGGCATCTTTGATCCGGCGGCTCTTCTAGTTCTTATAGCGGCTGTAGCATGGGCAGCCACCGTCATTATGATCAAGCTTTTGTCACGGACTGAATCAGCAGCCGCAATCGTGACCTACATGCTCCTGTTCGTGACACCGATCTCATTAATTCCGGCACTCTTCGTCTGGAAAACTCCACAATTGGAGGCATGGCCAGCGTTGGTTGCGCTCGGCGTATCGGCAAGCATAGGGCATTTAGCAATGACGCGTGCCTTCGCCGTGACCGATGTAACCGCGGTCCTTCCCTTCGACTATTTGCGCTTGCCCTTCGTTGCAATTATAGGCTTTTTCGTATTCACACAGGTGCCAGATTTCATGACCTGGGTGGGCGGGGCTATCATCGCATTGGCTTCCATATACATCGCTGAACGCGAGGCTAGACTCAAACGAACGGCAATTACGCCAGTATCGGCTACAGCTATCGAGGGAGCGAGTCCCGCCGCTATTAAGAAGGCATCGGATACGAACACCCTTGCCTCGCAAACGCCAAAAAACGAGCAGTGAAACGGCGTGTGTTTTAATGGCTATTATTCGCTCACGGGTACGATTTCGTCGATCTGCCGTGCCAGATCAATGTCCTTCTGGGTAAGCCCATCGGCATCGTGTGTGCTGAGGACAATCTCGACCCGGTTGTAGACGTTGAACCACTCGGGATGATGATCAGCCTTCTCGGCTAAAATCGCGACGCGAGTCATGAAGGCAAAGGCTTCAGAAAAATCGGTGAAATGGAAAGTTTTTTGGATTGCATCGCGTTCTACGTGTTCGATCCAGCCATGAATTTCATGCAGCGCTGTCGAACGATCCGTTCCGACAAGTTTTTTAGGCATAGGTTTCCTCCTAAAACTTAGCCAATAGGATGGCCCGTGAAAAAGCGAAGATCAAGTAAATGGAGATCAAGAGAGTTCTAAGGAAGATGCGTCTTGAGGTGTTGGCAGGCTCGAGACTACCAAAACAGCTGATCGAGGGAGCCGTCACACTGGCGCCTTATTCAGTAACTCGCTCACATAAGCCGGCACGATCACTGTAGCCGGCCCATAGCGTTGTTCTTCGAAGAACGAGCGCCCTTTAGAAGGCTCCATGTTGAGCTCGATAGTTTGAGCATGACCACTCTGACTGACTTCCTGAATGAAGCCAGCCGCCGGATAAACACTTCCCGATGTTCCAATCGAAAGGAAGAAATCACACCTGCCAAGTGCAGCATAAATCCGATCCATTTCGAGGGGCATCTCGCCAAACCAGACAACGTGTGGCCGCAAGCCTCCCGCACGCATGCATTCTGAGCAGGGCATCTCTAGCGCCAGATCAAAATTACAGAAAAAGATCGATCCGCAAGTACCGCAACGGGCTTTCAAGAGTTCCCCATGCATGTGAATTACGTTCCTTGAGCCGGCACGTTCGTGCAAATTATCGATGTTTTGTGTGACGATAAGCATCTCACCAGGCCATCGCGCCTCGAGCTCGGCCAGCGCCACGTGAGCGGCGTTTGGGCGAACTGCATCGGAAAGAATACCCTGACGGCGGTCGTTGTAGAATGCGTGAACCCGCTTTGGGTCGCGCATGAAGCCTTCCAGTGTTGCAACGTCCTCTAGGTCAACTTTTGCCCAAATACCGTTTTTGTCTCGGAAGGTGGAAAGCCCAGATTCTTTGGAAATTCCGGCCCCCGTCAGCACCACAATGGATAAGCTTTCCGCATCTTCCATGACGGCGTAATACTAACGGCAATACTAGAAAAGGAGATAGATGTGATCCGCGTTCTTTTCGTCTGCACGGGCAACATCTGCCGTTCACCGACAGCAGAAGGTATTTTCCGCGCGATGGTAGAAGGCGTAGGGCTTGATCGTTGCGTCGAAATTGATTCGGCGGGAACCCACAGCTACCACGTCGGTGAACCGCCTGATTTAAGGGCACAAGCCACCGCTCGCGAGCGGGGGGTAGAGATAGGCAACCAACGTGCCCGCAAGTTCCGGAAGGGCGATTTTGAGGATTTCAACTACGTGCTGGCCATGGACCGAAGTAACTACGCCGTTCTACTCGGCCTTTGCCCGCAGGAACGCATGGATCGCCTTCACCTTTTCCTGAGCTTTGCTGCGGAAACCCGGGGGCACGACGTGCCTGATCCCTATTACGGAAACATCGATCGCTTTGATAGGATGCTCGACCTCATCGAACAAGGGGCATCAGGGCTCTTGGCCGAGATTCAGGCCAGCCTAGAGGCCACGCGGGAGTGAAGGACGTCGAAGCGGCGATTGCTAAGCACACAGGTAGGCGCCCTCAGCGTCTTCTACCCATGTGTGGGGGCTCTGTCGCGTCAGTCTATCGCGTTGATCTTGAAGGCGGTGAGCGGCTCGTTGCGAAAATAGCTGGGAAAGGAAGCGGCCTTGCGCTTGAGGGACGCATGCTACGCTTCCTACGCGAGAAAAGCAGACTTCCAGTGCCTGAGGTCGTTCATGCGGATGACCGACTTTTGCTGATGAGCTACGTCGAAACCTCGGGCACCATTACGACGTCCGTTGAAGAGAACGCTGCCGAGCTACTCGCCGATCTCCATGGTATCTCCAACCCTAGTTTTGGCTTCGAGGAGGCAACGCTGATTGGTGGTCTTCATCAGCCAAATCCACCGACCGTCTCGTGGCGCGATTTTTTCCGCGACCAGCGCCTTCGTTATATGGCTGGAGAGGCAGTAGAGGCAGGGCAACTTCCTAAAACATTCCTCGGTCGGATCGACAAGCTAGCAGCCCGTCTTGACGAGTGGATTGATGAGGCGGCCCCTCCCTCCCTTATCCATGGTGATATGTGGGACGGCAACGTTTTAACTATAAATGGCCGGATAGGGGCCTTTATAGATCCCGCCATCTATTTTGCGGATCCCGAGATTGAATTAGCCTTTTCGACCCTCTTCTCGACCTTTGGCGCGCCCTTCTTCCAGTGCTATAGCGAGCGCCGCCCCTTGCGCGAAGGCTTTTGGGAAGCTAGGCGCGAGCTCTACAACCTGTACCCATTGCTGGTCCACGTACGGCTCTTCGGCGGCAGCTATATTGGTTCTGTCGAACAAACTTTAATCCGCTTTGGCGCTTGATCACAGTCCAGCAGATAGTCGGCTTCGGCCCTGTATACGGCTCCGTTGCGCGAGAGCTTACTTGAAAAAAGTGTGAAGCGATCAACCGTAATTGGCCCTTTGTAAAATGGCTCATGTGCCGAAAGAAAGGCTTGAACGCGCAGCATACTATGGCCGTGTAAGCGAGCCAAAGTCACGTGTGGAGAAAATTTTCGGCGCTCAGGACATAGGCCGGCGCGCACGATAGCGGATTCTATCTTTTCCTGAATATGATAAAGGGCAAAGTTGCGCTCTACGCCTACCCAAATCTGGCGGGGACTGCTTGAACTGCCGAAGAAACCAAGCCCACTTAATTGAATCGAAAAAGACTTGGCGTGAATCTCACGAAGAGAATCATCTACATATTCAGCCACGTCTTCACTCACCTGGCCGATGAAACGTAGCGTCATGTGTAGATTTTTCGGCCGTATCCATCTGGCATTCGGAATACCGGAACAGAGAGTACCCAGTTCAACCCGCACTGCTTCCGGTAACGCTATGCCTATAAAAAGACGCAGCACGGAGTGCTTTCCTTCTCAAGGACCTGGATTCGGGTGAGCTGTATGAACGGCTTCGATGCCTTCAATTACTTCCTTAGGCAAAGAAAGTGCAGCACTTTCAATATCATTTTTCAACTGCACCATAGTTGTCGCCCCAATAATCGTGCTAGTCACGAAGGGGCGGCTGGTCACATAAGCCAACGCCATTTGCGCCGGATCGAGGCCATACGCCCTAGCTAGTTTTGTATAGGCCGCTGTCGCAGTCTCGGCTTGGGGATTTGTATAGCGGTGCAGCCCGGTGAAAAGGTCGAGTCTAGTGCCTTCCGGCCTACCTCCGCTTAAATATTTCCCAGAAAGCGTTCCAAAGGCTAGTGGTGAATACGCAAGCAGCCCACAGCGCTCGCGGATCGCAATTTCCGCCAACCCCACCTCAAAACTTCGGTTGAGCAGATTGTATGGGTTCTGGATGCTTTGCATGCGCACAAAGCCCTTCATCTCGGCTAAGTGTAAATAGTGCGTGAGCCCCCACGGCGTCTCATTTGAAACGCCAACCATACGGATCTTTCCTGCCCGAACGAGATCGTCGAGCACCGCAAGCGTTTCTTCGAGTGGTACGGAGTTTTCTTCGGTGTGGTGGTAGCCGAGTTTACCGAAAATATTCGTGCTTCGATCCGGCCAATGGAGTTGATAAAGATCGATATAATCCGTGCATAAACGGCGAAGGCTGTTTTCCACGGCTTCTTCGATGTTGTGGCGGTCGAGACAATGATTCCCGTCCCGTATATAAGAGAATCGTGATGGTCCAACGACTTTCGTAGCAAGAATGACCTTTTTGCGCTTCCTGCTAGCCTTTATCCAGCTTCCGATATGGGATTCTGTACGTCCGTAAGTTTCCTCGCGCGGCGGAAATGGATACATTTCCGCCGTATCAATAAAGTTTATGCCTGCATCAAGTGCCAGATCGAGTTGAGCGTGGGCCTCGCTTTCCGTATTCTGCTCGCCCCATGTCATTGTACCTAGGCAGATCGAGCTCACCTGAATTCCGGAGCGACCGAGTTCGCGCTTTTTCATGCTATCGTCTCTTTTTTAATATTAGAGAATTTCGAGAACGCTTTCCGGCGGGCGGCCAATAGCTGCCCGATTATTGGCGACGACAATTGGACGTTGAATCAGTTTTGGGTGTTTTGCCATAGCAGTGATCAAACCATGCTCATCCAGGTTTAGATCTTTGATCGCCTTGTATTCCTCCTCGTTCTTTCGAATCAAGTCCTTAGCCAGAAGCCCAAGCTGGCCCAACAGCCGGTGCAGTTCGGCTGCTGTAGGTGGTGTTTTAAGATATTCGATGACAACAGGCTTAATTCCGCGTTTCTGCAGGAGATCAAGGGTAGCGCGCGATTTACTACATCGAGGATTGTGGTAAATTGTTACAGACATGATTCCTCCTTCAATTTTCCGCGTTTATAGCGCGATCCAGAGCCGCAAGCGACGTTTTCTCCCGTGGTTTTTTATTGGCCTGTTTTGCTTCGCCCTTGCTGGAATACCATCTAATGCTTTTGCAAAGGAAGCAGGGTTAGAACCGCCAGCCACAACAGCGGAGGAAGCAAAAGCACTGCTCGAAACGCTCGAGCACGAGGAAAAGAGGGAGCGGTTACTGGATCGGCTGCGTGTGCTTGCTGCCATCTCAGAAGAAATGGAGGCGACTCCGGAAGAAGGTATCGGCGCACGGATCACTAGCCTTCTGATTACGCGCATCCAGATCCTTAGTGTAGACCTTCAGGGTGCGATCGCTGTACTAGCAGATGCGCCAAAAGTCTTGAAGTGGGTGAAAACCCAAGCGACGAGCAAAGCCGACCGCGAGCGCTGGTTCGGCGTACTGCTCTGGCTGGTGCCCGTGCTTGGGGCTGGTCTCATCGCTGAATGGGTTGTGCGCATTCTACTTGCCCGTCCTCGTGCGTCCGTTGAAGACCGCGTGACAGAGAACACGGGCCTTCGCATCGTGTTGCTCTCAGTTCGGACTGCTCTAGATCTGCTCCCGATCACCGCCTTCGCGGCTGGGGCCTATGGAGTGTTACCACTAACAAGCTCTGAAGGCGATGTGCGCCTTGTTGTAATGATCTTGATCAATGCCAACCTACTTGCGCGGGCCGTGCTTGCTGCCTCGCGGATGGTACTCGTACCCCATGTAAGCTCACTGCGCCTACTGCCTTTGAACGACACGATGGCGCGCTACTTATATATCTGGGTTGGTCGGTTCACTTATGTTGCTGTCTACGGTTTCTTTATTCTGGCAGCAGCCCTTGCGTTTGGCCTAACATCCGCCGGTCACGATGGACTCGCCAAGATCATCGGGCTCATCCTTGCAGTGATGGGCGTTATTTTTATCCTACAGAACCGCAAGGCTTTTGCAGAGTGGCTGCGGCAAGCCGGAAATGGCCTTAAGGAAAAGAATGGTGCCTTTCAGAGTCTTCGCAATCGCTTCGCGGATGTCTGGCATGTCCTCGCTACCTTATACATACTTGTCGTCTTTGCTGTATGGACGCTGGAGATCGAGGGCGGTTTTGTCTTCGTTCTACATGCGACACTCTTATCCATTTGGATCGTGCTGGCAGCGTGGGGAACGCTTGCCATACTCCATCACCTGATCGACCGCATTTTTCTTGTAAGAGAGGCGCTGAAGATTGGCGTGCCCGGCCTCGAAGAGCGAGCCAACCGCTATCTCGCCCTTCTTCACTATGTGGTCCGCTATGGTGTTCTAATTGTTGCGACATTAGCGTTGCTCGAATCTTGGGGGATCAATGTATTCATTTGGATCGCCACAGAGCTTGGCCAACGTATCTTTATGACGCTAGTAACGATCGCCTTAGTTGTATTCGCGGCTGCTCTTCTTTCAGAGTTCGTGATCGCCTTCGTTGAACGGCAGTTAGAAAAATCTGACCATAAGACCGCGGCCGCAAAAGCGAGGGAGAAAACGCTGTTACCGCTATTCCGAATGGCAACCCTCGTCGTAATCACAATAGTCGCGACGATGATCGTGCTTTCCGAGCTTGGCCTCAACATCGCGCCACTGATCGCGGGTGCTGGCGTAGTTGGCCTTGCCTTCGGCTTTGGTGCCCAAACGCTCGTTAAGGACGTAATTACGGGTGTTTTTATCCTGATGGAGGATCAAATAGCTGTTGGTGACGTCGTGCAGATCGGCTCACATGCGGGGCGCGTCGAGGGACTTACAATACGGACTATCCGCCTCAGAGACCTGGGCGGCAATGTACATACCATCCCTTTCAGCTCCGTTGATACCCTTCTCAACATGACGAAGGACTATTCCTATGCATTATTCGAAATTGGTATTGGCTACCGAGAGGATGTTGACGCTGTTATCCCGGTGTTAAAAGATATTGCCGCTGAAATGCAAGCGGATAAAGCCTTTGCTGATCGAATCCTGGAGCCATTGGAAGTGCTGGGGCTGGATCGGTTTGACGATTCAGCTGTTGTCATTAAGGCCCGTATGAAGACGGAACCGCTTCAGCAGTGGTCAGTAGGGCGTGAGTTTAACCGCCGTATGAAAAGCCGCTTCGATGAATTGGGAATCGAGATTCCATTCCCGCATCGGACGGTCTATCAGGGCGAAGCCGACCGTATTTTTAAGGGCTTAGGCCGTCCACCGAAGGCACCGCCAGCATCGAAGGATAAACAAAAAGGCGGTGGCAGAGGCGGCCAAGCCGACGATGCATCCACCGATTACTAAACTTTCTCTTTTGTCAAAAGCTCCTCCAGCTCATTGGCGCTTTCCGCTTCCAGAACTTGCCGCGCCACTTCGTAGGAAAAACCGGATCGACCAAGAGCTGCGAGATCTCGCTTGAAGTGCTCTGGCCGCTTGTCGCTTTCTCGGTAAGGGCCGAAACGCCGGCGGCGGATGTAAGCGACGGCGGCCACAAGATCTGGACTAATTGTTGATTCCCGGAGCTTCGCAAGTGCCCCATCAATTACGGCGTTTGCTACCTTCTTTTCTCGAAGTTTTGCCTGAA
>Ga0315336_1006744_pt1 | contig 11527 bp, 11 predicted proteins | sample ASW5metaG_FD_204512 | JGI IMG/M metagenome (GOLD analysis project Ga0315336, IMG submission 204512) | Ammonia-oxidizing marine archaeal communities from Monterey Bay, California, United States - ASW #5 | ecosystem: Environmental > Aquatic > Marine > Intertidal zone | place: USA: California...
AAAAAATTTCATTAAATGAAAAATCATTTCCAATTGCAGTTAATGCTGAGGTATCAGTTGATAACGATATAGCAGGAATTGATTTTCTTTTTTTTTTATATTTTACTACTAATTCTGCTGCTATATGCTGCGCATCAGATGCACTACCTCCATTTCCAAATAAAATTATTTTATTACCTTTTTTTAAAGTTTTAATTACAAAATTTAAAAAATTTTTAAAATCTTCAAAATTATTTTTTAGAAAAAGATCAATACTTAAAATATGACTGCTTATTTCAGATTCAAATATTTTTTTTATATTTAACTTTTTCATATCTATGTTCTGAATTATTTACTAATATTAGTATTATTAATTAGGTAGTATAAAAAATAAAACTATATATTTCTTATGATAGAAAAAAAGGAAAATAACAATAATTTTGACATAAAGAATCCAAAAGAATATTTGGGTGTAATTAAAAAATATTTTTTTAAACTTTTAAAATTAGATGCCCAAACCTATTTTTTTATTGTACCTGGAATTTTGCTTTTAATCGCTCTACTTCCAGTTCCGGATTTATATTTCGGAGTACTTAGAATTTATATTTTTATTAGTGCTTTTGTATTAGGCTATAAATTTTATTCTGATCTGAAAGATAATATTTATGCACTAATCTTTGCTGGAATAGCAATAATATATAATCCAGTTTTTTTTATTAAATTCAGTAGTGAACAAATAAATGTTGGGCCTATCGTTTTTATACTAACTCTTGCTCTTTTTGTTTTAGGGTACTTAAAAATTAAGGAATAATTAAACATATTAATTTAGCAATTTTAATATTCTTTTATCTCTGCTGTTTTCTGCTATTTCTCTTAAAGTTCGACCTGTATAATCAGATTTTGATACATCTGCATTATTACTCAATAATAATTTAATTGCATAAAATTTATTTTTTTCTGCAGCATTCATAATTGCCGTCAAACCACTCTTATTTTGATGATTAATATCTGCACCATTATTAATTAAATAATCAGCAATTTCCAAATTTCCTTTCCCGGATGCATTTATTAAAGCAGTATTTCCATTTTCATCCTGAATATTAATATTAATTTCAGTTTCATTTACAAAAATTTTTATAATTTCTATATTATTTATCGTTGCAGCATGAGGAAGTGGGCTTACTCCGTTAATAACAAAATCTATCTGATTATCAGAATTTTTTAAAAATAACTTAATATCATCAATATTTCCCATATCAATATCTCTAAGAAAGTCCTGTTGTGTAATATTTTCAGCATTAATATCTTTTCTGCTTAACCCTAAAGCTTTTTCTCTTTGTTCTTCTTGAGTTAATGGTCTTTCTTTATCGCTATAAACTCCAGCTAAATTTTCTTCATTATTAATAAAGAAAAAAATAAAAAAAATTAATAAAAAAAGTTTAGCTTTTCTGATCATTTATAATATTTTTATTTATATATCAAGATTGACAACCTTTTTAGCATTTGCTTGTATATAATCTCTTCTTGGTTCTACTTTCTCACCCATCAATCTTACAAAAGTTTCATCTAGCAACACTTCATCTTCCATCTGAACTTTTAGAAGTGTTCTTTTTTCAGGATCCAAAGTTGTTTCCCAAAGTTGTTCAGGATTCATTTCACCTAAGCCTTTGTATCTTTGTATATTTACTCCTTTTTTTCCTACTTCTTTGACTGTTTCTAAAAAATCAAATGTTGATCTAACTGGAAATTTATTTTCTCCTGATATTAAGACATTTTTTCCACTATGAAAAAATTTAGTCAAAATTTCCATAGTTTCTTTTTGGCCAAGAAATTCTGCTTCTGGAGAATCCAAATGTTGTTTTTTTATAAAGAATTCTTCTATAATTCCTCTTGATTTTTTCTTAAATAAAAAATATTTTTCTTTTTTCTCTCTATCGTTAATAAATTCTCCAGTCCAATCTGCTAATTCTCTTCCAAACTGCTCTGATTTTTTTGCAACAAAATTTGAAGCTTCTTGTAGCTGTTTTTCACTGAGTTTAAAATTTGTTAAAGCTTTACCAAAAAAACATCCAATTGCAGATTGTTCCACAAGTTCTGTTGATCCTACCTTATTTGCAAGCTCTGAAATAGCATCTCTTATTTTTATTGTTTTTTTTATTAAGTTACTTAACTCTTTATCTTTAAATTTTTTTTTATCTGTTGTTATTAGTTTTAAACTGTTTACAGCATTACTAATTAAAAATTCATCCATATTTTTTTCATTTTTCAAATATTTTTCTCCAATTCTCGGGGTTTTAATTTTATAAAGTGGAGGCTGTGCTATATATAAATTTCCGTTAATTATTAATTCCTTAAATTGTCTAAAAAAAAAAGTTAGCAAAAGAGTTCTTATATGGCTTCCATCTACATCAGCATCAGTCATTAATATTATTTTATGATATCTAATATTATCATAATTAAATTCTTCAGGCCCTATACCTGTTCCTATTGCACTTATTAATGCACCAATTTCATCTGAACTTAAAATACGATCAGGTCTTGCTTCTTTTTCAACATTTAAAATTTTTCCTTTAAGTGGAAGAACAGCTTGATGTTTTCTGTCCCTTCCTTGTTTTGCTGAGCCACCTGCTGAATCTCCCTCAACAATAAAAAGTTCGCATTTTGCTGGATCTTTTTCTTGGCAATCTGCTAGTTTTCCTGGAAGGCTTCCAAAATCTAAAATGCCTTTTCTTCTAGTAAGTTCTTTTGCTTTTCTTGCTGCTTCTCTTGCTTGTGCTGATTCTACAATTTTTGTTAAAATTAATTTAGTGTCTTTAGGATTTTCTTCTAACCATTGTTCTAACCCACTATTAACTGCTGATTCAACAACTGGTCTTATTTCCGATGATACCAATTTATGTTTTGTTTGACTTGCAAATTTTGGGTCAGGCATTTTTACCGATAAAACACAAGTCATGCCTTCTCTGCAATCTGCACCTGTTAAATCAATTTTATTTTTTTCTAAAATTCCTGATTCGTTTGCAAACTTGTTAATAACTCTAGTTAGAGATGACCTAAATCCAGCCAAATGTGTTCCTCCATCAATTTGTGGGATGTTGTTTGTAAAACAAAGCATATTTTCGTAGTATCCAGTATTCCAAATAATGGAAGCATCTACTATTAAATCACCTTTTTTTTCTGTAAATGTTATAGGTTTAGAAATAAAATTTTCTTTTGATTTATCTAGAAACTTGACAAATGATTCAATACCACCTTTAAAACGAAGTTTTGATACTTTTTTTTCTGATGACCTTTCATCTGATATCTCAATTTCAATACCAGAATTAAGAAATGCTAGTTCTCTAAATCTATCTTCCAATTTTTTAAAATCAAAATTAATAGATTTAAAGGTATTTTTTGAGGGATAGAATGTTATTTCAGTTCCTGATTCACCACTATTCTTACGTATCTTTTTTAGCGGTTTTAGTGAAAATCCATTTTTAAATTCCATAAAATATGAATAACCGTCTCTATTAATTTCTAACTTTAATTTCTCAGAAAGAGCATTAACTACAGAAACTCCTACCCCATGTAACCCTCCTGAAACTTTATAAGAATTGTGGTCGAATTTTCCACCTGCATGTAATTGTGTCATTATCACTTCAGCTGCAGAAATCTTTTCTTGAGGATGTTTGTCGACAGGTATCCCTCTACCGTCATCCCTAACTGTAACAGAACCATCAGCATTTAAATTTATAGAAATTTTCTTACAATATCCTGCAAGGGCTTCATCAATAGAATTATCAACAACCTCATAAACCATATGGTGAAGACCAGAACCATCTTCTGTATCACCAATATACATTCCTGGTCTTTTCCTTACTGCTTCTAAACCTTTTAAAACTTTTATAGAATCAGCTTCATATTTATTATTTTTTTTTAAAGTAACTTCATTAGATTTAGGCATAATTATATTTTATTACTCTTTTAGTAAATCTTCAATTTCTAAATTAACAACTTCTTTATCTTTTATTATTGATGAAAAGAGACTTATATCTGCGCCTGACATCCATATCTGATTTTTTAAAGTTTTTAATTCCTCGAATAAGCTCGTCTTAATTTTATTATCTAAATGGGCAACAATTTCATCAAGTAAAAGAATTGGAAAATTTTTTTTATTATTCATCAATTTACAAAATTGAATAATCAATGATATTAAAATAATTTTTTGTTCACCAGTTGAACATTTTTCAGCCAACAATTTTTTCTTCAAAAACACAACCTTTAAATCACTTTTATTTGGACCATAGGATATACTTCTTTTAATAGAATCAATTTTTCTGCTTTCATACAGTTTTTTAAAATATATTTTCTTAACCAAATCTATATCTTTTGATAATAAAAATTTTTCTATCTTTCCTGTAAAAAAAATTTTTATTTTTGGAAAATTCTTAAAATTATTTGATAGAGCATTAAAATCATCAGAAAATTTAATTCTCTCTTGAAAAATTTTTAATCCTTCAATAACTAATTTTTCCTCTATTTTTTTTAACCATAAATCTTTTTCAATGTTTTTTCCTTCTATATAAAAAAAGTTTTCTTCAGATATATCTTTTAATATTTTATTTCTTTCTTTTAAATTTTTTTCATAAATTCTTAAATAATCCAAATATTCAGGCTTTAAATTAAAAATACATCTATCAATAAATTTTCTTCTGAATAATGAATTTGTTCGAAAGAAAATATCCATTTCCGGAGTTAACCAAATTAAAGAAACCAAGCTAGGCAAGTCACTTTGTTTTTTTAATTTTTCTCCATTTAAATTGATTATCTTTCTATATTGAGCTCTATTACCAGTACTTTCATTTAGAAAACCTATTCCAATTTCATTTTTTTCATTTTCATTTCCAATAATAAAAAATATAGAACTCTGATTCGTATTTGAATTAGTATTTATAACTTCATCTAATCTGCAATTTTTAAAGCCTTTACCAGGTGATAAAAAAGATATAGCTTCAAGTAAATTTGTTTTTCCTGTTCCATTTTTTCCTGTTAAAATAATAAATTTATTATTCTCAATTTTTATATTTATTTTTTTATAAGATCTAAAATTTTCTAAATAAACAGATCTTAATTTCATAAATATTTATACTCTCATAGGCATTAAAACATAAAGACTATCAGATTTAGAACTGTCTTTAATAATTGTAGGTGCTGTAGAATCTGAAAATAATATTGTAATTTCATCTAATGTAAATTGATTAATTATTTCTTTAAGATATGTTGAATTAAATCCTATATCTAAACTTGGTCCATCATATTTAATATTTATTTCCTCAACACCGCTGCCTCCTTCTTCCAAATTACTCGCTGAAATTATTAATTTGTCTTTATTTAAATTTAATTTAATTGCTTTTGATTTTTCTGATGAAATTGTTGATATTCTGTTAATAGATTCTAAAAATTTTTTTCTATTTATAGAAAATGTGTTACTTGTGTTCCTTGGTATTACTTTTTCATAATCAGGAAATTTACCGTCGATTAATTTTGAAATTATTATTGTTTCATTAAAAGAAAATTTTATTTTTCTTTCTGATAAATCAATTTTTATATCATTTTTCAATTCATCAATTAATTTTCTTAATTCAAAGATTAATTTTTTTGGTATTATCACTCCAAAATTGTTTTTATCAATCGTTGGTGGTGCACTTATTTGATATTGTGCAAGTCTATGACCATCTGTCGCAACAGTTCTTAAATAATTTTTATTATTTAAAGAAGTATTATGTAAATAAAGACCGTTTAAATAATATCTTGTTTCTTCACTAGAAGAAGCAAAATATGTTTTATCTATTAATTCTTTCATTATATCTGATTTTAGATCGAAACTTATTTTAAAAGTTTCAGATGTTGATATAGGAAATTCATCCTTAGATAAACATGAAAAAACAAATTTCGATTTCAATGAAATTAAATGAAGCTTTTTATTCTTTTCATCATAACTTAGATCAATAGGGCTATCGTCTGGCAATTCTTTAATAACATTATACAAAGTATGTGCAGGAACACTGGTTGAACCTTCAGCCTCTATGTTATTTATTTTAATTTTATCAAAAATTGTAATATCCATATCAGTTGCTGATACATTCAACCTACCTTGTTTAGCTTCTAGCAAAACATTTGCTAAAATAGGAATTGTAGCTTTACCTTCAACAATATTTTGAACAAATGACAGTGATTTTACAAAATTTGATTTCGATAATTGTAATTTCATTAATTTAGAATAATAAATTATTATAGCAGTTTTTTAAATAAATAAAAAATTTTAACTTTGTAAAGAACGAGTTAAAATTTCTATATCTTCTGAAAGGCTGGAATCATTTTTTACTAACTCTTGAACTTTTTTTATAGCATGAATGACTGTTGTGTGATCCCTTCCACCAAATTTTCTACCAATTTCCGGAAGTGATCTTGTAGTTAAATTCTTAGATAAAAACATTGCTATTTGTCTTGGTCTTGCAACAGTTCTCGATCTTCTTGCTGAATGCATATCTGATATTTTAACATTGAAATGTTCCGCAACTTTTTTTTGTATTTGATCTATTGTTGTTCTTCTATCACTTGCTCTTAATAAATCTTGTAAAAGATCTTCTGCAATTTCTAAGTCAACAGTTCTACCAACTAATGTTACATGCGCTGTTAATCTTGTTAGAGCACCTTCAAGCTCACGAACACTAGTGGTTATTTTATGAGCTAAAAATTCTATTACATCTCTAGGTAAATCGATATTATATTTTTCAACTTTTGATTCTATTATACTTAATCTTAATTCATAAGTAGTTGGGTGAATATCTGCAACTAGTCCCCACCCTAACCTTGATCTCAATCTTTCCTCTAGACCTTCTAAATCTGAAGGAGATTTATCAGCAGAAATTACCATTTGTCTATTTTGATCAGCTAATGCATTAAATGTATGAAAAAATTCTTCCTGAGTAGATTCTTTTCCAATAATAAATTGGACATCATCAATCATTAACAAATTAACTGATCTAAGTTGATCTTTAAATGCAACGGTATTTTTTACCCTTAAAGCTTTTATAAATTCATACATAAATTTTTCAGCTGATAAATATAAAATTTTTAATTTTGGATTTAATTTCTTTTTTTGCCAGGCAATTGCGTTCATTAAATGAGTTTTACCTAATCCTACTCCTCCATATAAAAATAAAGGATTAAAAGGAACATCTTCGGAATCAGCAACTCTCCTACAGGCTGAAAAAGCTAGTTCATTAGACTTTCCTACAACAAAATCCTTAAATGTAAATCTTCGATCTAAATTGTTTTCAAATTCATCTTTCTCTGGACTTAAAAAAGTTTTATTAAAAGATTTTTTATAATTCGTATTTTTTTTGTTAATATTTTTTTCATTATTGTAGACTAACACAGATATATCTTTTACTGATTTATCTGTTTCTCTCCATAATAATAATACTTTTTTCCCATAATGAGAAAGTATCCAATCACACATGAATTTTGTTGGGGCATAAAATGTGATTATATCTTTCTCAATTTTATTGAATGTTAATAGTTTAAGCCAATTAGAATATTCAGTTTCACCATAAATCTCTTTTAGTTTTATTTTAATACTAGACCAAATAATTTCGTTTGATTCTACTTTTTCATTCATTTTTTTTTAAATATATCAAATATTCTATAAATATCGTTTACTACGTGCTCTTTGCACAGAACAATAAAAAATGTTTATATTATACTTATTCCCCCGACACAAGTTATTTGCTGTATATTTAATTATATTTTTTATTAAGGGAATTGACAAAACTAAATTTGAAAAAATAGAAATATAATATAAATGTTGCAAAAATACAACATAAACCGAATAAGTATTAAATTTCTTTAATTTTCTTATTTAGAGAAGAAATTTTTCTTGAAACCTTTTTTTTTTTTAATAAACCTTTATTTTCAGCCTTTGAAAGTTGTTTTTGACAAATTTTAAAGAGTTCTTCTGCTTTTTTTTTATTTTTCTTAGTTATGCTATCTAATAATTCCTTTATATTTTTTTTTACTCCTAAAGAAATTATTTTATTTCTTTTTTTTCTTATTTTTTCCTGTCTTACTCTCTTTTTTGCTGATTTTGTTATAGGCATAAATTAATAAAATAAAATATTTATCTTCTTATAAACAATTTTATAAAATAATCCAATAATTTTTAAACTATAATTTCGGTTAAAATAATTAAAAAAATGAAAAAAGAAAATATAAATAAAATTTTTGAAAGTATCGCAAATAAGTATGACTTAATGAATGATATAATGAGCTTTGGACTACACAGAAAATGGAAAAAAAAATTTGTCGATTTGGTAGATTTAAATTTAAAAAAAAAAAACTTTATTCTTGATTTAGGTTCAGGTACAGGAGATGTTGTTTCAGAAATTAATAAGAAATTTAAAAAAAATTCTAATTTTTTATCTTATTTAGCAGACCCTAGTTTAGAAATGATTAAACAGGGATCAAAAAAATTAAAAGGAAAAAATATTATGTGGCTAGCATCGTACGGTGAAAAACTTCCCTTTAATGATAATAAATTTGATTTAGTTACAATGTCATTTAGTTTAAGAAATGTTGAAAATATTGTAACAACATTAAATGAAATTAATAGAGTATTAAAGAAAAATGGACAATTTCTATGCTTAGAATTCGGTAAAATTAAAAATTTAGCAATTAATTCAATTTACAGAATCTACTCTGATAATTTTATACCAGAACTTGGAAAAAATATTACAGGTAATAAAGATGCTTATAAATACTTAGTCGAAAGTATAAAAAGATTTCCTTCACAAAAAGAAATTTGCAAAATTTTAAAATTAAGAAAATTTTATAATATTAATTACAATAATCTTAATTTTGGAATTGCAGTCATATACTCTTGTAAAAAAAAATAAAAAACTCATAATTATTTAATTTTATTAATTAATTGATATAATTTACACATTTATTTAGTAAATTAGAAATTGAAAAAAATTTTATTTATAATCACTGGAAGTATTTCTGCTTATAAGTCATTGGATTTACTTAAAGATCTTATTAAAGAAAAATTTGACATTGAAGTAATTCTTACAAAATCAGGGCAACAGTTTCTTACACCTCTATCAGTTTCTTCATTAATAAATAAAAATATTCACACTGATTTTTTTTCTAAAAATGAAACTTCAAATTATATGAAGCATATTAATTTAACAAGAAATTCAGATTTAATAGTTGTATGTCCTGCTAGCGCAAATATTATTGCGAAATTAACAAATGGATATGCTGATGATTTAGCTTCCACAACTTTAGCTGCATCAAATAAAAAAGTTTTTCTTGTCCCTGCGATGAATAAAAAAATGTGGGAAAATCCAGCTAATAAAAAAAATATAGACGAATTAAAAAATAGGGGAATAAAAATTATTGGTCCTATCAAAGGAGGCCTAGCTTGTGGTGAAATTGGTGTAGGTAAAATGGAGAATATCAAAATAATAAAAAATGAAATAAAACAGTTTTTTGTTACAAAAAAAAATATAAAAGGAAAAAAAATATTAATAACCGCAGGACCAACTATAGAGGCTATAGATCCCATAAGATATATATCAAATTTTTCATCTGGAAAACAAGGATATGAAATTGCAAATTGTGCTTATACTTATGGTGCTGAAACAATACTTATAAGTGGACCTACAAATATTGACCCGCCTGAAGTAAGTAAAATAATTAAAGTTGAATCAGCAGAACAAATGTTTAATGAAACATTAAATATATGTAAAAAATATAATTCTATTGATATAGCTTTTTTAACTGCAGCTGTATCAGATTGGAAAATAAATAAATATAAAAAAAAGTATAGTAAAAATGAAAATATTTTTAAACAAATAAAATTTAAAAAAAATAAAGATATTTTACATAAGATTTCAAATTTAAAAAAAAATAGACCAAAAATAGTTTGCGGATTTGCAGCTGAAACAAATTCCTTGATAAATAACGCTAGAAAAAAACTTATAAAGAAAAATTGTGATTTTATTTTTGCAAATAAAATATCAAACAAATTTAGTCCTATGGGTAATGATTACAATCAAATATCAATAATTGGAAAAAATAATCTTAAAAATTGGGGTAAAATGTTAAAAAAAAAAATAGCTGAAAAAATTATTCAAGAAGTTAGTTTGTACTTAGATTAAGTTTTAGAATATTAAAATGTTAAATATTGAAATACAAAAATTATCACATGCACAAGATATGCCTTTACCTAGTTATAACTCTGAAAATTGTTCTGGACTAGATCTTTATGCTGCAATAAAAAAAAAAATAAAACTTAAAAGTGGTGAAATTGTAATAATACCAACAGGTATAAGAATAGCGCTAAAAAAAAACTTAGAAGCACAAGTAAGACCAAGATCTGGTTTAGCAGCAGATTCTGGAATTACTGTTCTGAACACACCTGGGACAATTGATGCTGATTATAGAGGTGAAATAAAAATAATTTTAATTAATCATGGAAAAAATTTATTTGTAATTGAAAGAGGAATGAGAGTAGCACAATTAATAATTGCTAGAATTGAAAAAATTAAATGGAGTGAAAAAAAAAAAATAAATGAGCAAACTAAAAGGAAAGAATCAGGTTTCGGATCAACAGGTAGATAAAAAAAGAAATTACATGATTTTTAATAAAAAATTTTTGCATGCAATAGAAGCTATTCTCGATATATCAATGTATTCTTTAAATTCTCCAAGACGTGCTAGTGAAATAACAAAGGGACAGGGAATACCCTCAAGATACTTGGAAAAAATTCTACAGGAATTAGTTCGTAAAAAAATACTGAAAGGTACAAGAGGACCTAATGGAGGTTATACTCTTGGTAAAGAAAAAAGAAATATATTTCTTATTGATATTTATAATGCAATTATAGTAATTGAAGAAAATAAAATAAAAAAAAATATTAATACAAAAATTAGATCTAAAATTATAGAACCCTTTATAAATAATATTACGGAAAGAATTTTAAATTTATTTAAATCGACAAGTATAGAAGACCTATATGATGGAATAGAAAAACTAAAAATTAGTGATGACAATGAAAAAAAAATAGATTTTACAATTTAATTAATGAAAAAATGAAAACTATAAGAAACAAAATTTATAATAGTATTTTTGAAACCATTGGAAATACACCTTTAGTAAAAGTTCCAAAAATTACAAAAAAATATAATTGTTATGGAGAACTTATATGTAAACTTGAATTTTTTAACCCATTGTCTTCAGTAAAAGATAGGATTGGTTTAGCAATGATTGAAACAGGAGAAAAAATGGGATTAATAAATAAAACAACTACAATTATAGAGCCTACTTCAGGAAATACTGGTATAAGTTTAGCATTTGTTTGCTCTGCAAAGGGATATAAACTTATTTTAACAATGCCTGAATCAATGTCTATTGAAAGAAGAAAAATGCTAGTATTGCTTGGCGCTAAGCTAATATTAACACCTGCAGACAAGGGAATGAAAGGGGCAATAAAAAAAG
>Ga0315336_1006745_pt1 | contig 11526 bp, 11 predicted proteins | sample ASW5metaG_FD_204512 | JGI IMG/M metagenome (GOLD analysis project Ga0315336, IMG submission 204512) | Ammonia-oxidizing marine archaeal communities from Monterey Bay, California, United States - ASW #5 | ecosystem: Environmental > Aquatic > Marine > Intertidal zone | place: USA: California...
TCGCTATGGGACCGAGGCAGTCTGAGTAGCCTGGCCGCGACCACTTCCGCCGCATTGGCCAGGGTCTTCAGACTCCGGCCGATGCGCCCTACCCGCCAGGTAAGGCGTCGGCAGCCTGGCTGACGGGTGAAACGCCTCCAACCATGGCAACCATCCGCACCATCATGCGATGACCGAAGCCAGCGGCCTCCTTGGCGAAAACGTCAAGGCAGGCCCATACCCGAAGCGCATCACAATATCCGGCCTGCCTGTCTCGCCGACTATCGCCGCCAGGTCGGTGCGCAGGCGGGCCACCTCGACGGGCTGATTGATGAAAGCGATCTTTAGCCCCTGGCCCGTCGCTGCCAAAGCGAAGCGCTGGCACGCCTGGCCAACCCTGATCCAGTGATCGTGGTCCGGCCGGTCGCCAAAGAAGATCGCCACCCCGGCCGATGAGTCGATCTGGCGGGCGTATTTCCGGTTCTCCCCGGCGACGCTGAACAGCCGGTCGAGAGCGATCCGGCCCAAGCCGGTCGGCAGCACCGGGCTGCCGCTCGCGGCGGAGAAGAGCCCGTCGCCGCTTGTCATCGCGCTGCGCGGGTTGAAGCGTATCCACTGCTTCAGTTCCCGCATGAATGCGGGGTCGTTCATCTGGTCTTCGTTGCCGGCAAGGACAAGCTCTCGCACCTGTCTCACCCGCGCCCGGTCAGTGACAAGCGCGAGGCTCACACCCGGCACCGCGGCTATCCGCTCGAGTTCGACGAGATCCGCCGCGGGCGCGGCGCGGCCATCATATTCGGCACGCGTTGATTGGCGTCGAGGGATGGCGTCGACCAGTGGGTCCGCTCTCGGCGCGCCCATGAGGTAGTCGTAACGGACACCGTTGCCGTCCGCCGTCAGCGAACCCTCGCCGGTCCGGCCGGTCGCCGCCGCCGCGAGCGCAAGATTGGCCGCGGCGCATCCCAGGCTGACATAGAGATGGTGATCGTCAGGATCCACGACCGGAGTCCGCCGCCGAAAGTCGGGTCGGATCTCGATCGCCTGCCCTTCAAGCTTAAACCGCCAGGGTTGGGTATTATGGCTGTTGGCCGCCAGGGTTGCATAACGGACCACGGCTTCGAGATCGGGCGTCAGGCGGTCGCGCAGTCCGGCGGCGAAGGTATCGTACTGGGTCATCGACCCGACCGCCGAACGCCAAGCAGTGACGCCGGTGCCGGCCGCGACAAGCGCGGCACCTGCGCCAACGAGCATTGTTCGCCTGTTCATTGTGCCTCTCGACCAATTTCAACGGCAGGATAGGTCCGATCGAAGAATCGCCCTTGATCTCCGTCAAGGTCATTCCGCCAGCCAGCCTGCGGCTCTGGCCCTGGCGTCCGCCGGCTCCAAACCCTCCTTCGCGCCCAGCTACGGGTTTCTAGCCGGCATTGTGACGGCGGTTACGAAGCGCCTCAGACTGTGCTCGATATAGGCCGTGAGCTCCATGTCGTCAGGATCGAAGCTCCACCACAGCAGCGCGCCCTGCCAGTGGGCGGCCATAAGCAAGCCGATATCCTCGGGGATGCCGGGAACATTGGCAAAGCAAGCGGCAAGCGCCCTGCTCAGTTCGGCCTTCCAGGCGGCACCACGTGCCCGCAAAGCCGGGTCGCGCAAATCCTCGCGCAAGACGAGCAAACCTTCGGCATAGGATTCGATGTCGCCATAGCCGCTCGAGAGAGCAACCAGCAGCTCTACGGCGCCGGCCGGGGTTCCGGGGACCGATGCCGCCGCCTGCTCCGTCTTTCGATCGAGCTCATCCCAAGCATAGAGCAGCGTGCGCCGCTTCAGCAGTGTCTTGTTCTTGAAGCGCTGCACCAGCGTCGAGCCTGAAAGGCCGCTGGCTCGCGCCAGCCTTTCGAAGGTCAATGCTTCCGGTCCGTCGGCATGCATCAGCCGGTAGGCGGCTTCCAGGACCTGCTCGTCGGACTGGGTTTTTGGCCGGGTCATCTTGACTCTCGTTTATAAACGAATGATCATTTATAAATGAAATTGCCGATGAATGCCAGCTCTTCATTCGTGTGCAGTATCGAGTTCGGAGGTCCAATGACGCTTCAAGGGAAAGTCGCGCTCGTTGCCGGCGCGACGCGCGGCGCGGGCCGCGGAATTGCGGTCGAGCTGGGCGCTGCCGGTGCCACTGTCTATGTCACCGGCCGCACGACGCGGACCTCCCAATCGGAATATCAGCGCCCCGAAACCATCGAAGAGACGGCCGAACTGGTAACCGCACAAGGTGGCAAGGGCATTGCCGTCCGGGTCGACCATCTGGTCTCCGAAGAGGTGCATAAACTGGTCGCGCGTATTCGCGCGGAGCAAGGCCGTCTCGATATCCTGGTCAATGACGTCTGGGGCGGCGAAAAACTCTTCGGATGGAACAAGTCCGTGTGGGAACACGATCTGGAGAACGGCCTTCGGCTGCTGCGGCTCGGTATCGATACGCATCTGATCACCGCGCATCACGCGCTTCCGTTGATGATCGAGCGTCCCGGCGGATTGCTTATTGAAGTCACCGACGGCACGGCCGAGTACAATGCCGGGCACTATCGGTTGTCGCCCTTCTACGATCTCGCCAAGGTGGCCGTGAACCGTATGGCCTGGGCGCATGCCAAAGACTTGGAAAAACACGGCGCGACGTCCGTCTCGCTGACGCCGGGCTGGCTGCGCTCGGAGATGATGCTGGAGGCGTTTGGCGTGCGGGAGGAGAACTGGCGCGATGCTACAGCCAATATGCCCCATTTCGTCATATCCGAGACGCCGCGCTTCGTCGGCCGCGCTGTGGTGGCACTTGCCTCGGACCCTCAGCGCTCGCGCTGGAACGGCCAGTCGCTGTCCAGCGGCGGATTGGCGCAAGTCTACGGCTTCACCGATCTCGACGGATCGCGTCCCGATGCCTGGCGCTATGTCCCTGAAGTCCAGGATGCCGGCAAGCCGGCCGATGCGACCGGCTACCGATAGAGCAATTCCAAGAATAGCGCGTGGGGGCTTTCCGACCGGAATTGCGTAAAGACAAAAGCGTCAGGCCGAGCGCCCATCGAACTCGAACACTTCAATGCCGGCGATGTCGACATCGGCGAGGCAATTGATGTTGATATAGGCACTGCGTTCGCCGCCTTCGCCGGCGTCCTCGGCGAAAGGATGGATGCCGCAAGTGCGGCAGAAGCGATGCGCGATGGCGCCCCGGCCGAATGTGTACTTGCCAAGGTCGTCGCCCCAGGCGACCAGATTCAGCCTGTCGTGAGGGATGGCCCAGAGCAGCGCGCCCTTGCGCACACAGATCGAGCAGTTGCAGCGTAAAGCGCCGCCGAGCTCGCCCTCGACCTCGAACGCCACCTTGCCGCAGTGGCAGCTGCCTTTGTACAGCATCAGCATTTTCCCATCGCTGGCAGGGTGCAAAGGCACGCTTGCCGGGTTATCTCTTCGCCGGCCGAACCTCAGGCCGCGCCTAAGAGACGTTGCGATTTTGCAAGGCCCGACATCGAAAATGCAATCCATCCGCGACCGCGTCGAAATCATCCTGTCACGTCTTGCCAATCGCGCGGTTGACGAGACGGTCTACACCAAGCTCTATGCAGAAGCCGCGCGGGCAGCCGCCGATGCGTCCGATGCCCGCCATAAGGTGGGCGTCAGCCTCGGGCCGCTAGACGGGCGCATCGTTTCGATCAAGGACCTGTTCGACGTCGCCGGCGAGCCGACGGTAGCCGGATCGCTGATCCACGCCGGCGCCGCGCCGGCGACGCGGGACGCCGTGATCGTGCAAAGGCTGCGCCAGGCGGGCGCCGTCATCCTCGGCAAGACCAACATGACCGAGTTCGCCTTCACCGCGATCGGCGACAATCCCCATTACGGCACGCCGGGCAATGCCGCCGATGCCAGCCTCATCCCGGGCGGCTCGTCATCCGGAGCGGGCGTGGCGGTCGGCGAGGGCACCAGCGACATCTCGATCGGTTCGGACACCGGCGGTTCGGTCCGCATCCCGGCTTCGCTCAATGGCGTGGTCGGCTTCAAGCCGACGGCGCGGCGCGTGCCTTTCACGGGCGCCTTTCCGCTGTCGATGACGCTGGATTCGATCGGCCCGCTTGCCCGCACCGTCGCCGATTGCGCACTCACCGATGCGATCATGGCGGGAGAGGAGCCGGCGGCCCTTAAGCCGGTCTCGCTCGCCGGCCTGCGCATCGGCATTCCGCGCGGCCTGCTGTTCGGCGAGACGCAGAGCGAGGTTGCCGAAGCCTTCGAGGCTTGCATCGACAGGATCGGGCGGGCCGGCGCCCGCACAGCCGATCTGTCCATCGACGATCTGATCTCCGAGATGCGGGCTGCAACAAGGCACGGTACGATCGCGTCCATGGAGGGCGCCGAAGTACATGCCGACTGGCTGACGAGCGGCGCCACGGTGCCCGTCGATCCGCATGTCACGGGACCATTGTCGCGCGCCCTGGTGGCTCCCGCTTCGTCCTATATCCGCACGATCCGCCGCCGCGGCGAACTCGTCGTGGCCATGGCGGAACGGCTGGAGGCTCTCGACGTAGTGGCATTGCCTACCGTGCCGATGGTCGCGCCCTCCATCGCCGCTATGGCCGGCGACGAGGGACTGCGCGACAGGACGGAAGGGCTGCTCTTGCGCAACACGCAGGTCGCCAACCAGTTCGACCTCTGCGCCATCTCGCTGCCAATGCCCGGCACGAAGCTGCCGGTCGGATTGATGCTGGTGGGCAAGCACGGAAACGATCGTCGACTTTTCGCCATCGCCGCGGCGGTGGAGACATTGATCGCAAGTTGAATCGCGGCTCTCCAGAGGGGTATAGTCTTCAGTGGCTTGAGCAGTGAGCGCGTTCGCTGCTCCTCGATGCCCGCTCGATGCCGGTCGCGATCAGCGTCGGCAGGCTGTACTGCTTGCCGTTGAAGGTATGCGGCCGGTTTGCGATCGTGCCTGTGACGACGATCTTCCCGGCATAGAGCTTGTCCGCCAGGTCGAGCGCCTTGTCCTGCTGCGGCAGTTCGTCCACGTCGATCCACACACCTTTGACGATCTTGCCGGTAGCGAGGTCGAGCGCGCTGTTCGAAGGGCAGGGCGCCATCACGCAGCGCAAGCCGTTGTCGCAGGGCACGTAGCTGCCCTGCCCAGCTCGAGCGCCCGTTGCGGCGACGCAGATACCGGCAATCAGAACCAGAATTTCCGCGAGGTGCTTGGCCATGACGGTGAAGGTCGCCGCCAAATCGGCGAAAATTGAGGCGCGGCCTTCAGCCGGTCGGGAAGCGTCGCCGGTAGTGCTCGATGACTTCAGGATTGCGCAGGTTGGCCGGCAGCTTGCCGGCGAGCACCAGCAATGCCTCGCCGGCGGCGCCGACGCCCATGCGCATCATCGATTCCTCGGTGATGCCCGCCATATGCGGGGTGACGATGACATTGTCGAAGCCGAAATAGGGATGGTCGGGCGGCAGCGGCTGCGTGGCAAAGACATCCAGGGCGGCCCCGCCGATGCTACCTTTTAGGAGTGCCTCAATAAGCGCCTCGTCATCGACCACTGGGCCCCGTGAGACGTTGATCAACAGCGCGTTGGGCTTCATGCGGGCGATGCGCTCGCGGCTGATCAGGCCGCGCGTTTCGTCCGTCAGTGGGCAGCAGAGCACGATGATGTCGCTCTGCTCGACCAGCGCGTCGATCGACAGGAAGCCGACACGTTCGGGAGCGGGGCGCAGGCTGCGGGTGGTTGCCACGACATTGAGGTCGAAGCCGTGCGCCGCGATATGGCCGACGGCCTGGCCGACGGCACCGAGGCCGACAATGCCGATCGTCTTGCCGGCAAGCTCGCTGGTCGAATTGGCATGCTCGCGCCCGGCAAGCCAGCCCTTGGCTCGCAGGTCGCGATCCATCATGCGGAAGCGCCGCAACAGGGCAAGCGCCGTGAACATCACATGCTCGGCGACCGAGCGGGCATTGACGGCGGGCACGTTGGCGACCAGAACGCCGGCGGAGGTCGCTGCCTCGACCGGGATCATGTCCAGCCCTGCGCCGTGGCGGATCGCGGCGCGCAGGCTCGACGCTCCGGCAAACAGTTCCGGCGGCAGCGGCGCGCGCACGATGACGATGTCCGCATCGCGGGCTTCACTGGTCAGGGTCTTGGGATCGAGCGCGGAAGCGACGACCAGCCGTCCGGCGCCGGCCAGCATGGCCGTGGCGCGAGGATGCAACGGATGCGTCGACAGGATCTTGCGCATGAGGTCTTTCTTCTCCGCATTTCTGCGACGCCAAGCGACAATGCTTGGCTGCAAAATGCTCTAGGCGTTCTCGAGCGCCGCGTTTTTCGGCTCCGCCCCGCGGCCTTCGATAATCCCCTTCCAGTAGCTCTCGGCGCCCTGCAAATGGGCGCTCATCAGCGCCTGCGCCAGATTGCCGTCCCGGCGCAGCAGCGCCTCGTAGATCTGGATGTGCTCGGCATGCGAGCGCACGCTTCGCTCGGGATCGTTGAAGTAGATCGGCAGGCGCTGCTCGCCCATCAGGTAATAGACGCTGCAGATGTTGTGGAAGACGCTGTTCTTGGTCGCGCGCACGATCTCGAGGTGGAACTCACGGTCCTCCTTGGCGAGACCTTCGCCGGCCGCAATGCGCTCTTCGGAAGCCTTCAGGATCTCGCGCAGCCGTTCGAAATTTTCCTCCGTAGCGCGCGAGCAGGCAAGCTCGGCCGCCTTGATCTCGTGAATCTTGCGCAGCTCGACGGTCTCGTAGATTTGCACCGGATCGAGCGGCAGGCCGGCACGGGCGAAAAGCGCCAGCGCTTCCACGCTCGCCTGCTTGGTGTCGATATAGATGCCGGATTTGGCGCGACGCTCGACGATGCGCATCGCCTCCAGGATTGCCAGCGCCTCGCGAATCTGGCCGCGGCTGACGCCGAAATGTTCCGCCAGCTCGCGTTCCGACGGCGTGCGGCCGGACTCCTTGTCCGAGTTGGAAAAGAGATAAGCGGCAAGTTCCGCGAGAAGGTTCTTTTCTTTCATCGTCAAATACGTTGCGCGTGCGCCTCCAGGAAACGCTCGGAGATGGTGAAACCCAATCCGGGCTTTTCAGGGATCGCTATCATACCGTCTCTCGCTTCGACAGTCTCCTCGACGAGATCGTGGATCATCGGATTGGCGCCGAGCGAATATTCGATGATGAAGCTGGCGGGCGAGGCCGCACACACATGGAGTCCGGCAAAGAAGCAGGGCGCGCCGGCCCAAAGGTGGGGCGCGAAGCGTAGGTTGAAGGCGCTGGCGATGGTGCCGATCTTCATCGCCTCGCTGATGCCGCCGCAAAACGCCGGATCCGGCTGGAAGATGTCGGCCGATTTCAGCACCGCCAGGTCGCGGAAGGCGTAACGTGTCGCCTCGCTTTCGCCCGTTGCGATCGGTGTCGAGCCGGACGCGCGCACCTCGGCCATGCCTGGCTTGTCGTCGGCAATGATCGGCTCCTCGAACCAGGCAAGGTCGAGATCGGCGGTGAGCTTGATGAAGCGCTTGGCCTCGGCGACGGTGTAGGTGCCGTGCGCATCGACCATCAGCTCGACGTCCGGACCGATCGCCTGCCTCGCGGCGCGTACGCGCTCGGCCGAAACATGCGGGGCACCATCCATGGCCCCGACGCGCATCTTCAACGCCTTGAAGCCGCCCTTGGCAATGTAGGATTTCAGCTGCTCTCCGATGGCGTCGGCGGAGGCCCAGCCGCCCGAGGCATAGGCCTGCATGCGCTCGACCTTGCGGCCGCCGAGCAATCGCCACACCGGCTGCCCCAGCGACTTGCCTAGAATGTCCCAGAGCGCGATGTCGACGGCGCTGATCGCCGCCACGCTCATGCCGCGCCGCGCCAGTTGCGGCATGGCATGGCCGGCATGCGCGGCCGTCTCATGCCGCACGCCGTTGTAGAGCATTTCCCAGATGATGCCGATGTCGGCCGGGTCGCGGCCGATGAGCTGCGGGCCGACCTCGTCGTTGAGCATATGGACCAGCGCGCCGTAACTCCCAGCGCTGCCGGCGGCGTTCTTGCCTTCGCCCCAGCCGATCAGGCCGTCATCGGTCTCGATGCGCAGAATGGCGGCGTCGAACGTCGTCACCTGACCGAAGTCGCTGCGATGCTGCTTCGCAACTTCGATCGGGATACGAACCCACCAGGCCCGGACGCTTTTGATGCGCATGTTTTCCTTTCGGCCCCTCCGCCCGCCGGGCGGAGGGATGGATCTCAACCGGAGCTCTACTTGATCAGCGGCAGCAGCGTTTCGGCGGTGATGCGCATCTGGTCGGTGTAGAATTTTTCCGTGAGAACGCTGGAGCCATGGTCCTGGATGAACTTGAGCTGCTCGGGCGAGATGTCGACCGGATTGCGCTCAACCATATCCGGATAGGGCGCGGCCGGCGTGCGATCGACGGGCGCGACGAATTCGTTGGTCAGCGCGCCGTCATAGCCGACTTCCCTCAGCGTGCCGACGATCTTCGGCCAGTCGATCTGGCCAAGGCCGGCGGCGAAGCGATTGTTGTCGGCTACATGGAAGTCGAACAGGCGCTTTCCGACCTGACGGATCGCGTCATAGACGTTAAATTCCTCCATGTGGATATGGTAGGCGTCGAGGCAGACGCCGCATTCGGGGCTCACCGCATCGGCAAGCGCCAGCGCCTGGGCGCCGCGGTTGAAGAGGTAGGTCTCGAAGCGGTTGAGCGGTTCGACGGCAATCCTGACGCCGACCTTCTTGGCATGGGTGAAGCACTCGCGCGTAGCGTCGACCACCCAGCCCCATTCCTCCGCCTCGGTGCCGTCCGGCACGACCTTGCCGACGGTGGCGGGCACCAGCGTGATGATCTCGCCGTCGAGCTCGCTCACCATGGTGAGCACGTCCTTGACATATTGAACCGAGCGCTCGCGCTGGCCCTGGTCCTTGGCGGCGAGGTTGCGCTCGCCGAGCATCAGCGTCACCGAACCCCAGCAGCGGATGCCGTGCTCCTTGAGCAGCGCGCGCGTCTCCTTGGTCTTGTACTGCTCGGGCTCGCCGGAAATCTCGATCGATTCGTAGCCGAATTGCTTGATGCGCTTCAGCGTCACCTCCAGCGGCTCCGCGCGCATCCAATTATGCGTCGAAAGATGCATGGTCTATCCTTCCCAGAATTCGCCTGCCACGTTTCACCCCGGGCCGCGCCTATTGGAGCGGCCGCACGATTCCTCCCCAAGGCGTGCCAGCATTTTCTCGAAACTGGTTCGACCAATTGGGCTTGCCCTGACCTCTACCGCAAATTTTCTTGCACGGCAAGAAGTGGGATACGGAGGTTACAGTGGTCAGGCAATTGTCTGATTTTATAAAGGAATTTTGCTGCCGACTTTGCCGATACGCCCTATCTGCGCGGTTTTCGGCCGCTTGACCGGATTGGAGTATTTGGTAATACCAGAATGGCGAAAACGCGTAGATGCTGGCGGGGTCTTACCAAACAGGCTGGCCCTCACTTCAATCGGCGCTATGCTTGGTCGCGGAAACAACGAGGGAGGATGCCGATGCCGACGACGATGAAGGGTCCCGGCCTGTTTCTGGCGCAGTTCGCGGGCGACGCGGCGCCGTTCAATTCGCTGGCCTCGATCACAAAATGGGCGGCAGGGCTGGGCTACAAGGGCGTGCAGATCCCAACCTGGGACGGACGCCTGTTCGACCTTCAGAAAGCAGCGTCGTCAAAGGCCTATTGCGACGAGGTGAAAGGCATCTGCGCCGACGCGGGCGTCGAGATCACCGAGTTGTCGACGCATCTGCAGGGGCAGCTGGTGGCGGTGCATCCGGCCTATGACGCGCAGATGGACGGCTTCGCGCCGCCATCGGTGCACAACAATCCCAAGGCACGGCAGAAATGGGCGGTCGAACAGATGAAGTTCGGCGCCAAGGCATCGCGCAATCTCGGGCTGGATGCCTCGGTATCTTTCACCGGCTCGTTGGCTTTTCCCTACCTCTATCCCTTCCCGCAACGGCCAGCCGGACTGATCGAGGAAGCCTTCGGTGAGCTCGGCAAACGCTGGAAGCCGATCCTCGATGTCTACGAGGACAATGGCGTCGATGTCGGCTACGAGATCCACCCTTCCGAGGACGTGTTCGACGGCGCGACCTTCGAGATGTTCCTCGACGCAGTCGGCGGCCACAAACGCTGCAACATCAACTACGACCCGTCGCACTTCCTGCTGCAGCAACTCGACTATCTCGAATTCATCGACATCTACCACGAGCGGATCAAGGCATTCCATGTCAAGGATGCCGAGTTCAACCCGACCGGACGGCAAGGTGTTTATTCCGGCTACCAGGGCTGGGTGAACCGGGCAGGCCGCTTCCGTTCGCTTGGCGACGGTCAGGTGGATTTCAGCGGCATCTTCTCCAAGCTCACCCAGTACAACTACGATTCATGGGCGGTGCTGGAGTGGGAATGCTGCCTGAAGCATCCTGAGGACGGCGCCGCCGAAGGCGCGCCCTTCATCCAGCACCATATCATCCGGGTGACCGAGAAGGCCTTCGACGATTTCGCCGCCGGTACGACAGACAAGAAGCTGCTGCGGGCGATGATGGGGATTTGAGCCGCAGGTTCTTCTTGCGGAGGTTCGGCGACAGATCAGGGTGGGGTTGAATCCCGCGTCGCAGCGGATTTCTATGACCGCACCCGGCGCTGCGCGCCGACCCTCTCCACAAGGGGGAGGGTGAGGAGCTAAAGAGAGGACAAGAAATGGTCGGCGCATCGAAGTCGGAAGCGGGAGGCGGCCCGATCCGCTACGGCATGGTCGGCGGCGGGCAGGGCGCATTCATCGGCGCGGTGCACCGCATCGCGGCGCGCATGGACAACGACTTCGTGCTGGTGGCCGGCGCGCTGTCGTCGGATCCGGCGCGGGCCAAGGCATCGGCCGAGGAACTCGGGCTCGATCCCGCGCGCAGCTACGGCTCTTATGCCGAGATGGCCAAGGCCGAAGCCAAGCGCCCGGACGGCATCGAGGCGGTGGCGATCGTCACGCCCAACAATGTGCATGTGCCGGCGGCAAAGGCCTTCCTGGAGGCTGGCATCCACGTCATCTGCGACAAGCCGCTGGCGACCTCGCTTGCCGAGGCGAAAAAGCTCGCCGCCCTGGTCGAGAAGACCGGCAAGGTGTTCGTGCTCACCCACAACTACACCGCCTATCCAATGATCCGCCAGGCGCGCGAGATGGTGGCCAAGGGCATGCTCGGCGACATCCGCATCGTGCAGTCGGAATATCCGCAGGATTGGCTGACCGAAGACCTCGCCGCCACCGGTCAGAAGCAGGCCTCGTGGCGCTCCGACCCCAAGCAGGCCGGCGCCGGCGGCGCGCTGGGCGACATCGGCACACATGCCTATAACCTCGCCCGCTTCGTGTCCGGGCTGGAGCTGGATTCCTTGTCGGCCGATCTCGACGCCTTCGTGCCGGGCCGCCAGCTCGACGACAACGTCAATGTCATGCTGCGCTTCAAGCCGGTCGGCAACAAGCACCCGGCCAAGGGCATGATCTGGGCGAGCCAG
>Ga0315336_1006746_pt1 | contig 11526 bp, 8 predicted proteins | sample ASW5metaG_FD_204512 | JGI IMG/M metagenome (GOLD analysis project Ga0315336, IMG submission 204512) | Ammonia-oxidizing marine archaeal communities from Monterey Bay, California, United States - ASW #5 | ecosystem: Environmental > Aquatic > Marine > Intertidal zone | place: USA: California...
CACTTCCGACGAAGTCATCTCGGTAGCTCGGCGTGGGCAGCAGCTTTTTTCGCGGCTCGCTACCAGCGACTATCTGTCCATTACCGCCATTGACGGGATCTGTGTTGGCGGGGGGGCCGAACTGGCAATCTGGTGCGATCGGCGCATCATGAGTCGTTCAGACAAGACGAGCTACGGATTTCCTGAAGTGAAGCTAGGCCTTTTTCCAGGCTGGGGAGGAACCGCCCGCACCCCGCGGATAATCGGGCTCTCGAACGCTGTGGAGTTAATCACCGGTGGCGAGTCGATGGATGCCGACGCGGCGCGGGTGATGGGTCTGGCTGACGATGTCATCGAAGCGGCGGGCGAAGAAGTGGCCGAGCGACTGGTAGCAGCAGGCATCAGGATGGTCCGAGCTGAACAGCTCTCAGGTGACTTTCGTCGTGACCGGCAGCGTTGGTCAGGGCCAATCTCCCTGAGTGAGACCGAACTTGGCTTTCTGGGTGCGACCGCCAGTGCGTACATCCAGGGACAAACCAAAGGGCACTATCCCGCTCCCATGGCCGCCTTGGAACTGATGCTCGGCGCAACAAGCGTTGATCTGATGACTGCCTGTGAGATGGAGGCAACCGGCTTTGCAGAATTATTCGGTTCAGCGATCAACCGGTCCCTTCTGAATGTGTTTTACCTGCGCGATCGCAACAAGAAAGACCGTGGCATTGCTGGCCAGGCGACTCCGGGAAAAATCGGTTCGGCAGCATTGATCGGCGCTGGCATCATGGGGCAAGGAATTGCGGCAGCCAATGTGAAACGCGGTATCCCTGTCACGTTAAACGATGCCTGCCAGGACGCGCTGGCTCGGGGAGTCCAAGGCATCCTCAGTGAAGTCTCGTACAACAAAAAATCGAGGCAGGCGGATGTCAACCGAACCCTGGAAATGGCGCCGCTGGTCAACGCGACCACCGCGGATGAAGAGATTTGCGCAGCCGACGTGGTGATTGAAGCCATCCTGGAGAACCTCGCAGTAAAACAAGAGCTTTTTGCCCGCCTGGAGCCGCAACTTCGGAAAGATACTATTCTTTGCTCAAATACTTCGAGCATACCCATCACCACGCTGGCCGAGGGACTCAAGCATCCCGAGCGTTTTTGCGGGCTTCATTTCTTCAACCCGGTCCGCAAAATGCCCCTGGTGGAAGTCATTCGGGGTGCACAAACCAGCGATCAGACTATCGCCACGGCGGTCGCGTATGCCAAAACACTCGGCAAGTCCCCGATCGTGATGAACGATGGCCCTGGATTTCTCGTCAATCGTTTACTGCTGCCATACATGAATGAAGCAGCGCTGTTGCTCTCGTCAGGGGTGGCTATCAGAGATGTTGAAAAATCCGCCAAGGCGTTTGGGATGCCAATGGGACCGATCACGTTGTACGACGTGGTAGGGATCGATACATGCGTCCATGCAGGTCAGGTCATGCTCGACGCATTTCCCGATCGCATGGTGGCCGCCGAAATCACCTCGAAACTTTTCGACGCAGGCCGCCTCGGACAGAAAAATGGCAAGGGATTCTTTGATTACAACCGTCGCAAAAAAGGAAAAGGCCAGGAGAGTACCATCGTCGCCGAATTGATTGAAGCGACCATCGCCCAGCGCCAAGAATTCACACCAGAGCAAATTACCGAACGGATGTTCTTCCCCATGCTGATCGAAGCAACCCGCATTATTGAAGATAATCTGGTTCGTGACCTTCGCGATATTGATCTCGCCTTGATATTCGGGATCGGCTTTCCCCCTTTCAAAGGCGGACTGCTCTTTTGGGCTGATTCCATCGGAGCAGCAACACTTCTTGAAAAGCTCAAACCTTATGAAGCGCTGGGTAAACGATTCGAGCCAACCGGTGTACTATGCGAATTGGCAAAAGACGGTAAAAAATTCTATGACCTGGCCGAAAATACGGGAAGCAAACCATGAAGCAAGCTGTCGTCATTGATTGCTGCCGCACACCCATCGGGCGTGCCCATCCAGAAAAGGGTGTGTTCCGCGATGTTCGCTCCGATGACCTGGCCGTCGAAGTGGTGCGGGCACTGGTCGACCGCAGCGGGATTGATCCCGCTGCCATCGAAGATGTCATCCTCGGCAATACCCAGCAGCAGCGAGAACAGGGATTTAACGTTGCCCGCAGTGTAAGCCTGATGGCAGGCATCGCCGTGGAGGCCGGTGGGGCAACGATCAATCGACTCTGCGGAAGCAGTCTGCAAGCGCTCAACCAGGCATCGCACGCCATCATGGCAGGTTTCGAAGACGTCCAAATCGTTGGTGGCCTGGAACACATGCACCACGTCGCACTGGACGCCGGCCTTGATCTCAACCCCAAACTCTTCCAGCGGACCAGCAAGGGTGCCCTCATGATGGGGATCACTGCCGAATTTCTCGCGCAAATCAATGGTCTCTCACGTGAGCAGCAAGACCGATTCGCGCTGGAAAGCCATCAGAAAGCAACGGCTGCCTATGCGAACAGGGAGTTCGACCGCGAACTGGTTCCCATCTGGGGACGCAACGAGGCGGGCGAAAAAGTCCTTGTCGACCGGGACCAGTGCGTGCGCGGGGATACGAGTATGGAAGCGCTTGCCGCCCTGAAACCGGCATTCATGCCTGGTATGGGAACCGTTACGGCCGGTAACAGTTCGCCACTGAACGATGGTGCGGCAGCGATGCTCGTAATGTCCCAGGAACGTGCGAAGGAGCTTGACCTGACTCCGCTCGTCCGCGTGCGGTCAACGGCCGTCGCCGGGGTCGATCCCTGTGTCATGGGCACCGGTCCCGTGCCGGCAACGCAGAAGGCACTCCGGCGGGCCAGTTTGACGCTCGGTGATATCGATCTGATCGAGTTAAACGAGGCTTTTGCCGCCCAGTCGATCGCGTGCATGCAAATGCTCGATAGCAACGGTCAGGATTGCGATCCCGCCAAAGTGAATGTTCGCGGTGGGGCAATCGCTATTGGTCATCCGCTCGGTGCCAGCGGTGCCCGCATCGCCACAACGCTGATCCATACCATGGTCGACCGCGACGCCACATTCGGCCTGGCCACGATGTGCATTGGTGTTGGCCAGGGCATCGCCACGATATTTGAACGTGTCTGAGTGTAGGGTCATCGGGCCGTTCTGGTCAGTTCATGCTTCCAGCAAGCGCATTGCGGAGGAAGCTGCCGGTATGGCTCGCGGCGCACTGAACAACTTCTTCGGGTGGCCCCACTACGACGATATCCCCCCCCTCTGCACCACCTTCTGGACCCATATCGATAACCCAGTCGGCAGACTTGATGACATCCAGATTGTGTTCGATCACCACCACCGAATTTCCTTGATCGACCAGCCGCTGTAGAACGACCAGAAGCCTTCCGATGTCATCCGTGTGCAGGCCGGTGGTTGGTTCATCGAGAATGTACATCGCATGGCTGCTCTGTGACCGTCCAAGTTCGGTCGCCAGTTTAATCCGCTGGGCTTCGCCTCCGGAGAGCGTAGTCGATGGCTGCCCCAAAGCGAGGTAACCCAATCCCACATCGGCCAGACTACAAAGCAGGCGATGAATCGAGGCATGATTCGCAAAGAATTCCACCGCCTCTTCAACACTCATTTCCAGCGCTTCGGCAATCGAATGACCGCGGTATTTAACCGAGAGAGTTTGACGATTGAAGCGTGTACCGCGACAAACTTCGCAAGTCACAAAAAGATCGGGGAGAAAGTTCATTTCGATCTTCTGCAAGCCTTGTCCCTGGCATGCTTCGCAACGACCACCTTTCACGTTGAAACTAAAGCGGCCTATCTTGTAGCCTCGTTGCTTGGCTTGTCGTGTGCTGGCAAACACTTTGCGGACTTCATCGAACACGCCCGTGTAAGTCGCCGCGTTGCTCCGCGGTGTCCGACCGATGGGTGCCTGATCGACCCGAATAGCGCGGTCCAGGAGACTCACCCCGCGGAGCCTGCGATAGGGACCTGGCTTGCTCGACGCGCCGTGGAGCCGTTGCGCCAGGGCCCTGCCGAGGGTCTCAATCACAAGTGAACTCTTGCCCGATCCACTGACGCCGGTGACACAAGTGAACAACCCCAAGGGAAACGAGATGCTGACATTGTGCAGGTTGTTTGTGGTGGCACCCTCCAACGACAAAAGCCGTTTTTTGTCTGGAAGGCGCCGCTTGTCAGGAATCGGGACGACCCGCTTTCCTGAGAGATACTCTGCCGTCAACGACCGGGGATCGAGGGCGAACTGCTCGGATGGTGCCTGGGCAACGACCTGCCCTCCCAGCAATCCGGCCCCTGGCCCCATGTCGATGATTTCGTCGGCCTCGCGCATGACCGCCTCGTCGTGTTCCACAACAACGACTGAGTTGCCTTGCTGCTGGAGTTCGCGAAGCGCCGCAATGAGCCGGTTGTTATCGCGAGGATGGAGCCCAATCGAGGGTTCGTCGAGCAGGTAAAGCACCCCTATCAGACCAGATCCAATTCCAGTCGCCAGCCTCACACGTTGCGTTTCTCCACCACTGAGGGTATCGGCCGTGCGGTCAAGCGTGAGGTAATCGGCGCCAACTTTTTCGAGAAACACAAGACGGCGGTTGATTTCCCGCAAAACAGGCTCACCAATCGGTTTCTCATCACAAGAAAACTCCACACCGTCGAAGAATTTTACCGCTTGATGAACCGTCAGCGCAGTGACTTCGTGAATGGCCATCCCTTGGAATCGACAAGCGATCGCTTCGGGACAAAGACGATGCCCCTGGCAATCGCTGCAGGCAACGGCACTACGGTAAGCCTCAAGTCGGTCACGAGTCGTTTCGCTGCGCGACCCGGCGTAGTCCATTTCGAGATGGGCTAGCAAACCCGGAAATTTCTTGCCATCGCCGTGAAGCAGTTGTTCGCGGCGGATGCCCGGCCAGGTCTTGAGAGGTTGATCGATATCGACTTTGGCCAAGGCACAGAAGTCTGCGAGCAGTTGTCGCTGCCGTTTTTTTGCTCCCGCCGATCCTCTCCTCCACGGAGAAATCGCCCCGTTGCCAAGGGACAGACTGTCGTCAGGCAGGATCAGGTCGGGGTCAAAGCCTTCGCTAGCACCCAATCCACTGCAAGTGGGACACGCCCCATGAGGGCTGTTAAAACTGAACGTGCGGGGCTCGATTTCGGCAATACTGGCCTGGCATCTGGGACAAGCATACCGGGTGTTATAAACATCCAGCTGCCAATTGGTGGTGTCGGTTTTGTTTTCCGCCCGGGCTCTTTTGTCGGGCGTTTGATAACTGATGACAAGGACGCCGTCACCGTGCTTGAGAGCTAGCCGAACAGATTCTCCCAGTCGGGCTTTGATCCCCTTGCGAACAACGACACGGTCGATGACAACCTCGACATCATGCGTTTTTTTCGATACGAGCGGTGGCACATCTTCGAGAAGATAAGTTTGCCCATCGACCCGCGTACGGACAAAACCCGCTTTCCTGATCTTTTCGAATATTTCCGTATGGCTTCCCTTGCGGCCACGAATCAGCGGGGCGAGGACCATCACGCGTGTTTCCTCGGGAAGCGCCTCAATGAGGGCCTCAATCTCAGCAGGTGTCTGTTGTGAAATCCGGGCATCGCATTTCGGACAATGCACCTCTCCAAGACGTGCCATCAGTAGCCGCAGATAATCGTAGATCTCCGTGACCGTGGCCACCGTGCTCCGCGGGTTTTGGACTCCTGGGCGTTGATCGATGGCAATGGTCGGTTGAAGTCCATCGATCCGGTCGACGTCGGGTCGCTGCATTTGAGCGCAGAATTGACGGGCATAGACCGACAAACTCTCGATATATTGCCGCTGCCCCTCGGCTAGCAGTGTATCGAATGCGAGCGAACTTTTCCCCGAACCGCTGACCCCCGTAATCACGACGAACTTGTTGCGGGGAATGTCGACATTGACGTTCTTCAGGTTGTGAGTCCGCGCACCACGTATCTGGATAAACCCGTCATCGGAATGGACTTCCCGGTCAACGGCTAACTGGGATTCAACAGGAGAACACATGACGACGAGCGTAACAGCCGGCTCGAACCGCGACCATACCTTGATCAAAGGAAAACCATGCGGTCTTATCGGTGAGGTGTGGGGGAGCCCTTGCCGATCAGCAGGAAAACCAGTGGGGCATCCAGCCTGCGGACGACCAACTCGTATGCTCAGACTCAAACAGGCGCTAGCACGCGTTGCCGATATCGCACACCATCGACTACAATGCAGGACTTTGCCGAATGGCTGACCGCAACTGTCTCCAGTGGGCACGGGCTCCCCATGTTTGAATCCCTGCAAGAAAACCTCACCTCCGCGCTCAAAACGCTGCGCACCCAGGGAAAGTTAAGCGAAGCGAACATGCGCGACGGGCTTAAACTCGTCGAACGATCGCTGCTGGAAGCGGATGTGAGTTTTGAAGTCGTGCGGGATTTCATGCAAAACGTCACCGAGCAGGCTGTCGGTGAAAAGGTGCTCAAATCGCTCAATCCAAGCCAGCAAATTGTAGGGATCGTCCATCAAGAATTAATTCATTTGATGGGACCGGTCGACCATTCTCTGCACCTGAAGGGAACCGATGACACTACCATTTTGATGATGTGTGGCTTGCAGGGATCAGGAAAAACGACTTCTTGCGGTAAACTCGGGCGTTTACTCGTGCAGGCAGGCCGCAAACCTCTACTCGTTGCCGCTGACCTGCAGCGTCCCGCGGCCATCGACCAGCTCCACATTCTTGGCGAGCAGCTCGACATCCCCGTTTATTCCGATCGTGTTGAAAAGAATCCAGTTGTGGTTTGCAACGCAGCCGTCAAGCAAGCCAGGAAAATTGGCACCGACGTCGTAATCCTCGACACGGCCGGCCGACTGCACGTTGATGAAGAGTTGATGGGGCAGCTTGGAAAAATTGACCGCCAATGCCAACCCGAGCAGGTCTATCTCGTGGTGGATGGGATGACAGGCCAGGACGCGGTCAACAGCGCAAAAGCGTTCAACGACGCCTTGGAGCTGGATGGCGTGATTATGACGAAACTCGACGGCGATGCCCGCGGCGGTGCTGCCTTGTCGGTTAAACATGTCACCGGAGTTCCCATTAAGTTCGTCGGCACGGGAGAACATCTCGATGCGCTTGAGGAATTCCATCCCGACCGCATGGCAGGACGCGTACTCGGGCAAGGCGATATTCTCACGCTGGTCGAAAAGGCGCAGCGCGAATTCGACCAGGAAGAAATGCGTTTGCAGGAAGAACGCCTGCAAAAGGGCGAATTCACGCTCGAAGATTTTCGCAAGCAGCTGACCCAGGTCGGTCGCCTGGGCCCCATGCAAAAGGTCATGGGAATGATCCCTGGAATGGGGCAAATGACCGAAGGACTGGATGACATTGACGCCGAAGGGGACATGAAGCGGTTGCTGGGCATCATCGACTCGATGACACCCCTGGAACGCCATAAACCCAAGAGTATCGATCAAAGCCGCCGCCGCCGTATTGCCACCGGTGCGGGTGTCGAGCCCCACGAAGTCAACGAACTCGTCAAGCAGTTTGACGCCATGGCCCAGTTGATGGTGCAGATGGCCGGCAAGGGTATGCGTGAGCGGATGAAGTTGCTGCAACAAGTGCAAAGTGGCATGGCTGGTAACGGACAACTGGCCCGGACCAAAAAGGGGACCGGCAAACGGCTGTCACCAAAAGAACGGGCCAGGCTAAAAAAACAGCGTGACAAGGAATTGCGACAGAGAAAACGGGAGAAAAAACAGGGCAAGTAAGGCCCTGGCAGGGCTGGGTGGGCCTTGTTTCTACGCCCCCAGTCGGGCAGAATAGGGGATTCGCTCGACCGGTTCCCCCCTGAGAGCGAGATCGTCAGGCCAGCCTGTTGTTAGAGGAGACCATTGTGTCTGTAAGAATTCGTATGAAAAAGATGGGACGAACCCATCGCTCATTTTTCCGTATCTGCGCGATGGACAAACGCTCTCCACGTGACGGACGTGTGCTTGAGGAGTTGGGCACTTATGATCCCTCCATACCTGATACGGATGCGAGGGCAATTCTTAAACGCGATCGCATCGACTATTGGCTCAGTGTGGGCGCGCAGCCTTCGGGCAACGTTTCCGTATTGATCAAAAAGTACGGAACCGCCGGTAGCCACCTCGAGGTACAAAAAGCGGTTTTGGAAAAAATGGCCCAACCCAAGGTCATTCCTGATCCCGGTAAGCCGGCCTCGATGCCCCAGCCGCCCGAGTCGGAAGCCTCCGAAGAACAGACCGAACCAGTCCCGACCGCCGAAGCCAAATCGCCAGCGGAAGATTCCACAGAAGACTCGACAAAAGCCCAGGCCCCTGCGGAAACCGCCGCTGAGGAAACCGCTGCTAAGGAAACCGCCCCGGAGGAAATCGTGGAATCCGATTCAGGCGACCCGAAAGACACCGACGCAGCCAAATCCAGTTAATTTTGAAACCGACTCAATCTGTGGAACTGAAAAACCGAAGGAGGCGGCCAGGATTTCCCGAACAACGGTCGTGGCGTTGACATGCGATTCGACGTGCTCACGCTATTCCCGGAGATGTTTCCGGCCTACCTCGGTCAAAGCTTGCTTAAGCTGGCAATCGAGCGACAACTGGTCGACATCCAACTACACAACATGCGCGACTGGGCTCATGACAAGCATCAGCAGGTCGACGATCGTCCCTTCGGCGGCGGTCCCGGCATGGTGCTCAAACCAGACCCTGTCGTCGAATCCGTAGAACATGTACAACAACTCGCCCGGCAACCGGGGCATTTGGTATTGTTGACCCCCGTCGGTCGTCGCCTTGAACAGTCGATTGTGGAAGAACTGGCCAAACAAAACCGCCTGGTTTTGGTGTGCGGTCGATACGAAGGATTTGACCAACGAATTATTGATATCCTCAAACCGGATGAAATTTCCGTTGGAGATTTTATCCTGAACGGGGGAGAAGTCGCGGCTATGGTCGTGATCGACGCCGTACTTCGCCTGATTCCCGGGGTTCTGGGGGACGAACAAAGCAACAAACATGATTCCTTTACCGGCGCTCAACGTCGACTGGAATTTGCGCAATACACAAGGCCAAGAATCTTTCGGGGATTGGAAGTCCCAGCGGTACTTACCAGCGGCAATCATGAAGAGATCGCCCGCTGGCGCAAACAAGATAGTTTGGAACGAACTCGCCAGCGGCGGGCTGACCTGTTGTAAAGCCGGGCCAGGCTGTAGAACCAACACGTCGGCGACCTTACCAGAAGAGGAAATAGCCATGAGTCAACAAATCCTGGATCTTGTAGAAACATCCAGCCTCAAAGACGAAGTTCCTCAGTTTGACGTTGGTGATACGGTCGATGTCCACACGAGAATTCTCGAAGGTGACAAAGAACGGATCCAGGTCTTTTCCGGAGTGGTGATTGCTCGAAATGGCTCGGGAAGCCGCGAGATGTTTACCGTACGTCGGATTGTCGCCAACGAGGGTGTCGAGCGGAAATTCCCCCTGCATTCACCCCGCATAGCCAAGGTCGACGTCAAGCGGAGTGGCCTTGTACGGCGCGCCAAGCTTTATTTCCTCCGTGGTCGTGTCGGCAAAGCGGTACGTCTCAAAGAACTCCGCCGCGACGTATAAGTGAATTGAAGTGAGCTCTGCCAGGCGGTTCCTATGAGCCTACGCAACTGGCTCGCTGATCTGTTCCGACCACGCACCCTTGGCGAACAGGGGGAGGCACTTGCCGCCAGGTATCTCAAACGACGCGGATTCAAGATCGTCTCTCGCCGGGATCGCTCCCGACTTGGTGAACTGGATCTGGTCGCCGTTGAAGGCCGTACGATCGTATTTGTGGAAGTAAAAACTCGGCGATCGACCAGGAAGGGGCGACCAGCCGAGGCAATCGACCACGCCAAACAATGCCAACTGACCCGTGCCGCCTTGACGTTTCTCAAGAGCCATGGATTGCTGGACGAGCAGGCCCGGTTCGACGTGATCGCAATCATCTGGCCCAATGGGGCCGACCCCCACATCGAGCACTTTCGCGATGCGTTCTCGGCGAAGGGGCCGAGTAGCCAGTTCTTTCGCTAACCGGCTTTCTTCCCGAAGAACGGCCATTGACTTTCGATTCCCTGGTGTGGGTCGGGAAACTGAACCCGTTTAACCTATGCCCCAAAACCTGCACGCTGGGCCAAACGATTCTGCGATTGAGGGGCCGTTTAAACTCTACCCACCTCCCTACAACTTGAGAGCAACTGACTCTTAATCAGCGGGTTGAAGGTTCGAGCGCGAGCGAGGGAGCAAAGCTTGCAAAACCCCCCTGCCCGCGTGACCAAGGGCTGATTTTTCTGCATAAACGCCTCCCCCCCGATAGTGGCAGTGACTAAATCGCTGGGCCCGGAAATCGCTCATCAAGAACCGCACCAACGAATTCTCGGTCGGATGCTGTCGGGTCGTACCGCAAAATTTCAATTTGCAAGATAGAAGCAACTGGTCGTCGAGGGTCGGCGGTGTCACTTGAACACGTTGATCCAAGCGATGTTGCGTCTAGTTTAGGTGTACCGGAGCAACCAGTCGTTGCAAAGGTTGTGAATGAAGCATTGGTTTCCGTACCTTGGAGGTGAATTATGTGCACAAAATTTCGTCGATCCACTACGGCTATAATCGCTTTTGTAGTCGTATTAGGGATGAGTTGGTTTAATGATGCTGATTCTGGTTATGCCAAATCGATCAGGCAAAAAAGTCAGAAACGACACAGGCATAATCGTGAATGACTTGAGAATCCGTAGCGCCAGTCCCGTTCAGAAAGCACGAATTCGGCGCGACAACGATGGCGACGGACGGTTAGAAGATGGTGAGACCATTGAGAATGCAAGTCAGCTCAGCGCTCCGGGGTATGGGGCGAGATGGAACACTGGCGACATGGGTAACGTCGGTATCGGCGATGAAGTGTTCATTGAAATTCGGGGAGGTAATATTCAGACAACCTCCGAGTGGACCATTGATAATGAACCCGCGGGAAGAATTACGAAGGTCGGCAAGTCTTCGGACCTTAGTTTTAACTCCTCAAATTCAGAAGTCTTTGTGACTTTCGGTAACGATGACGAATTTGCGATAGCATATAGTGACATTCAGATAGTTGCGAACAATGACATCGGAAACTTTGATGATTTCAACCGAATATTTGAGCCAAGCGGTAACCAATTCTTCGACGTATCGTATCCCGTAATCCTTGAACCCGGGGAAACGTTTGAGTTCTCGCTTGGGTCGGACCTTGACTCCCTTGCCGATCCGTCAAGATACATCCTCACGTTTGCGGATGCTGCACCGCGACATAACCCCCAAGACCTATTCAGCATGGCGACGGCCCAAATGGTCCCGATCCCCGAACCCACCGCCCTGCTGTTGGCCCTCTTGGGTCTGGCATTTGTGCCGATTCGCATGCGGCACAGGTAGTGGGTGGTTTTGGGGTAGGCCGAAATTTGCTGCGCACTATTTCAGACACATCCAGGGGACTCTACGGCCCTCAGGGGGCCGTGTTTCGTGTG
>Ga0315336_1006747_pt1 | contig 11525 bp, 11 predicted proteins | sample ASW5metaG_FD_204512 | JGI IMG/M metagenome (GOLD analysis project Ga0315336, IMG submission 204512) | Ammonia-oxidizing marine archaeal communities from Monterey Bay, California, United States - ASW #5 | ecosystem: Environmental > Aquatic > Marine > Intertidal zone | place: USA: California...
AGCCTCGATTGAAAAAATTAAAGGTGGTAAACCAGAAGCTAAACCAGAACCAGAAGCTAAACCAGAACCAGAAGCTAAACCAGAACCAGAAGCTAAACCAGAACCAGAAGCTAAACCAGAACCATGAGCACAACGCCACAAAGTGAGGAGCTAACACCTGCTGAAGTTATTCAAATTGTAGGTAGAACTGGTGTTGCTGGAGAAGTTATTCAAGTTAGAGTAAAAATCTTGGAAGGTAAAGACAAAGGAAGAGTGCTTACAAGAAATGTCAAGGGATCAATACGAATATCTGATATTCTAATATTAAGAGAGACAGAACGAGAAGCCAAAAAGATAAGGTAATCTTATGAGCGTGTTAGTAAAATCATGTAGTTTCTGTAATCGTCTAATACCAAAAGGATCTGGTACAATGTTTGCAAAGAATGATGGTACTGTACTGTGGTCTTGTTCTTCTAAATGTAAAAAAAATCTCCTTGTTCTAAAACGTGATCCTAGAAAGCTAAAATGGACAAAAAAATATGTTAAAGGCGGAATTAAAGTAAAAAAGTAAATTGATAGAACAAACATTAATTATTGTAAAGCCAGATGCTGTAAAACGAAATCTGGTCGAAGAAATACTCTCACGTTTTGAAAAGAAAGGATTCACTATTTTAAAGCAAAAAACATTAAATTTTACAACAAAAATGGCTAATGAATTTTATTCTGTACATAGCGCTAAACCATTTTTTGATGAATTAGTATCATTTATCACATCGGGGGAGGTTGCAGCTGCAATAATTGAACGTGATAATGCTGTTAGTTTAACCAGGGAAATTATAGGTAACACAAACCCTAAGGAAGCTAGTTCTGGGACAATACGTGGTGATTTTGGTATAAGCATAACAGAAAACTCTATTCATGCCTCAGACTCTAGCGAAAGTTTTGATAAGGAAGTTAATGTGATATTTTAGTGATCAAAAATGCGCATTCGACAACCAATCGTGTCTGTTCTAGGACATGTTGATTCTGGAAAAACATCGTTACTTGATAAAGTACGTGGAACTGGTGTACAGGGAAGAGAAGCTGGTGGTATAACTCAGCATATAGGTGCAAGTTTTCTACCAGTAGAAACTATACAAAAAATTTGTGGGCCGCTATATGAAAAATTAAGTAAGGTTGAACACAAAATTCCAGGTATTTTAGTAATCGATACACCGGGTCACGAGATTTTTACAAATCTACGTTCACGTGGTGGTTCTGCTGCAGATATTGCAATTTTAGTAGTTGATGTAAATAGAGGATTTCAGCCTCAAACTAATGAAAGTTTAAAAATTTTAGAAAGCCGTAAGGTACCTTTTGTTGTAGCGCTAAATAAAACTGATATGGTTTCCGGTTGGAAAGATACAGAAACACAGTTTATTTCATCAGCCATCGAAAAACAAAATCCCGAAGTACAAACATTTTTGGATGAAAAAATCTATGATGTTGTTACCGCACTTTCTGTTTTGGGATATGAATCAGAGGCGTTTTACAGGATTAATGACTACAAAAAGGAGATTGCGATTGTTCCTGTTAGTGCAAAAACCGGTATAGGGATGCCCGAACTATTTGCTGTTTTGGTTGGATTAACACAACAATATCTCAAGGATAAATTAAATCAGGAAGAAAAATCTAATCGTGGAATTATATTAGAAGTCAATGACGAAGTAGGCTTAGGTCCCACAGCAAATGTGATTTTAATCGATGGCGAGATGAAAAAGGATGATTCTATAATAGTAGCAAAAAGAGATTCCGTGGTTGTTACAAAACCCAAAGCATTGCTACTACCTAAAGCATTAGACGAAATGAGAGATCCGCGAGATAAATTCAAACCAGTTGAACAAATACAAGCAGCTGCTGGCGTAAAAATAGCATCACCAGATTTGGAGGGTGTCTTACCTGGCAGTACACTTTATGCAACCAACAATAATTCTGACGTGGAAAATTTTAAAAAATTAATTCAAGATGAAATGAAATCTGTTTTTATTAATACCGAAACAAATGGTGTGATTCTAAAGTGTGATGCTATTGGTTCACTTGAAGCTCTTACAGAAATGCTACGTAGACAACAAATCCCTATTTCAAAAGCGGACATAGGACCAGTAACTCGCCGTGATGTTCTAGAAGCTATGGCACTGAAAGAAAATGATAGACATCTTGGTGTAGTATTGGCTTTCAATGTGAAGGTTTTACAAGATGCTGAAACTGAAGCGGACGATAATCATATTAGAATTTTCACTGATAAGATAATCTACAGTTTAATCGATACATACACACAGTGGGTAGAGGATGATAAAGCGGACGAAGAAAATTCTATTTTGAAGGAATTAACTCCAATTTCCAAGTTTACTTTTCTGAAGGGTTTTGTTTTTAGAAATAATAATCCTGCAGTATTTGGCATTAGAGTGGATGTAGGAAACCTGCGACAGAAAGTTCCTTTCATGAGCAAAGATGGGAAAAAAATTGGTGTGATACATCAATTGCAACAAGATGGCAAAACTGTCACGTCTGTTAAAGTTGGACAAGAAGTAGCATGTTCTGTACAGAACATAACCATAGGAAGACAGATAGCTGAAGAAGATGTATTCTATACGTTACCTTCCTCATCTGATGCAAAGAAATTACTGAACAAGTTTACACAGAAGTTAAGCTCCGAGGAAAGAAATACGCTGAATGAGATTGTGAAGATTCAACGAAAACGAGATCCAGCTTACGGATATTGAATTCTTTTACAGATCTAAGAGATATTGCATAGTTATCTCATCATTTTCTTTTATTTCCATCAAATGAAATGTAGGTGACTTGATTTCCACCTTGAAATTGTGTTTTTTTAGATCCAATTTTTCACCTGAAACCTTTGAAGCAATTTGGTATTCTTTATTTTTTTTAATATTAACAGAGAAATTCTTTATGGCAAAACCATCAGTTATTGTAATTGTTACGATCTCTTCTAACCAGTTATACAACAGATTTAGAAGGTTTCTCCCTTTCACATTGATATTTTTTTCCTCAATTTCCTGAATGTTTTTTAAATCTATTATAGTTTCAACGACAGATTTTCCAGCCACCGAAAATGCTTCTTCTAAGGTTTTTGCCTTAACTTCTATAAATGCGTCAGTTGAATGTTCAAGATGTTTGTAGCTCATACTTTTTTTATGAATTTCTGCTATTAATGAGTTAAAGTAAACAGCAAGTCTTAAAGGCATTTTCTACGATTTTTTTTTGAATGGAACTACCACGTGGAATGAAGGACTTTGATAGTGATGAAATGATAAAAATTGAATTTGTTCGACAAAAATTTTTGGAGACGACGAAAACTTTTGGATATGAATTAATGGAACCCTCACCGATTGAACTTTTATCTGTCTTAGAAGCTAAGAGTGGACCCTCGATTAGAGACGAGATATATCAATTCAAAGATAAAGGTGATAGAGAAGTAGCGCTAAGATTCGATTTTACTGTAGGTCTAACAAGATATGTTACATCTCAAAAAACTTTGAAGTTACCAGCAAAATTTTCTTCATTTGGCGGTGTTTGGAGATATGATGAACCACAAAAGGGCAGATATCGATTCTTCCATCAGTGGAACATTGAAACATTTGGTAATCTAAATACAGAGCATGATGCAGAACTTATAGAATTCACATCTAGATTTTTTGACAGCCTTAAACTACAAAACATCAGTATTGATATCAATCATAGAAAACTAGTTGAATCGTATATCAATAGTGTTTTTGAATCAAATGACACCACTCTACTTCATGATATTTTTAGAGCTGTAGATAAGATTCAAAAAAAATCGAAAGATGAAATACTGCAAGAATACAAACAAAAGGGACATTCTCCAGAAAAATTGGAAAAAATATTAGAGTTTTCAAATCTTAAGGGAACACCGTCAGAAATTGAACAAAGTTTTGATACTTCAAGTTTAGATGGTTGGAGTGAATTATGTAATCTGTATGGTTCACTAAAAAACAGAGGAATTGATAACATTAGAATTAACTTTGGTATTGTAAGAGGTCTTGATTATTACTCTGGCATTGTTTTTGAAGCATTTGATACCACTTCTGACTTAGGCGCATTAGTTGGTGGTGGAAGATATGATAGTCTACCAAAGGTTTTTGGTCGTGATGATTTAGGAGCTACTGGAGTAGCAGGTGGTGTAGAAAGAATTATTCTACGTCTTGATGAACAAGGCATTTCCTGTCTTCCATCCAATGATACAATATCTGTACTGTATGTAGACGACGAATTAAAATCAGACGCGATTAACTGTGTATCAAAACTACGAAAACTTGGAATAACAGTAAATATCGATTTAACCACAAAGTCATTGAAGAAGCAGATGGAAAACTCATCAGGATCAAAGTTTTCTATTATTTTTGCCCCTAAGGAATTTGCCGAAAAGAATGTTGTATTAAGGAATATGATAGATAGGACTGAGAAACAGATTTCTTTGGATAAATTAATTGTAGATCCGAATGGCGTTCTTAATTTGTAAATGCCCGTGTCAACATCATAATCTCTGGACCATTTGTTAAATTGCCGACCACAACAGCATGACTGTTAGCCAAGATCCCAGAGGAAACAAATGGAATTCCTCCATTGATTGTCGCCGGTTCAATATTAACACCTAAAATATTTGAAAAATTTTGAATGTCTTCTTCATCTGCTTCAGGATGGATAACAGCCCCAAGATTGTTAGCCTTCATTACAGCACCAACCTGATGAAATCCAGCAATTCTCTTTTGTATTACTTCTATATCTAAAACATCTTCAATTTCTTTAATGAATTCTTTTTCAATTATAGGGGAAATGATTCCGCCCTTATCATTAACACATATTAAATTTCCCAGAGCGTTGTGTTTTGTATCTAATATTTTCACATTAAGACCAGTAGATTTTTGTAAATATGCGATCTCCTGCTGGGATGATGTTCTAGGTAAAAGTATTCCATGATTGTTTAGAACCATTAGAATACCAAGTAATCTAGTATTGGCAACAGGCGTCATAAGATATTCAGTTTGAAGATAATGTGCTAAATTCTCAGCCTTAGTTTTAGCAAATCCATTTGGAACAAAAACAAATTTGTCATTTACACCAGTAAAAATTCCAATGTTTGGTCCACTGTAAACATCATATTTGATAATATCCAACGATCAAAAAATATTATGAAAAGATATGAACGTAAGGAATAAATCAAAAACAGTGTTATAATTTTAAAATTTCCCAGTTAGGGATTACTAAAATTGTCTAGATTTAAATAATATTTGGAAATAGGACTCTTAATGCCAATAAAAGAAGACTTTTGTCATGAAGGCAAAAAGACGGTCGGAAAGATTTCTCTTGCTGATAGTGAATATTATCACTGGGTTTGGGAATCACAAGGATTGGTCGAAGCTTCAAAGGACGCCAAAGTTCTTGCTGATTACAAGAAACATGGTGAAAAGATGGAAAAACTAGGTATTAGCGGTACTATGGTGGCTAATGATTGGGATTCTTGTGTAGCTGACGGTGCATGTATCGAAGCATGTCCTGTACAGATCTTCCAATGGTACAGAACTGACAAGGACATTTCAGGCATAGATGCAGTGAAAGATACAACCCCATGGAAAGGTGTAGGTACAACTGAAAAAGAGGAACGATTAGATTTCACAGATAAGGCAGATCCAATTAGAGAACATGATTGTATCTGGTGCATGGCATGTGTATCAGTTTGCCCTCCACTAGCAGTTCTAGTAGACCAAGGCAACCAAGAATGGCACGAAAAAGCTGAAGGTTCATTCCAGAAATTAGGTTCCGGACAAGCAAATCCACACGCAGATCATTAGAAAGCAATTTCTAATCTATTTTTTATTTTTTAAAACAAATTTTAATTAGTTATTATCATTGGTTTTTGCAGAGGTCGCTTAGCCTGGTAGAGCGCGGGCCTTGAGAGCCTGTGTGCGCAAGCACGCGGGGGTTCGAATCCCTCTCTCTGCGTTTGCTATTTACCAACTTTTGCCAATTCTGCTAGTAATGCAGATAACTGAATTTCAGAATTAGCGCCTACCAAAATCCTGTAATCATATTTTGCAATTGTCTCTAACATTTCCTCAAGGTTGTTGGTTTTAGAATTAAAAACTGCCTGATTGATGTATTTTAGAAAATCTGATTCTGACATTCCATAAACTTTGATCAGTTCTATCATTTTGTCCCTTGCGTCAGAAATCTTTCCGGCAAGAGCTAGTTTTAGAACATCTTGAACATCTTTTGTTTTAGTTAATCCAACAACCGACTTTACAACAGATTCGGTTACATTTCCTGAACTTGCAGTGGCTTGAAGAATATTAATTGCATGACGCAGATCTCCGTCAGTATAATCACATATAGCATTCAATCCTTTTTCATCTGACTTAATCTTCTCTTTTTTAACAATGGATTTTAATTGAGAGAGAACTTCTTTGGCTGAAATCTTAGTAAATTTGAAAACAACACATCTACTTTGAATAGGTTCAATTATTTTTGATAAATTATTTGCAATTAAAATAAATCTGCAAATTTTTGCTGTGTCTTCAATTATCCTCCTAAGTGCAGTTTGTGCATCTGTTGTCATTTCATCTGCTTCATCAAGAATTATTATTTTAAATGGAATTTCTGTATCTAATCCCGCAAACCGCGAAAATTTTTTTACTCGTTCCCTCACCATGTTTATTCCTCGCTCATCAGATGCATTAAGCTCTAAAGTATAATCCCTCCAGTGTTCACCTAAGATCTCTTTTGATAAACAAAGTGCGGTGGTGGTCTTACCTATTCCAGCTGAACCTGAAAATAAAAGATGAGGTAGTTCTGATTGGTTTTTCAACATCGAGTTAATACTACCCAGAATTTCCTTTTGATTTACCAATTCAGATATTTTCTGGGGACGGTATTTCTCCACCCACATTACGCTTGAGCCAGACATAAGATCTTAACCAGCCTATCCTATTAATAAATGGCATAAAGGATCAAATGATCAAAGCTTTTTGTAAATTCATTTGATCGATCGTATCCATTAAATGGTTCAATCATGTTACAGATCCATTGGAAATGTCTGAACTTGTACGTATACATTCGATCGGAAATGGTCTAAAGGATGTTAAAGTGGAATTCAAGAAAGATTTGAAATTAGATATTTTAGATATTTCGATTAAGGGAAAACAAGGTGAGATTCTTAATATTCCTAGATGGGTTGCGGAGGTTTTAGAATCTGAAAAACATGTTGAAATTCAAGATGTGAATATGGTTGTAGAATTAAAACAGGCTGTTGAAAAGGAAAAAATGTTAGGTCAATTTGATCTTGCTGTACTTCAAGTACAACAACAAGCTGATCCTCATTTTTACATAAAGATGAAATCGTACATGAAAAGGTTACCTGAAAAAGATTATGATATGGTTGAAAGTATGCTAAACACTCTACTTAGAACTAGGCAAACCAAAATAATTCGTCTTGCAGATGCATCTAAACTAACAGCTGAAATTTCTCATAAATTGTCTATAGAAGAACGTGAATTCTACAATAACCTTCATGATAATAGCTCTAAGTTTTCTAAAACAATAATAGGTAACAAAAGATGACTGCTGAAGGATCACTAACAGACTCGGCGCTTGCAGATAAAATAAAGGAGTTTTTGACTCAATTCAAAGATCCTACAGGGTCTTTTTCTTATGTTGAACAAATTGATCAAATGGTTGTTAAACAGGTGGCATACATTGTTGTGGATTTTAATGATCTAGTATCTGTTCCACTTATTGAGTCAAAATTCAGAGAAAGTGCTGACGAAATTCTTCATGCATTTTCAAAAGCAATTTATGAAATGCTTAAGGAAAGAAATCCAGAATATGCAGAGAAGATCAAACATGACATACGTGCACGTATAGCAAACTTTCCAGATGAACGAAGTTTACGTCAGATTAACTCTGATGTAATAACCAAAATGATAAGTGTCTCTGGAATGGTAGTAAGAGCTTCAGAAGTAAAACCACTTGCTAAGGAAGTAACTTACAGATGCCTTGACAAACATATCTCAACATTTACTTTGCTTGATGGAATGAGCTTAAATGCTTCTGTAAAATGCCAAACTCCAAATTGTAAGCACACAAACTTAGCTATAGTACCTGAAGAAAGTAGGTTCATAGATTTTCAAATAGTTAGATTGCAGGAGTTGCCTGAGGATCTTCCACCTGGACAGTTGCCTCACTATGTGAACGTGAGTATGAAGCAGGATCTGGTAGATTATGCACGTCCTGGTGACAGGATTGTTTTGACTGGAATTGTCAGAATTGAGCAGGAGCGCATATCTGGAGTAACTAAATCTGAAAGTGCACTTTACAGACTACGAATAGATGGAGATAATATTGAATTTATTGGAGGTAAAGGAACTAAAAGCTCGAGGCGAACAGAAAGGGAAGAAATTTCCCCAGATGAACAAAAAATAATTAGAACGCTAGCAAAAAGTTCAGATATTTATGATAGATTGATCGGATCCTTTGCGCCGCATATACGTGGCCATGAGATATTCAAAGAAGCGATTCTCTTGTTGATTGTTGGCTCAACACAACGAGCGCTTTCTGATGGTTCAAAAGTTAGAGGAGACATCAATGTTTTTCTTGTTGGAGATCCAGGTACTGCAAAAAGTGAAATGCTAAAGTTTTGTTCAAGGATTGCTCCCAGAGGACTATATACGTCAGGAAGAGGCTCTACTGCCGCTGGACTTACTGCTGCAGTTGTACGTGATACTTCAGGAATTTTCATGCTAGAAGCTGGGGCTGTAGTTCTTGGTGATCAAGGTCTAGTTTGCATAGACGAATTCGACAAAATGAGACCTGAGGATCGAAGTGCTTTGCATGAAGTTATGGAACAGCAATCAGCTAGTATAGCCAAGGGTGGTATAGTTGCAACCCTTAATGCCAGAACCTCAATATTGGCTGCAGCAAACCCGATGTTTGGAAAATACGATCCATTCAAAAATTTAACTGAGAATGTAAATCTTCCAATTCCGCTTCTTACAAGATTTGATTTGGTTTTTGTTGTAAGAGATATTCCATCGCAGGAAAAAGATAGACAGATAGCACAACATATCATAAGCCAGCATGGATCATCTGGAACTGATACGACTTCGCTTATAGACGTAGATATTCTTACAAAATATTTGGCGTATGCAAAACGAATTGATCCAGCTCTTACAAAAGGAGCTGAAAGTAAGATAATGGAATTCTATCTGAAAATGAGAAGTATCGAGGGTGAAGATAAAGAAAAAATGATCACAATAACCCCAAGACAACTAGAAGGACTAATCAGGTTATCTACTGCAAGAGCAAGGCTTTTGTTGAAAAATCAAGTTGAGGAAGAAGATGCCGATAGGGCAATTTACTTATTCAATGAAATGTTGCAGAATTCAGGAGTAGATGTCAACACAGGAAAGGTTGACATTGGCGTGCTCCAAGGTCGCCCTCGTAGCGAAGTTTCAAAATTGGCTGAATTTATGGATATTCTGAAATTACTTGAGGGTGAGCCCAAGAAACCTGTACCAGAACAAGAATTTGTTGACGAGCTTGTAAAATCAGAGAAATTTAAAGATGAAGACGACGTTAGAAGATATATTCGTAAACTGATCAATGAAGCAGCTATTTATGAGTCAACACCAGGTCATTATAACACGGTATGAGAGTTAATGAATTACAACTTGATCCTAATACAATTAATTTCTTAAAATCAGAAGGTTATACAGAACTTTATCCTCCACAGAAGGATGCAGTCAAAGCAGGAGTTCTTGATGGTAAGAGTATACTAGTTTCTGTACCTACTGCTAGTGGAAAGACACTCATTGCAATGCTAGCAACATTATCTCATCTATCAAAAAACAAATCCAAAGTGATCTATCTTACTCCGTTACGGGCACTAGCATCTGAAAAGTTTGAAGAATTTAAAAAATTAGAAAAAATCAGTGGTGGTAAAATCAAAGTGGCAATCTCCACGGGTGATTTTGATTCAAAGTATAATGAATTGGATGACGCAGATGTTATAATTCTTACAAACGAAACCATGGATGCAATGATGACATTTCAAAAATCTTGGATTTATGAAATAGGATTAGTGGTTTCGGATGAAATCCACCTAATTGGTGATTCTGGGAGAGGACCTACATTAGAAATGATTCTTACTCGATTGAAAACTGGTTATGTTGGAAAAAAACCACAGATAGTAGCATTAAGTGCTACTATATCAAATTCTTCTTTACTTGCAGAATGGTTAGATTGTAAGCTAGTTGAAAGTGAATGGAGACCCGTACCATTATCTGAGGCAGTGTATAGTAATCATACTATAACGAATCAAGATCGTGTTGAATTTGAAGGGAATCTTGATAAAAAAAGAGAGACTAGACATAGCAAACCTGCAATAGGTTTAGGATTAGATATCGTAGAAGATGGAGCACAAAGTCTAATATTTACTATGACAAGAGCTAGCTCAGTAGCTACTGCTACTGAAGCTGGAAAATTTGTTGCAGAGCAATTGAAGAAAGATGAACTCGAAAAACTAATTAAAATTTCAAAAACAATACTTCCAAGGGAAACTGAAGATCAAACAAAGTTAGTAAAAAAGTTGGCAGATGCCGTAAAAAATGGTGCCGCGTTCCATCATGCTGGACTTGATCAAAGATGTCGTACCATAATTGAAACTGAATTCAAAAATGGTCATATCAAACTGTTAACTGCAACACCAACTTTAGCTGCAGGTGTAAATCTTCCTGCACGTCGAGTAATAATCTCAAGCGTATTCAGATTTGGTCCAAATGGAAATGCACCAATTAGTATCTTAGAGTATAAACAGATGTGTGGAAGAGCTGGTAGACCACAGTATGATGACGAAGGTGAATCGATAATTGTCGCAAAGGGTTCACCAAATCAATATCTGGAACATTATGTGGATGGTATTCCGGAGTCTATTGAATCACAAATACTTGAAGAAAGTTCTTTAAGAATTCATTTACTTGGTTTGATTGCGACGTCATCTACTTTTTCTGCAATTTCTGAAGAAAAGATCAACGAATTTTTTTCTCAAACTTTTGGGGGTTTGTCTGACGATGAGTTAGATGGCAAAATATCTGAACGTCTAAAAGAGTTGAAAACATACGATATGATTACGGATGAAGGTGGTTTCAAACCTACAAAATTTGGACAAAAAGTATTTTGGTTAAGAATAGATCCTAAAACAGCATTCGATATAACTGCGCATCTTGAAAATTATGTTAAAGGAAACAAACACACATTTGGTTTCTTACATATGATTACTAATCTTCCTGAATTCTATCCACAGTTTGGTGTCACAGAAAAACTTGAAGAAAAAATGGAAGAGATACACGATAATTTTAAGCATGAAAAATTATATGCAGAGCAGAAGCTGGATCATGATTGGACAAAAAGTCTACTAATATTACATCATTGGATTGATGGTATGACTTATTCTACTATGTCTGAAGAGTTTAACG